>Ga0187894_10000563_pt1 | contig 49737 bp, 47 predicted proteins | sample GBC1701081metaG_FD_136650 | JGI IMG/M metagenome (GOLD analysis project Ga0187894, IMG submission 136650) | White microbial mat communities from a lava cave in the Kipuka Kanohina Cave System on the Island of Hawaii, USA - GBC170108-1 metaG ... | reverse complement strand
TCATCGAGGTGTTCTATAATCGGCAGCGGCTGCATCAGACGTTGGGCTATGTCAGCCCGGTGCAGTTCGAAACCCATCACCCTGTCCCCCTTCGGGAGTGTCCACGGAACCGGGGGTAGCTCAGTCAGTCCCCATGCGGCGGAGCCTGTCCCCCTTTGACAACTCCTAGTGCTTGATCAGGAACCGCCCATAGACCAGGCCGGCCAGTGCTCCGCCCGCCAGCGGCCCGATCCAATACACGATATGGTTGTCCCAGTAGCCGCCCGCCAAGGCCGGGCCGAACGTCCGGGCCGGGTTCATGGAAGCGCCGGTCAAGGGCCCTCCCATGAGAATGTCGCACAGGACCGTGAACCCGATACCGAACCCACCGATCGCCTTCCAGGTTCCCCGGTCGTCAATACCGGTTCCATAGACCACCAGCACGAGGAAAAAGGTCAACACGGTCTCTACAAGAATGCCGGTCTCGACGGAGACACCGGGGGCCAAACCCGGCGTTCCCAGGTTGACGGCCTGCCACGTCACCGCCGGGAAGATCGTGCGCAGCAGAAAACCGGCTGCGACGGCGCCGGCAAGCTGGGACACGACATAGTAGGCCGCCATCGGAGGCTTGATCTTGTCCCCCACCAGCGCTCCCAGCGTGACCGCCGGATTGAAGTGCCCCCCCGAGATATGGCCCATGGCCGAGATCATCACCGCCAGCACACAGCCGTGCGCCAGCGCGACGCCCACCAAACCCGCATTGACGCAGATGGACCCGGCCCCGATGAAACACAGCGCAAAGGTTCCAATGGCCTCCGCCACGCATGGCTTCAACGCTTTGTCCATCACCTTTCCTCCTGCCTGAAGGGTTCACTGCTGCTGGCGTCCGTTGTGTACCCCCACCCGGCGTTAATGTCAAGGCAACGACCTATCCCTCATGCGCCGGCAGCTCACCGGCCATCTCGGAAAGGCGCTGGTAGGCCCCGTCTTTCTTCGACAGCAAGGGATCGGCGATCGGCCAGGTGATGCCGAGCGCTGGATCGTTCCAGATGATCCCGCGTTCATCCTTCTGGGAATACACATCCGTGCATTTATAGAGAACGTCCGCCGTCTCGCTGAGCACGCAGAATCCGTGCGCGAACCCGGGAGGGATATAGAGCTGGCGCTTGTTCTCTCCGGACAGCTCGACGCCGACCCATTGCTTGAACGTCGGGGACCCTTTCCGGATGTCCACCGCCACGTCGAAGATGCGTCCTGCCAGCGCCATGACGAGCTTCCCCTGCGCGTGCCGCAGCTGATAATGCAGACCCCGGAGCGTGCCCCGGACCGAGTGCGAGAAGTTGTCCTGGACGAACGGGCCGGGAATGCCGCCGCCCGCATACCTGCCGGCGTGATAGGTCTCGAGAAAGTACCCGCGCGGATCGTCGAACACGTCGGGCTCGACGAGCACGACGCCTTTCAATGTCGTGTCGATGAATTTCATTCGGGCGGCTCCGGATAGAGTTGCCGCAGCCGCTCGATCAGGGGCAGGGCTTCGGGCGTACTGGTCCTGGTCGGCTCGCTCGGCGGATGCTCCCAGGTCAACCGCACGATGCCGGCCTCGGCCAAGTGGGTCCGGATCGTCACGGCCAGGGCCTCAAGCGTCGTCTCCGTCCCGTGACGCAGATCCAGCACCCGTTCTTTCGGATTGACCGGCGGGGGACCGCTATGCGCCAGCGCCCAACAACGATCGAAAATGGTTGCGCGCAGTGCTTGTGGTATGTTTAAAGACGGAAGGTCGGCCGTGCAGAGCGCGGCGACCATCAGGACAAACTGAAGATCCGGCATCCCCGGTTCGTGAACGTCCAACGAGGGCATACCCTGTCCTTATCAAACCCGGTCCGGCCCGTCAACCGTTCGCCACGGACCGGCCAGAGCGCCTGAGTGTATGGTCACCATCATCCTCATGGGCCAGCTGCAGACCGACGACGGCGAGCGCGACCTCGCCTGCGAAATTTCCGAGCCGGTCTCGGTCCAGCGATTGATCCGGCGTCAACCCCGCCTGCGCCAGCACGTCGGGCAGCTGATGAAGGAAAAGAAACTGATGATCACGATCAACAAGCGGATCGCCAGCGAGGACTCTCTCGTGCATGACGGCGACGCCATCAAGCTCGTCGCCCACGACGGCATGGGCGGCACCGGCCTCGCGCCGATGTAACGGCCTCCGGCGCGAGACTGGAAAAGACACGGGGCCGGCTCCCTGATCGGGAGCCGGCCCCGTTGTGTGTGCGTCTTCGCCCGTTCAGGCGCCCCGCTGTTTAGCGTTTGCCGAGGATCGCGTCCTTCGCCGCTTTCGCCACGCGGAACTTGACCACGCGCTTGGCCGGGATCTGGATCGGCGCACCCGTCTGCGGGTTGCGTCCCATCCGGGCCTTGCGGTTGGCCAACTTCAGCTTGCCGATGCCGGGCAGTGTAAAGACGTTCTTGGCTTGTTTGTAGGCCAGGCTTGCCAGTTCCTCCAGGAACTGGGAGGCCGCCTTCTTGCTGATTTGGACTTTGTCGGCCAAGTGGGCCGCAACCTGGGACTTCGTCATTCCTTTTGCCATGAACAACCCTCCTCACCTATGAATGGGACGTGAACTGCGGCAGGCCTCCGCGGGACATTTCTATGGAGCCGGAGTCACGAATTCAAATCCAAAAACCGGTCGGGAGTGTACCGAAAGGTGCCTACCCTGTCAACCACAAAAACGCGCATCCGGAGCGGAAATGACGCGTTTTTACATCCCGGCCTTGCAGTCGATAGCACGCCGGAGTAGAGTACGGTGCGCGCGGTCGTTGAGGCATTTCGTGGCCAAAGAACTTCCCATTCTTCCGACTCCCCCCTCCTCGCAGGAAGGCGCGCAGGAGGAATTTCTCTATACGCGCGTGTTCTGCCTGCGGGAGAACTCCCCGCCGCTGAGACTCCTGCTGGATTATCTGAAATCGAAAGGCCAGATCCCGCTCGTCCCTAAAATGGACCCGGCGGCGCTGGACGACTGGGCGTGGGTGCATATCTCGCTCGGCTACAACCGCGAGCGCAAGCCGATCCAACTCGTCTGTGTGCGCGACCGGGGTTCCTATCAAGACGCGTTCCAGCAGGAGCGCCAGTATTTTCTGGAGCGGCTCTCGGCGTTCGACGATGTCGAATCGCAGGTCGTCCGGCAGTGCGTCGCGGATGCCCGCTTTCTCGTCACGACCCGCCTGGCCAAGGCCGACATGACCGATGAAGGGTACGATTTCAACGGCTGGGTGCTCGAATTCTTCCAGGACAACTGCAACGGTCTCGTCCAGATGGACGGGCAGGGATTCTTTTCCCCCAAGGGCGAGTTGATCGTCGAGCTCGATTACGAAGAGCCGTCGGATGGTCCGCTCGTCACCCACTGATCTGCGACTCTCCGTTCAATTTCATCCATCGCGCCCCTCGACAGGAGTCCCGACCGCGCTAGACAGGGTTCGAAGGGGTATGGTAAGGTTCCTCACCTTGCACAGGACGCGCCTGTAGCTCAGCGGATAGAGCACTAGCCTCCGGAGCTAGGGGCCACAGGTTCAAATCCTGTCAGGCGCGCCAGTTCCAGCGCTCCAAGACATATCAGGCAGACATACTCGGTGGGGCCGTTAGCTCAGTTGGTAGAGCAGCTGACTCTTAATCAGCGGGCCGTAGGTTCGACCCCTACACGGCCCACCATTTCAATCAACCACTTACGCACACAGCACGGTCAGGTTCTACCCCTGACTGTGCTAAAATTGTGCTAAACGTTCCTCGCCGGTCCAGCAACTCCACCCCATCCCGCAGGCTTTCCGGGTAATGATGCGCATAGCGTTGCGTCATGATAGGCGACTTGTGCCCAAGCAGCCGTTGGACCTTGTACAGATCCACACCGGCCTGGACAAGTCGGGTCGCGAAGGTATGCCGAAGATCGTGGAAGTGGAAATCTTCGATTTTGGCCTTCGTGAGCGCCAAGCGGAAGGATCGCCGCAAGTGCCCGCCCTCTAGCAGTGTCTGCGCCTTGCTGCAAAAGACCAAATCCGTCCTGATGGACCTGACCTTGGCCTTTTCTTTCAGCACCGCCAGCACCGTTTGATTGAGTGGGATCGTCCGGCGTTCCCCGTTCTTGGACCGGAACACGGTGACGGTTCGCCGGATAAAGTCCACGCCCCGCCATGTCAATTCGAGGATTTCCCCCATGCGCATCCCCGTACACAGGGCAAAGAGCACAAGATTCTTGAGCCAGGGCGTGCAGGCGTCAAGTAGGCGCCCTTCTTCCTCGTCACTCAGCCAGCGGTCCCGCTTGTTATTCTCTTTCTCCATCGAGACCCGGCTGACTGGATTCGAACGGCACCACTCCCACTCCCGCACGGCAAGGTTATAGGCTTTCCTGATGGCCGAGAGTTCACGGTTCACCGTGGCCGGAGCCTTCCCCGCCGAAAGCCGCTGATTCTTGTAGTCCACAATCAACCTGGGGGTGATTTCGGCAAGGGTCCGGTCCCCAAAGAAGGCCCGGAGCCGTCTGACGTAGCCCCGGAAACTCCTGTGACTGGCCCGCTTCACGATATGCTCCCTCTCGTACCGATCCATCAGCTCTCCAAACGTCCGTTCTTGTTCTTCCAAGCGGTCAAAGAAGTTGCCCTCGACAATCTGGACTTTTACTTTCGACAGAATCGCATCGGCCAACCGCCTGTCGGACGTTCCGGTAGATTTCCGGACCTGCCGTCCTTGATACGAGAACGACATCCACCACACATTCCCGCGCTTAACGAGCCCCATTTGCACCCTCCTTTCTCTGAAGGCTCGCTGTTGGTCTGGTTTCCCCGTGCGCGGGAGTATAGACATCTCGCTTGGCCGCTGCAATGAGTACGTCGATATCGGTTGCAGCGTGGCGTCCCAACGATGCAGAGATAGGGAGCAGTCGTGAAGGACGGAATGACGCCAGCCATTGCTCAATCGCGTGTTGCTCAAATCGAATGAGGCCATTAATTTTCATGGACGGAATCCTGCGCTGCCCCACCCAGGCATAAAGAGTCGACGGCTTCATGTTGAGCCAAGCCGCAACTTGCTTGATCGTTAACAGCGTCGTCATGATGTTGAACCGGGGGAGTCTCTGCGACACCCCCGTACCCCCTCAGCCGGCGCCCGCGTAGACGCCGGCGCCCACTACCGGATCAGCGCCTTCAACTGGTCTTTCTCCAAGACGACCTCAAACCGGCTTGCGATCGCCTCTGCGATCTCTCCCCAACTCTTGCCTGCTTGCTTCATCGTCTTCATGACCTCTAGGGCAGCCTGAAAGGACTGAGCCCCAGCCTGGACTACCGGCATAGCCGCCAGAGCCCCCAAAGCGGTCCCAGCGGCTTCCTGGGCCTGTCTGTTGGGCTTTCGTGGACGATGCCAGTAAGGGCTCTTACAGGCCGGACACCGCACCGGGCTCGACACCTGGCGAGGAAGCCAGCGATAGCCACAACGCCGACAGAACTGCTGCCGAAGCACCTCCGTAATCGGTGCTCTTATGCGAGTATTCGCATGGGGTGCCCTGTTACTCATACCTTCTGCCTCCCAACTTCGCGTCACGACTGCGAGAACCTCCGGCATCACGTCTTTTCTCCCAGTAATTTGCGCCCCCGTCTTACTATACGGGGGCGTTTGCATTGGCCGCGCGGTCGGCTGTCGCCGATCCGTGCGGCGCCATCGCACCTCGTTCCCCGCGAACCCTGCAGCCCCCCTCGGTAAGCTCCCCATCCGGTGCCTGCATACCCTATCCGTACGGACCTCCAAACGGAAGTGGACAGTTGAGGTCTGTTTTGGTCAGTTGTGGTCAGTTTTGATCACCTGTCATGCCCAGACAGTCAGCTGACACAAACAATCAGCGGTTCGCATGATAACGGGAAGAAACAGGGAGGGGAATTCCGCAGATGTACGCTATTGTATGCAGATATAGGCAGAAACCGCGGATTACCTTCGCACCGGAGAATTGGACTCGGGCCACCTACAGCGAAAGGTTCAACTCTCTGGAGTGCATTGGTCGCCGGCAACTTCGCGCATCTTTGACCGGCCACTCGGATTCAGATGACTCTGCTACGGGTTGGATTGCTTCCTAGGCATGACTCCGACTGCGCCACATTGTGTGCAGCGCAGGAATCACCACGAGCGTCATGACTGTCGAACTGACCATGCCTCCGGTCATCGGCACGTCGATGCGTTGCATGACATCGGCACCAACGCGGGCCAATAGCATTCTGACGACTGGTTGCTAGGCCCCGGTCATCGGACCGGCCATCGCCTCTAAGACTTTCATCGGTTACATCCATCTCCTGCCAGGGATGGATTAGAACCACATCCGTAGGCCCATCACGAATCGAATCTGGCTCGGGGTACCTCCATCCTGGCGCACGAGCGTGGCAGTCTCCCCGTAACTTCTGTCCATGGAGATTCCCACGTAGGGGGCCATCTTGCGTCGGATTTCATATCGCAGACGAACCCCGAATTCGAGGTTGTTGAGCCCGGAACCTGTCGTAAACTCCTCAACTCGTTGTATCGCAACGTTCGTTTCAAAGCGAAGTTGGAGGATCAGTCGTTGTGCCAGCAATAAATCTTTGGTCGCCGCCAATCGCGCGGACACGGCGCCGTTCTGAGCGATGAACAGGGTGGGCTCGATTTCGTAACTGTAGGGAACCAGCCCCTCTATCCCAACCGCGGCAAGACCGCGGGTCACATTGTGTCCCCGGAATGTCTGCGTTTCAACACGGCCGCCAATCTGAAAGTCGTAGTATTTCTGGATGAAACGCCCATAGAGGAGCTGAACGTCCACGTCGTAGTCCGCTTTGAAGGCCGTTTCCCGCTGTCCCTCACTTTTGAACCAGACCCGGTCGTAGTCTCCCCCGTACCAGCCTTCGATATCCCACCGATAGCCACTATCACTTCCTGTCTTACCCATTTTGGGACGGTATTCGAGCACATCGGCGAGCACAAACGTACGTCTCCGTTGGTCATCGACCGGACTGTGCCAGTCAGGTGGTGGGTCCAAAGTCGATATCGTCTGTGCCTGCCCTGTGGAAGGACTGGCAGTCATGGACGCCCTGGGGCCGGCTAATCCGGCGGGTGCATGCGAACTGATCGGAACAGCGGGGGTTCCCGTCGTGGGTTGGGCATTGACGACCGTCGTGTCGATACCGCCACTTCCGACGCTCACCACGGCCGCGATCAGGACGGCTCGCGGAGACACGTTCATGAGGGCATGCCCCGCTTGCGATCGGACACCTCGACGACACGAAACATGCCTGCTTCCATGTGGAAGAGCAGATGGCAGTGGAACGCCCAGCGGCCCGGAGCGTCCGCTGTGACGGCCACGGACACGCGCTCGGCGGGTTTCACGACGACCGTGTGCTTACGCGGCAAATATTCGCCGGCCCCGTTTTCCAGGTGCATCCACATGCCATGGAGGTGAAGGGGATGCTCCATCATCGTATCGTTGACGAAGGTCAGGCGCAGACGTTCACCATATCGAAAGCGAATCGGATCCTTGGATTCGGAATACTTCTTGCCGTCGAACGACCACATATATCGCCCCATATGCCCTGTGAGGTGGAGTTCGATAGTTCGCTCCGGCTCACGTTGGTCGGGGTACGGCACAAGACTTTTTAAGTCGGCGTAGACCAGCACCCGCCGGGGACTGTGCTCCAGTCCTCTCCCAGGCTCCCTCAAGCGGGCGCGAGAATACTCGGCCACCATCTGGTTGCCTGATCCGTGGTGGTCCCGGCCGTGCTTGAACAGATCGTTGCCGGGCTCCTTCGTGCCTCCTTGACGGCCTCCGCTCATGCTAGGCAGAGACGGCCTGCCGGGGGAATGCTCCACGTGCGTTTCAGCGTCAGACGATTTCCTGGGCATGTCGCCTGAGGGACTCATGCCGCCGCCGGAAGGCATCTCCATCCCCTTCATGGCCATGCCTTCCATTCCCATATCCTCCATCGTGCGGAGCGGCCTGGGGCGACGGGGTGGGATCTCGCTGCTCATGCCGGGGCTCGCGGCCAGCGTGCCGCGGGCATAGCCACTGCGATCCATGGTCTCGGCGAAGATGGTATACGCTCGATCCTCAGTCGGTTCGACGATCACATCGTAGGTTTCGGCCACGCCGATGCGAAACTCGTCCACCGCTACAGGCTGCACGTTCTGGCCGTCCACCTGTACCACCGTCATCTTGAGACCCGGGATGCGCACATCGAAGAAGGTCATCGCGGCTGCGTTAATGACGCGCAAGCGCACCCGGTCACCTGGGCGAAACAAGGCCGTCCAATTGGACGCGGGCGCCAGTCCGTTCATCAGATACGTATACGTGTAGCCGGTGACATCCGCGAAGTCTGTCGGGTCCATCCGCATTTGATCCCACATGAGATAGTTCAACAGCGTGGGCCACACGCCCATCTGCGCCACATCGGCAAAGAACTCACGCGCGGCGCGCTTCTGGAAGTTGTAGAATCCCCCTTGCTTTTTGAGGTTCGAGAACACCACTTCGGGTGACTCGAAGGTCCAATCTGAGAGCATCACCACATACTCACGGCTATAGCGGAAGGGCTCTGGTTCGATCCCGTCGATAATGATTGGACCATAGACGCCCTGTTGCTCCTGGAGGCCCGAGTGGCTGTGGTACCAATAGGTGCCGCTCTGGCGGATCGGAAATTGGTAGGTAAAGGTCGCGCCAGGCGGGATCCCGGCGAAACTGACACCGGGGACCCCATCCATCTCGGGCGGCAGGAGGAATCCGTGCCAGTGAATCGACGTGCTTTCCGTCAACTGATTTGTGACACGCAACGTCACAGGTTGGCCTTCTTGCAAACGAATCAAGGGGCCCGGGATTGTCCCATTGATCGCTCTGGCGGTCGCAGTTTGACCTTCCAAGTGAAACGGAGTCTCGGCGATCGTTAAATCAATGACCGGTCCACTCAACGGGGAACGATGATGTACGGCATCCGACATGCCGGCCCAGACGAACGGCGGAACGAGGCGTTCCAGTGCTGCCACAAGCCCCAGCGCCCCCACACGCTTCAGCAGCAGTCGTCTGGAAATACAGTCGGGGTTCATTTACACGGTTCCGGAGTGAGCAAGGACAGGATCTCTCCGTGCGCCACGTCCGTAACAAGCCGCCTGGCCCAGGCAGATGAGCGCCGAGTCTTAGCCCTCTCGCTCAGGCCCAGAGGATCGAGTTTCCTTTGTTGCACAGACACGGTTCGCGCCTCAGCGAATGCGCAGCCCTACTACGGTCCCGATTATGACCAGGATAACGCCGACAAGCGGAAATCCGTGCGCCCAAGGCGCATGTCGAAATTCGGAAATGATGAAATCGATCCCGTGCTGCGCAACGTCCATCATCATCCCGATCCCAAAGAGTGCCAATCCAGTGAGAATGATGACATACGGTGTCGGATGTATCTGCATGTGAGCTCCTCATTGTGTTGCTCGTTGGCTATCTCAGCCTTCGGTCCTCAGAAGAATGGATGAGGCCACAGCCCTAAGAACCGCAAGTAGGTCGGGGCTTCCCCGTGATGCCCCCGGACTTGCCATGCCCCATCCTTGTAAATCAGACGGTGAACCTCATAAAACCAGCTGTCGATCGCGACCGGCGTCTCACCTGTCTCCGACAGACTCTCTAGTCTCCCGGTGCAGATCACTTCGGCCGTCCGCTGGGTGCCCGCCGTCATTACTTTAAACCCCGAAAAGATGTGGGTGCTCGAGATCCGTCGATATCGGGCCAGCAGTCCCCACCAGATCTGTCGCAAGCCTTCTTTTGTGATCCCAAGATGATCATAGTCCTCGGCGTACAGCTGCAGGAGGCCCTCGAGATCGCGCGCCTGCAGGGCTTCCTCGGCCGCATTGAAGGCGGCAAGGATCTCGCCTACTTGTTGTTCCGTCGCCTGAACACTTGCCCACCGCTCCACATATATGTGCCCAGGACCCGGCAAGTTGATAGAGGCACACCCAGGAAGACTGGCATTCAGAGCCACCAACACGCTGATGACGCCCAGAGCACGGCTGACCCCAGCCTTGAAGTTCGTCGCTTTCCTTATCGACCCGGCGACGCCGAAGGCGATCATAATAGTTCCTTGTACGACCTGATCAGTGACTATGCCCGTGCCCGTCGGGCATGCCCGAGGGTCCGTTGATCACGGATGGCGCCTCCCTTTTTTTACGGAACGGAGGGGCGTCCTTGATCACCTCATTCTCAGGCTCCAGGTCCCTCGCTTTGATGAAGTGACGCTTTGCCTCAGCATCCTTCCCTTGCATGTATAACGCCATGCCGAGGTTGTAATGCGCTTCCGCGAGCGCGGGAGCAATCATTACCGCCGCCTCGAATTGTTCTTTGGCACGATTCCACTGGTTCTGTTTGTACGCTTGAATCCCCACCTCGTTGTGACGCACGGCCAGGGCATCCGCATTGGATGGCGCAGATAACAGTGGGCCTTGCCAGAATATACAAGCGCTAATTCCTGTGGCTGTTACGAAAAGCGTGAACATGTTTTGGGCTCGTAAGATCATTAGTAGCCTCCCCCTATTCATTGTTCGCAAGGATTGCGCCGCATGACGATTGTTGACTCACATTCCCTCGTCGATTACTCCTGCTTACAACCAGTTACGGCATGATTGGTCCCCTCAGCGTAAACCTAGGGGACTGCTCGCTGCGCCGCTGGAGCCAGCAACTCGATAGCACATCGAGAGGCGGACATACTTCAAAGCGAACATTCCGGAAAAGGGAAGTCCGCGAGTCCGGACATATGATTCATTGTTCTCCTTGCTGTCGCTCTTGGCTCTCTATCAAGTACTCTTCGATCCGATTGTTAACAAGCTGACGATGAGTATTTTTCCATCGACGATGGTTCTATTAAGCGCCTGTCTGGCAAAGCGTGCTTGCTCCTCCGAAGCCATCTCGACTATCCCAAACCGGAATAGTTGGCTGGTGGAGCCATGAATTATCTCGACTGACAGTACCTGGCCCAATGGGGCAAAAAGAGCATAAAGGTTTTCTTCCGATACGGACTCCGGAAACCCTTGGACAAATAATTTATTACGAAGGTCAGCCAACTATCCCTTAATCCCCTTGCCGTGTCTTGCCGGCTGCAAGATTGCTAAGAGCTCTCTCCTTCCAAGCCTCGGACTTCAGGCCCGGTGCCAAATAGCCGAGGAAGTTGTCGCCCTGGTCGCAGAATGACAGGGTCCAGTCGAGGCCGACTACATATCGAAGGTCTCCTTGTTCCACCAGGGCCCAGCAGGACAACGGAGCCGCCCAGACTGGGTTGTTGTGATTCTCTTCTGGGCGGATTGCAAACACTGCATGCCAGCCAGCGGCCGAAATTATTTGGAGGATTCGCCTCGGAGTACTCATTTCGCCCCTCACTCTCATATGTGAGTAATCGTCGAATCATCTTTCGTTAACACTCAATCTCCTCACGCCAGCTTGCTTATCTGTGACGAGGCTTCTTGGGTAATCATCTAGCACCGGGTTTGGGACAAGATAGTGTCTCGATGCCAATTGGACCCACATACCGTGACCGACTCATTGGAGCGTGATCGAATCTCAATTCGTCTAGAAATTCGCGCAACAAGGAGTTAAACGCCTGCGGGCATTCAATCATGGGGTAATGTCCGCACTGCGCTAGTATCTCCAATCTGCCTTGCATGATGTGAGAACTACCGTGCTGCCATTCTTCCACTGGAGTCAGAAGGTCATTCGCTCCCCAAATAGCCAGCACAGGACATTGAAGTATTGGAAGGACATCCCGCAGGTTGTATTCATGTGCAACTCTCAGCGCACGAACAATGTTCAGCAGGGCTTTTCGATGGGCTAAGGGCAAATAGGTGCTTTCTATAATTTCTTGGCTTAGACAAGATCGGTCATGGAACAGCTTATCAGCGATGCCATGGGCCGTCTCCCTGGTACTACCGTCCCACGTGATCGCCTTGGATTGAGCTCCATATGACAGACCTGGTGCACCGCTGACGACCAGGGCTTCAATGCGAGTTGGAAAATGCGCAGCATAGTCTACTGCCGCCAGAGCTCCGAAGGAGTTCCCGCAGACGACAGCCCGGCAGATCTTCTCCTGATCAAAGCATTGGTTGACATACGAGCGCAAATTTGTAATCAGTGCCGGATCGAGATCAAGCAATGCAATGGGTTGGGGGATTGTTGCTATCCGATACCCGTGTGACAAAAGGTGCCTTCTCGTGTGGTTCCAGACCCAGTCACCTGCAAATAATCCTGGGAGTAATACCATCCACCTGTCGCCGCTAGGTTCGGCTTGGGCCGCCATGGATGTCAGCTTATGCATGTCCTCCACAGGATTTATGGTAGCCATTGGAACCGTTCAGACCTATCCAACCGGTGACGCAACCCAAAGCACTAGTTGGTCACAAGAATCAGCTTCAGCCGCCGCAATATGACTGTGGTCATCCCCGTTAGGCTGTCTGAATTGCGATGCGACGGCATGGGCCACTAATTCAAAAACGAGACCATCCGTCGACCGGACCGCTGGAAGACGACCAACGAGGCCACGCGTTGGTTGCACGTGTGGAAACAACGACGCGCTACCTCTCAGCGGAGATAGCTGTCACCAAACGGACAGCTTAGAGAACGGTTAAGATGAGAGGCGAGGAGGGTGGAATGGTAAATGAGGGACTAAAAGTCGTGGGGGCTCAGGAAGAGTAGAGAGAGCAATGCCGACCACACTCAACAGAAATAGGATAAAAGATACCGTCGCGAAGGCCATACATGTGGCGCAGGAGGCAGAATTGCTGTGGTGGAGATGACCAGACTGCAAAGTGCCTCCCATGATTGGAACCATACATAACAGCACCAGAGAGAGGAACGCTATCAGGACAACCTTGTGCATAGAAAGAATCATACTCCACGACCTGAACAAGTCAACCTAAATTCCAATGCGCACTAAACTGTCGATTAGCATTCCTTCCTTAAACGCTTTAGCAGTGGCTCCCGGCAGTCAATGTTCCGTCAGATGAGACCGGCCGCGCCAGATAAAATACATCATCGGAATTACCACGAGGGTCAGGATCGTCGAGCTGACCATACCTCCGATCATCGGCGCGGCGATGCGTTGCATGACATCGGCACCGGTGCCGGTCGTCCACATGATCGGCAGCAGCCCGCCCATAATCGCCGTAACGGTCATGATCTTCGGACGAACCCGTTGGACAGCCCCCTCGATCACCGCCTCACGCAGGTCTTGCGGTGTCTCCAGTCGACCTTCCCGGAGTCGCCGCTCGTAGGCCTCGTCCAGATACACCAACATGACCACGCCGGTCTCTGCCGCCACACCGGCAAGGGCGATGATGCCGACCCAGACGGCCACGCTCAGGTTGTAACCCAACGCGTCGAGATACCAGAAGGCACCGATTGCGGCGAAGGGGACGGACAGCAACACCATCAGCGACTTTGTCAGCGACCGGAAATTGAGATAGAGCAACAAGAGAATCACACCCAGGGTCGCGGGAATGACGAGTTTCAACCGCTCCTCCGCCCGGACGAGGTGCTCGTATTGCCCCGTCCAGCGAAGCGTGTACCCCGGCGGGAGCGTGACACGTTCATGCACAGTCCGTCGGGCTTCCTCGACATACCCCCGCAGATCTCGCCCGGCGACCGAAACCGACACCAACCCGGCGAGCGACCCGCTTTCGTCAGAAATTGATGGTGGTCCTTTCACGATCCGAATCTCCGCAACCTGCCCAAGCGGAATCTGGGCACCACCAGGAGTAGGAATCAGAACCCGTTTCAATCGGTCCGGGTCATCACGCAATTCGCGCTTGTACCGGACATTCACCGGATACCGCTCACGTCCCTCGACCGTGGTCGTGACGGTCTCACCGCCGATCGCCGAGGTGACCACCGCCTGCACATCGCCCATCGTCAATCCGTAACGGGCCGCTTCCTGTCGGTTCACAAGCAGGTCCAGATACAATCCTTCGTTGAGCCGCTCCGAAAATACGCTCTTGGTCCCGGGCACGCTCGCAAGCACGCGCTCGATGTCCAAGCCGATTGCCTCGATCTTCTTCAAATCGGGCCCGAGCACCTTGATGCCGACCGGGCTGCGTACTCCTGTGGTGATCATCTCCGTCCGGGTCTGGATGGGCATCCACCAGATGTTGGGGAAGCCCGGAATGCGTACCTGCGCGTCCATCTCGTCCAGCAGGCGGTCCCAGGTCATACCCGGACGCCACTGTGCCTCCGGCTTGAGGGTGATCGTGATCTCCGCCATGCCGACAAAGGCCGGATCGGTCGCGGTCGGGGCTTTCCCCATTTTCCCGAACACCCGTTCCACTTCCGGGAAGGCTTTTAAGAGCCGGTCCTGGGCCTGGAGAACCTTGACGCTTTCGGGAATCGACAGCCCGGGGACCGTCGTGGGCATATACAGGATCGTGCCCTCATTCAAGGGCGGCATGAATTCGGCACCGAGGCGGGTGAAAACCGGTGCCGTCAGTCCGACGGCGGCGATGGCCAGTACCAGGACCAACCACCGCATCTTGAGCGCACCTGACAGTATGGGACGATAGAGCGCGATCAGGAGCCAGTTCAACGGATTCCTCGCCTCCGGTCTGATCCGCCCACGAATCAGGACGACCATGAGAACCGGCGCCAGAGTAACCGACAACGCGGTGGCGAGAAGCATGGCGAATGTTTTCGTGTAGGCCAGCGGCGTGAACAGGCGCCCCTCCTGTGCTTCGAGGGCAAAAATAGGGGTAAACGATACCGCGATAACCAGAAGTGAGAAGAATAACGGACGTCCGACCTCCTTCGCCGCGGCGATGATGGTCTCAATTCGATCACCAGTCGGATTTTGCTCAAGCCGTTTGTGCGCGTTCTCGATCATCACGATCGCCGCGTCCACCATGGCGCCGATGGCGATCGCGATTCCACCGAGCGACATGATGTTGGAGGTGATCTTCAGATAGGCCATCGGAATGAACGCCAACAGAACCGCGATCGGAAGAATGATGACGGCCACGAGGGCGCTGCGGAGGTGAAAAAGGAACACCAGGGCCACCAGACTGACGATCACCCCTTCTTCCACCAGCTTTTCTCGAAGCACCGAGACCGCCCGATGGATGAGGTCTGACCGGTCGTAGGTTGCCACCACTCGAACCCCCTTCGGCAGCATGGGCGTGATTTCTTTCAGGCGCGCCTTTGCCCTCTCGATCACGGCCAACGCGTTTTCGCCGGCTCGCATGACGACGATGCCGCCGACCGTCTGACCTCGCCCGTCCAGTTCGGCGATCCCCCGTCGCTGGTCGGGCCCTACCTGGACGCGCGCGATGTCCCGGACCAAAATGGGGGTGCCGCGCCGGTCTGTCCCGACCGGAATCATCTCGATGTCCTCGATTGATCGGAGATAGCCCGGCGCCCGGACGATATATTCGGACCCGGCCATCTCCAGCACCCGCCCGCTCACCTCGGCATTACTGTTCCTGACCGCCTCGATCACCGTCTTGATCGGGAGGCGATGGGCCGCCAGCGTGTTCGGGTCCACCTCGATTTGGTACTGCTTCACAAATCCGCCGAACCCCGCCACTTCCGCGACACCGGGCACACTCTCCAGTTGGTAGCGCAGGTACCAGTCTTGGAGGGTCCGCAGTTGGGCGAGATCGTAGGTCCCCGACTCATCGACGACGGCGTATTGATAGACCCACCCCACACCCGTGGCATCCGGTCCCAATGTTGGCGACACTCCGGACGGAAGCTTGCCGGACAGTTTCTGCAGGTACTCCAGCACGCGACTGCGGGCCCAATAGAGGTCGGTCCGGTCTTCGAAGATCACGTAGACGTAAGAGACGCCATACTCCGACACGCCGCGGACCCGCTTGACCCGGGGACCAGCCAGCATCGAGGTGACGATCGGATAGGTAATCTGATCTTCCATCAAGGTCGGACTGCGGCCTGCCCATTCCGTGTAGACGATTACCTGCACATCGGACAGGTCCGGGACTGCGTCCAGCGGAACCGCAAAGACCGCCCACAGGCCCCAGGCGGCCAGAAGCCCCACGCAGAGGACGATCAGGACCGGATTCCGGGCGCTCCCTTCGATGAGCCGGTCGATCATTTCATGCCCTTCATGCCGTCCATCTTGCCCTCGTGGGCGCCGCGCATCTGCCAGTCCCCCATGCCGACCTGACCCATCATGGCCTGCATGCTGCCGGCGGAGGCGAGCTTGCTCTCCGCATCCAACAAGAAATTGGCCGAGGTCACGACCCGGTCCCCTTCTTTCAATCCCTCAAGGATCTCCACGCGATCCTGGCTCCGACGTCCCAGCCTGACCGGATAGGGGCGATAAATGCCCTCACCCTGCTCCAGAAAGACCAACTGACGCAGGCCCGTATCCAGCACGGCCTCCTTCGGGATGACAAGGGCCCTGTCCGCACCCGTCCGCAACGTCACATGGCCGTACATCCCCGGCTTCAGCCGCAGCTTCGGGTTCGGCAATTCCAGCCTCACACGGACCGTGCGCGCCTCGGTATTGAGCGAAGGGTAGATATAGGTCACGTGGCCGCGAAACGATTCTCCCGGATACGCCTCGAATTTGATTGCAGCGGGTTGGTGGAGCTTTACCGCGGCAACCTCGGACTCGTAGATGTCCGCGTAAATCCAGACGGTCGACAAGTCCGCCAATTCATACAGCGTGGTCCCAGGTTCCACATAGTTCCCCGGCAAGGCCTCCCGCTTGAGAACGATTCCCCCGGAGGGGGCATATACGGTCAGAATCGGTTCGGCCCGTCCCCGACGCTCCAGCTCGGCGATCTGGTCATCGGTCAGATCCCAGAGCCGAAGACGTTCCCGTGCGCTGGAGACGAGCTCGGCCGCGCCGGTTTTGGCGTCGGCAAGGGGGCTGTCTTCCATCTGATCCCGCATCCTTAAGGCGATGAGGAATTCATCCTGCGTGGAAAGGAGATCAGGCGCATAGAAGGTGAACAGCGGCTCGCCCTTGCGGACAGGCTGTCCGATGGAATTCACAAACACCTGTCGGATCCAACCGGGGACTTTCACAGTGACCTTTGCCAAGGTCCGTTCATCGTATTCCACCAGGCCGACGGTGCGAATTTCCTCTTCGAGCGGAGCGTAGACAGCCGGGGTGCTGCGGACGCCAATCAGCTGTCGTGTTCCCCCCGGGACAGCCACGGGGGAAGCCCCACCCTGGCTCGCGACCATTCCCGGCATGTCCTTCTTCGCCTTTGGCTCCATGCCCGCCATGTCCGCCATCGTCATGTGAGCCCAGAAATAGCCGCCCGTAATTCCTGCCAGCACGCCACCGGCGGCCAAACCGAACACGACGTGTTGTCTGGGTATTCTGTGGTCCATACGTTCCTCCTGCATGACTATGTCAGCCGTGTGGTTCGAGGTTCGTTCCCACGACCTGCTCCAATTCAGCAAGCCGATGTTGCCGCTCCACGAGCGCCTTGTAATATTCCAGTTGAAATCCGCGCAAGGCCCGTTCCGTTTCAATGAGGTCCAGGAAGCCCACCTTCCCCGTTCGATACCCGGCCTGCGTGGCAACCAGGCTCTGTTCCGCCTGCGGCAGCACGGTGGTCGAGTAAAGGAGCGCCACCTGTTCCGCGGCGCGAACCTTCGCCACGAGGTCCTTGATCTGATAGCGGGTGATGTTTTTGATGGTGTGAAGATCCGCCTGAGCGGCCGCCATGGCGGCCGTGGCCTCCTGAACACGGGCGTCATACTTCGTCTTGCTCCAGAAGGCAAAAGGCAGGTTCATCGAGAACACCGCCCCGAAGCCGTCCGGCGCTTGATAGTTCTGGAACCGTTGAAAGGCCACGTTGAAATCCGGGTAGAACTCCCGCTCCGCGAGTGCATGGGCCCGCTCCCTTTGCTGGACGGCCAGCTCCGAGGCCTTCAGCTCAGGCCTGCCCGCCACCGCCAACTCATGCAGCTCGTCGATCGTCTTGGTGAACTGCGCCTCCCGAAGATCCTTGGGAATTCCCAAGGAAGCGCGCGGATCCCGGTCCAGGAGAATGTTCAGCGCAGCGCCGGCCGTCTCGAGCCGTTGCTTCAAGACCGGCAGGTGCTGATGCAGCGCCGACAGTTCGACCTGAGCTTTGAGGACATCGGCCTGGCTTCCTTTCCCGGCCTTAAACTTCGCCGTGGCAATCTCGACGAACTGCCGGAGCAGGGTGACTTGCTCGTGATGAATCTGGATGGCCTTGTGGGCGAGAAACAGGTCGTAGTACGCCTGCTTGAGCCTCGCGATCACGGTCCGTTCCTTCCCGCGAAGGGCCTGCTCGCCGATATCAGCCGACCGGCTGGCAACCTCGCCTTTGAGCGCCAGCTTGCCGGGGTATGGCAGTTTCTGGGACAGCCCGAAGATCGCGTTGCCCGTCTGCGTTACGTTAAAACTCTCCGGGAAGTTCCAGAGTTGGACCTGTAGCGTCGGGTCATCGAGCGCCCGCGCCTGGTCGATTCGCTTCGCAGACGCCTCCCATTGATTTCGCGCGGCCTGTATCTCGGGGTTCTTCTCCAACGCCTCCTGAATCAGCTCAGGCAGGGCCAATTCGTCACGAGGCGGTGATGCCGCGCTCAGTGCGCACGGAGGGGCAAGTGCTGAGATTACCAGTCCAACCAGGGCAATCCCCTTCAGTGATATAAGTCTGTAGTTCCAGCTCATGGGAACGTCCTCCACGAGAATCCATGTCCCCTGGCCGTCCTCCAGGCCATTCCGCTTTGGATAATCAGCGGACGAGCCGATCGCTCGGACGGCGCACTACGATTCAGACACTATGGAACGGGACGATACGGGGATGGACCGGGAATCAGAGGCGAAGGACCGATATTCCAACAAGAAGATTTTGCGGGGCTGTGTCAGTGGAGCGGTGGTGGACGCGGCTCGCCGAAAGGCTCAAATCGAGGAATTGAACTGTTGAAACACTGTCTTCATGGCAGATCGCATGGTGAATGGCGGGAGCGTCAGCTTGCGGAGCAGCCTGTACACCGAGGGTGGTGAAACTATCACAAAGCTGACGGGCAGGCTGATTTTCTTGAGAAGGGCACCCGTTCTCCATCGCGCTGGGTGACGCACCGCCAAGCGGCAGTAGACAGGCGTAGGCGTTAAAGCTCAGCCCGACAAAGAGCAGGGTCAACGTGACCGCAAGCAATGATCTGACTTGCCGCATTAATCTTTCCTTTCCTGCAGTTTAGTCTAACCAGCCATACCTGCTCTGTCAACGTTGTGCTTAATCTGCGCTTGATACTCAGAGTTCGCCTCAATGGCTGAGAGCCAACGCAAACAACAGTACAGGGAAGAGCATGACTGCGATTGTCCTCCTCCCTCTAGCGCGTTCTTCTCGGTTGCACGCCTCTTTGGGGCCCATTCTCCATGGCGTTAAGAATGGGACACCGATCAGTGGCCTGACCTGCCTGACAGATAGCTACCAAGCTCCGGAGCGCGTGTGCCAGCGCTTGCAGGTCACGGACTTTCTCGTTCACTCCCGCTAACTTGGCCTGAGCCGATTTCTTCACCTCACCGCACCGGGCACCCGTACCGACTCGGAGATTCAGTAATTCAGCGATCTCCCGCAGCGTGAAGCCTAGTGCCTGTGCGTTTCGGATAAACCGCAAGCGCCTGAGCGCCTCCTCGCTGTACAAGCGGTAGCCGGATGGCATCCGGGAGGTCGGCGGAAGCAGCTTCCGCCGTTCATAGTACCTCACGGTCTGGACATTCACACCAGCCGTTTTCGCCAGCTGACCTATGGTGAGTTTCGAGCCCATCCTCCACCTCAGGCCACAGGTTACACCTTGTACCATGGTACAGGGTCAAGAATTTTCTGGAAGGGGTCCGTTCGAGGAGGAGACAGGTTGAATCCGGCCACATTCAGATACCCCCCTTGACTCGGTACCGTGGTACAGGCTCTAGACTGCTGGCTCGGGAAAGGGGGTGATCGGCGATGTGTCCATGGATCGAGACTGTGGGCTTCTGCCCCTACGATGTGGCCAGCCGCATCTGGCACTGGCTTGTCGGCTAAGGGGATAGGCTCGTCAGGCGGGGCGGCTGGATGCCTGCATCCTTAGCCGCCCCTTTTTTGTCGTCAGGTTCTCACCGACTCTCTCCCCGACGTCCAACTGTGCTAAATTTGTGCTAGAATTCTCCGAAAAATACCGAAACCGCTCGAACTAGTATAGTCAAAGGAAACATGGCAAGCGCACGATTCGAAAGGGAAAACGGGGAAACCGTCGCAACAGCAAGCCGTTTGAAAAAACAGCTTGAATGCTCTCTTAATCAGCGGGCCGTAGGTTCGACCCCTACACGGCCCACCATACCGCACTTCGCGTGAGCCGCCCGCTTCAATCAAATGCGGGCGGATAGTTACTTTGCCTCCAATGGGCTAGAATTCCTCGCTTCGCTTGAACCGCGCGCTGCCCGTCAGCTATCCCCGTCAATGAGATGGGTTCAAAGGAAAACGTCCAAGTGTTTTGATCTCCGGTTGAGGAGATCGAGCAGCGTTCTTACCTTCCGCAGCACATCGTTCTTCCAGTCTTCTTCGTCCGGCGGGCCAGGCAGGCGCTCATTATCTTGCTCAGCCGGGAGCGGCTTGTCGGACTCCTGTGCCTCAGGGCCGCAGTTGTCATGTTCATTTTGCATGGCTGCTATTACCCACGTCTAGCCTTCGTCGGTGAAACTATTCAACGACCTGACCGGTTGACTTGGTTGAGCGGCCGCCTGCAAGAGGTGTGATGGGACAAATACCAGGCCTGCGACCGCGGTGGGCACCACGGCGCTGGCGATCACGGCCGCGACCAGGAACGAATATTGTTCCTGCGTGACAATGCCATGGGAAAGTCCATAGAGCGCCGAGATGGTCCCGAAGGTCAATCCGGTCGACATCATCAGCGTGTAGTACCAGCGTTCGTTACGTTCCTGCCTGAAGAGGCCGATCACGGGATAGAGCCCGAAGATTTTTGTCGCCACCTTTGCCCCCAGGAGCGCAAGAAAGATCACGGGTGCCGTCAGCAGGGCCGGCACCGAGACGAGCGTGCCGGCGCGAATGAAATAAAACGGCGTGAGAAATCCGATGGTGAGCGTCCGGAGCCGGTAAATCCACTGGACATCCTTCGCGGCGTTGCCGGCCAGCGCCATGCCGACCAGATAGGCCGGCAGCACGGCCTCGCTGCCCGACCACAAGGCCAGCGTGCCCAATCCGAAGAGCACCAGCACCACCCACTTCGTCCTGATGGCGGCCGTGCGATGGGCATACTTCTGCGTGAGCCAGCCGGTGATGGTCGGCAACGAGATCAGGACCACGGCGCTGGCCGCGATGAACACGACAGTTTTATAGGTGAACGGCGCGAACAGCAGGCCGAGGACGATCACCGTAGCTAGGTCATTGATGAAGCAGGCTCCGAGAATGCCCTTCCCATACTCCGTCTTATTGAAGCCGGTTTCGAGCATGACGGCATAGACCACCGCCATCGAGGTGGTCGAGAGCGCCACGCCGCACAGCCAGCTCGCGTCGGAACTCCATCCTAGCCCGTAGAACGCGAGGGCGGTGCAGCCGAGAAACGGCGCGAGGAATCCAACCACTCCAATAGTATTCACCTCAGCCAGTTTGGATCGCAGCACGTCGGGATCCAGCTCGGCGCCGGCGAGGAAGGTCAGGACGACGGCCCCGGCGGAGGCGAGAAACCGCACCCACTCGGAATGGGCGCCCAGCACATCCCTGAGCTCCAGCCACCCGGCGGCGTAGGCAAATGCCACGCCCGCGCAGATTTCCACCAGTGCGATCGAGAGGTCGAGCCGATTGGCAATGAGGGCGGACAGGACGGCAACGGCAAGCCACAGGGTTGCGGTCAAGAAGATGTGTTCCATGCTGGAGTCCTCCGTTCGGTTGAAGGCATAAAAAAACCGCCTGGCAGCGGTTGTCACGTCACGAGCGACAACTCCCCGCTACGATTAGATTATCTGTAGCGTAGGAGTCATCAGCCCGATCAGGGCGGTTATCCGGGGGACTCCATCCCCTGTGCGCGTCACTATACAAGAACCGGTTAACCCGATTCAAGGAATCGGCAGCGAAACTGATAGATATCAAAGACCCGCGCCAAATTTGTCCTAAAATCTAAGGTAGCGGTGGAACTGGTCGGTGTGCAACGCCGCGGCAAACAAGCTACCGATCGGCGATCTTGAGCACGATCCTCCACTCCTCGGGTCTGACCGGCTGCACGGACAGCCGTGAGCCCCTGCGCAGCAACTCCATCCGCTTCAAGCCCGGCTCCTCCCGTAGCCGGTCCAGCGGAATCGGCCGGTCAAACACGCGGACGAGCCTGATATCCACCATGTCCCAGAGAGGTTTCTCCGGCCTGCTCTTGGGGTCGTAGTGCCTGTCCTTCGGATCGAAGGCCGTGTGGTCCGGATAGGTCTCGCGCACCACCCGGGCAATGCCCACGACCGCCGGCGGATCGGCGCTGCTGTGGTAGAACAGGACCTGATCGCCCTGGCGCATGGCCCGCATGAAGTTGCGCGCCTGGAAGTTGCGCACGCCGTCCCAGCAGGTCGTGCGGTTGCCGATCTTGTTGAGGTCTTGAATGGAAAAGGCGCTTGGTTCAGACTTCATCAGCCAATGGCGCATCGCCGGTCTCCTTCGTCCGCCGATGATGATAAGGAGCGATCATGGAACTGTCCCCATTCTGGTTTGGTCTGTATAAGCTCGTCAAGTATGCCGTCTACCCCTACACGTGGCTCTGCGCACTGGTCGTCGCCCTTGTCGCGCTGACATTCTTGCAGCCGTCGCCGGCCCGCCGGCGATGGCTGCGCGCCCTCGCCATCACGACGCTCGTGCTCGTCTGGCTCCTGGGCACACCCGTCGTCGCCACCATCGCCGCAGGCCTGCTGGAAGGCTGGCACCGGCCCTTCGACCGCGCGACGGCGGCGCGCTTCGATGCCGTCGTCGTGCTGGGCGGCGGCGTCTGGGGCAAAGGCAGCCTCCGCCCGTCCGATCAATTGGCCGGCCTCAGCATGCAGCGCACGCTCTGCGGCGTCGACCGGTTCGCCGAGGGCCGCGCACCGAAGCTGGTCTTATCCGGAGGGGACGCGAAGATTTTCGGAGAAGGGCCGAAGGAGGCCGTGGAGATGCAACGGCTGGCGGTCCGGCTCGGCGTGCCGGAGGACGCGATTGTGTTGGATGACCGGTCCCGCTCGACCTACGAAAACGCCGTGGGCGTCAAGCGCGTCCTCGGGCAAGGTTCGATTCTGCTGGTGACGTCGGCCAGCCACATGCCGAGGGCCGCCGCGCTGTTCCGCAAGCAGGGTTTCGACGTCACCCCGGCCCCCTGCACCTATCACGTGCGGGACTGGCCGGGATTCTGGTCGGACCTCGACCTGTTCGACTTTATCCCGCAACTGGAGGGATTCTACGAGTCCTCTCTGATCCTGTCTGAAGTGGTGGGCACGATCACGTACTGGGCAGCGGGGAAGTTGTAAAACAAAAAAGTTTGAGGTTGGAGGTTAGAGGATTGAGGCTTAGGGTTCTGGCCAGAACATCGAACCTCGAACGCCTTGTTCGGAAAAGGGGACAGGCACCCCTCGACAGGCTCGGGGAGCCAGTCCCCTCAGTGTCGGGCTTCGACGAGCCGGTGGATCGTGCCCCCATGCCCGACCACATAGAGTTCGCCGTCCTGATCCTGGCCGAATGAGGCGATCTCCAAACTGGTTTTCAGCAATAGTTGCTGCCTTCCACCCGCGAGCGAAAAGATTTCTCCGCTGCAAAAGTCGCCGTAGAGATAGGCGCCGCGCAGGGCCGGCAGGCGCGACCCGCGATAGACGTAGCCGCCCGTGATTGAGCAGCGTCCCTTGTCGTGTCCGTATTCGGCCACCGGAGAGATCAGGCTGTCGCGCGCGCAGCCGTCGCGCGGCAGGAAACAATGATCTCCTTCCATGACGCGCCAGCCGTAATTGCCACCCCGCTTCACGATGTCGATCTCTTCCCATTCATTCTGGCCGACGTCCGCGGCCCAGAGCTCGCCGGTCTGCCGGTCGAAGGAAAACCGCCAGGGGTTCCGGAGCCCGTAGGCAAAGATCTCCGGGCGCCCGCCGCCGGCCGCAAAGGGATTGTCCTTCGGGATCGCATAGGGGGCGCCCTGATCCACGTCGATGCGGAGCAGCTTGCCCAGCAGCTCGTTCCGGTTTTGCCCGCGGTTGCCAGGATCGCCGGCCGATCCGCCGTCGCCCAGGGCAATGTAGAGAAACCCGTCCGGGCCGAACTCCACCATGCCGCCCTTGTGGTTGGGATAGGGCTGGGCGACGGTCAGCAGTTGTTTCTCATTCGGTTGCGCGACGTTAGGATTGGAGGAGGCCCGGAACTCCGCGATCACGGTCGCGCCGTCGGAGCGGCGCACGTAGTTCACGAAGAACCGCCCGTTCTTGGCATAGGCAGGATGAAACGCAAGCCCCAGCAGTCCCTGCTCGCCCGCGTGGCGGACGCGGTCCGTGATGTCGAGGAACGAGGACGCCGACAGACGGCCCTCCTTGACGATACGGATGCGCCCCGGCTGCTCCACGACAAAGAGCCGGCTACTGCCATCCCCCGCATGGGTGACATAGACCGGATGCTCGAGGCCTTCAGCCACGAGCACATTCAGCACGACGGCTGGAATCGGCTGCGCCGCCGAGACGAACGTGGACAACTCCACTCCGGATACGTGGAGACCCACGATGCCCAGCAGCCCGACAAGAAGAACTCTCACCGCTCGGCCTCTCGTTCGAGATATTCGATCAATAAACGGTAGGTCAGCTCGCGGATCTTCGCTTTGGACAGTACGCCGTCCCTCGCATTGGACTCCAGCCAGACACGGTCCTTGATGGAGGGCTGGGCTTCGTTGCAGAGCGTCCACATCTCGTGCAGGAAACCCTCCGGCAGCCCAACCTGCACGCCTTCCGACTCGATCCGGTCATCGAGAATCGCCAGCAGATCGGAAATCGCCTGATCCGGCCTGTAAGGAGCCGAGGTGAAACCGAAGGTCTGTTGTGCCTGCGCGTCCTGGACGGCCTGCTCGACCAGGTCGCGCATGTAGTCTTTCAGCAGCCCGATGAGGTGGCCGGTGACTTTCATGTTCCGTTTCGACTGCACGGCATTATCGGCCAAGGATCGGTCTGGGGCAAGCTTGCAGAGAGACTGTCGCTTGACCCTCCGGTTTGGCCCTCCGTAAGATGCGGCGATGGAACCGGCTAACCTTACCGAACGACTCGATCTGTCCATCACGACGCCGGCCGGGCCGGTCACGGCCACCGTCGAGCTTCCGACGGGATTCGTGCCGGTCACGCAGATCGTCCCGCTCATGCGGAAGCTCGGCGAGCAGGCCCAGGCCCTGGAGCAGCGACGGGTCGTCGCAAGCGGCCAGGCAATCTCGTGCGCGAAGGGCTGTGCTGCCTGCTGCCGCATGCTCGTGCCGGTCTCGCCGCCCGAAGCCTTCGCCCTGCGTACGATGGTCGCCGGGCTGCCCCCCGAGCGCCGCCAGGCCTATTCACGTTCTGTCGAAGACGCGCTGGCGCAGTTGGACAGGGCCGGGTTGCTGGCGCGCCTGCGGCACCTGGCTGACGCAGACCGTCCGATGACGGACGAGGAGATGGAGCCGATCAACCGCGCCTACTTTGCGCTCAAGCTTCCCTGCCCGTTCCTGGAGAACGAGACGTGCTCGATCTATGAAGACCGGCCCGCCGCTTGCCGGGAATTGCTGGTCACGTCGCCCGCCGACTGGTGCCAGGACATGGTCAACAAGCCGGTCCGCGCTTTGCCGGTCCCGCTTCGCATCGGTCCCATTTTAGGGCTCCTCTGGTCCACCCTCGCTGGCGGGCCGCCGCGCCTGATCCCGCTGCCCCTCGCGCTGGAGTGGGCCGAGCGTCATGCGGCCGAGAACCGTGCAAGCTGGAAAGCCAGGGACTTGTTGGACAAAGCTCTCGATCAAATCTGGCGATTCCTGAGTCAGAATAGCAAATAGCGGATAGCGAATAGATGGTAGCCAGAGCCGAAGCGAATAGATAATAGCTGGTAGCTCAGCCTTAGCTAACAGCGATCAGCTAATAGCAGGTAGCCAGAAAAGAAATTCTCACGCCATTCGTTGCTTGCCATTAATCCCTTGCTCATGCTATTCGCTACCAGCTACTAGCTATTTGCCAGTATCTTGAGATGCGCGATTTCAGTCAGCTTGAAGTGTGGAGAAAAGCGAAGGATTTTGCTGTTGATGTGTACGGAGAAACAGCGCGCTTTCCCGCGTCCGAACAATATGGGCTGTGCAACCAGCTCAGGCGGGCAGCGGTTTCAATTACCGCAAACATTGCCGAAGGTTCGGGACGAGGAAGCGATCAGGATTTCGCCCGTTTTCTTGAGATAGCACTGGGCTCTACGGCGGAAACGCGCTCTCATATATTGTTAGCGGAAGAACTTGGATATCTGAAGCCAGAGATCAAAGACAATTTGTCTGAGAAAACGACCGAGATCGGAAGAATGCTGAGTGGACTGATCGAAACGTTACGGAATAGCCAATAGATGGTAGCGAATAGAAAATAGCTAATAGCTGACAGCTAATAGCGGATAGCTTCGGATTTCTGGCTATTAGCTATGAGCTATTTTCCACTAGCTACCGGCTGCTCGCTATCCTTTTCTGGCTATTCGCTACTCGCTATTCGCTGCTAGCTAAGGAGTGAATGAATGAGCCGTCCCATCATCGCCTGCCTGGACCTCGAAGGCGTGCTCGTTCCGGAGATCTGGATCAACGTCGCCGAGAGGACCGGCATCACGGAGCTGCGCCGCACGACGAGGGATGAGCCGGATTACGACAAGCTGATGAAGTGGCGGATCGGCATCCTGGACCGGCACAAACTGAAACTCGCCGACATCCAGGCGGTGATCGGCACCATGAAGCCGCTGGAGGGCGCCCGCGAGTTTCTCGGATGGCTCCAGGAGCGGTGCCAGGTGATCGTGCTCTCGGATACCTTCTACCAGTTCGCCCTGCCCCTCATGAAGCAGCTCGGTTATCCCACGCTCTTCTGCAACAGTTTGGAGATGGACGGGAGCGGGAAGATCGTGAACTACCACATGCGGCAGCCGGATCAGAAGCGCCAGTCGGTCAAGGCGCTCAAGACGCTGCGTTTCCGGATCGTCGCCGCGGGCGATTCTTACAACGACACGCCCATGCTGGCGGAAGCGGATGCGGGGATTTTATTCTGCCCGCCCGACAACATCGTGAAGGAGTTCCCGCAATTCCCCGTCACCCGGACGTACGAGGAGCTGAAGCAGGCGTTTATAAAGGCAGGAGTGAAAGCCTAGCGAGCAGAACAAAAAATCCCCGCTGAGAATGTACTCACATCCTCAGCGGGGACTCTTTCTTTAAGCTAGCAGCGGGTAGCTAATAGCGAATAGCTCGGAGCCTTCCAGCTACTCGCGACTTGCTGTTCGCTATTCGCTGCCTTTACGGAGCGACGTAGCTGCCGTACTTGGGCACGTCCTCGCAGCCGGCGCCGCCGCCGCTCTGGCACAGGTAGTGAAGCGCTCCCTGCGCCGACAGGCGGGCTTCCTTGTGCAGGCGGGCCTTCGCATAGGCCGTCGCCAGCTCCAGTTGCGCCTTGGCCTTCGCGTCGCTTGTCTTGCTCAGAGCATCCGCGAGCAGCCCGGCCGCCTTGTCGATCTGGCCCACGTCGGCCCCGCCGCGCGCAGTCACATCCACGGTGGTCCGTTTCCCGTTGGCCGGGAAGTCCGTCAACTCCTTGATTGCTTGACTCACCTCGGCCTGCTGGGCTTGTGCAACCGGCGGCATGCTCAGGAGCATCAACACCGCCGCTCCAAGCGCCACGTACATGAGTTTTTTCATCGTCTCTCTCCTTTTTCGTTTAGCTAGTAGCGAATAGCTAACAGCTAATAGCTAATAGCACAGGTTTCTGGTTTTCTTGATCTTTGCTATTCGCCATCAGCTACCCGCTATTTGCTATCCGCTCTTTGCATTCTATGGCTGTTCGCTACTCGCTATTCGCTATTCGCTCGTTGCTCACAGCTAGAAGTTCATCCAGAGCTGCATGAAGCCCCAGGACTGGTTGGAGCTCGTGCCCAGGTTCTGTTGGATGTAGCCGCCGGTGAAGATGTGGCCGTAGGTCGCCTGGAAGGCCACCTTGCCGTCGGCGAACATGCGAGTCCACGTGAAGTCGATTTCGTCACCCACGTGACTCTTGGTGTTGGTCGCCTTCGAGAAGATATAGGCGCCCTGGCCGGCCCTGTACCAGTTGTCCTTCTTGTTGGCCAGGTTCATGCTCATGTACCAGATTTCGAAGTGGTCACGCTCCGTCGGCCGGAACTGGAAGTTGGCCTGCGGGTTGAACATGTTTTTCCAGGCCTGCACGTCCGCGTAGGCCATGTGGATGTGGTTTGTCGGGAAGAAGTTTTCGAAGGTGTTGGCCGTCCGGCACGCCTGCGTGGCGCCGGCCAGCGTACAGTTCGCGTTGCTGTCGCCGGAGGCATAATCGAAGTTGAATGCCAGGCGCGGCTTCATCCTGTTCTCATACCAGGTGTAGCCGACCCAGTTTCTGGTGGCCCAGGCGTTGATCGTCAGGTTCCGTTCATTGACGTTAGCTGTCCCGGTTGTCGCGGAACCGGCTGTTCCAGCACTTACACCTGCCCGCCCCATCTGCCAGGCCGTCTCGTTGATAACGTCCCAGTTCCCTTTCCGCATCTCTAAGCGGTTGCCGATCATGTGCCTGATCTGGTTGTTCAACTTGGCCGTCCCCAACCCCTGCGCCTGGTTCACACCAGCCGGCAGGTTGTTGATGTACAGCACATAGTAGGGCTCGATCAGGAAGCCCGGCACCGACTTGATCTGGTTGTAGAAGATGAACATATCCACGTCGGCGCTGCCGTCGCGGTTGGCGGTCGGGACGATGTTGCCGGCGCCGCTACCGACCGGCGTGCCCTGGGCCAGGTCCGTCTCCGAGTTCCGGAACCAGCCGAGGTAGGAGTCGACGTTCTTGGTCTGGTAGGAGAACATGACCCCGTCGTGCGAATAGCCCGTGTTGGCCCAGTCGAAGTGGCCGAACAGGGAGTGGTTGCCGAAGATCACATATTGCCGGCCAGCCTTGACGCTCAGTCCCTGGACACCGCCCAGGTTCCTGATCAGGACGTAGGCAGCGCGGACGCCCAACCGGCAGGCGCCACTACCGGCTGGAGTAGTATTTGCTGTCACCCCCGCGTTGGTCGTATCGGGACCGCAGCCATGGTTCAGCGGGTCCCCGGCGTTGCCCGCATTGTATGGGTTGCCGTTGCCGCCCCAGGTCGCCGAGTCGATCAGCTCGAAGTAGAAATTGACGTCCGGCGAGAGATCATAGCCGATGCCGAGGCGGACCCACTGCTGGACGTAGAAATCGCTCGCGGCCTTGCCCGCATTCGGGACCGCCGCTCCACCAGCTCCGACGTTACTGAGGTTATTGCAGGCCCCCCCCACCGGCGCGCCGCCGCCGAAGCAGACGCCGTTGCGGAACTCCGGCCTCACGCGCAGGTCGGCGCGCAGCCAGAAGTTCTTGATGTCGAAGTTCCGGCCGATCGCCGGATCGTAGTTCTCGTAGGCTTCTTTCTGGGGCATGGCCCGCGGAATGTGGGGGAGGTTGGTGATGCGCTCGCCGGGGGGGAGTTCATAGCCCGCCCAGGCGGGGGAGGCAACCCAAGCGACCAGGACGGCCGCCGCTAAGACGATCGAGTGGCTCAGCCACCCTGTCCTCATGCTCTTCATAATCGTTCCTCCTGTGAGTTAACTGGCCTTGCCGGCTTGCGCCGGCTCTCATTAACTGCCTGACGAACGACGCTGTGTGAGCTTGCTCTCTTCAGCCGGAAACCCGGTGTGCCTCCGGATTCCTTTAGTGCGTAGCTAGTAGCTAGTAGAAAATAGCCAGAAATCCGAAGCTATTTGCTATCAGCTATTCGCTGCTAGCTATCTTAGCGACGTCACCCCCCTTCAATCTATGGGTCCTGGTATCAAGCTTTCAGAATAAAATCAAGCAGATTTCGTATTTCCGGCCTGGTCGGGCTTGCTGGCGATCGCGTTGACCTCCTCCTCTGCTTCCTTGACCGAGGCTTCGAGGTCCTGCTCGACCATCTTCACTTCCTGCTGGATCAGGTTGACCTCCGGCTCGACCGACTTTCTAAGATCGTCCGCCGTTTCTTTCAGCCCCTTGACGGCCTTCCCGACCTGGCGGCCGACTTCCGGCAACTGCTTGGGCCCGAACAGCAGAAAGGCCAGGACCAGGATGATGAGAATCTCGCCAGCGCCAAGACCGAACATGATCCACTACACGTAATGCGTGATGAGTAATGAGTGATGGGTATGGGTAATGACGGCGAAACCCTGACGCATTACTCATTACTCGTCACTCATCACTAGTTTAGCTCTGCTTCGTTTGCTGGGCTGCCGGCGTTGCCATCTGGCCTGGATGCGCCGACGGGGCTTGGGCGATGGGGGTGGGCTGGCCCGGTTGGTCCGGCACCTGCGTGGCGGTCGCCTCGACCGGCTCCGGCTCGTGAACGGCTTTCTTAAACCCCTTGATCGCCTTCCCCAGCCCCTCACCGAGCTGAGGAATCTTGCCCGCACCGAAAATAATCAGGACGATGAACAGGATCAGTAAGAGTTCCATCCAGCCGAACGAACCGAACATTGAGAACCTCGTAAAGCGAACAGAGGGTAGCGAATAGCAAGAGAACTTCTTTTCTGGCTACCAGCTATTAGCTACCGGCTACCAGCTACTTGGCGGCCACGCTACAAAAATTCAGGGGTCTAGTCAAGGGAATTCTTGGGAAGGCAGCCAATCGCGAATAGAAAATAGCGGGTAGCTAATAGAAGGTAGCTGGTAGCCAGAAATCCGAAGCTATTTGCTATTAGCTATTCGCTATCGGCTATTGAAAGAAAAAATGACGATAGTCAATGGGTTGGGGCGGCGTGGCCAGGGCGGCCATGACGGTGTCGCGGTCGTAGCCGAGCCGTTCCAAGTCCCCCATCGTGCTGGCGAGCTCTTCCTCGGTCAGATAGGCCACCGTGTCCGGAACGCCGTCCTCGCCCAGGGAGCGCAGCATGTCTTCGAGCGCTTTCCGCTCGTCCGGAGGCGTCTCCTGGCGGATCGGGAACTCGATGCGCCGCTGATAGGGGCTCCGGTAGCTCCCCTTCAGGGCGCGGATCGTTTTGATAATCAAGCGATCCTGTTCCCACGGCTGGAGAGACTTCGGAGCGGGATAGCAGGCCAGCAGATCCATCAGACTGATCACGTTGGTGCCCAGGCTCCGCCCGACGAACTCCCGCTGCGTCTCGATGGTCACGTCCTTGATTCCCAGGTACGACGCGACCGACTCGACCAGTGCGAAGTTCACCATGAAGCTGTACTGCCCGCCGAACAATCCGTAGCAGGGCTTCTCGGGATCGTTGATCACGTCCAGCCCTTCCGCCCCGGCGTCGAAGCTGCTGAACCCGGCCGCCCCCGGCGCCAGCACCCGTTTGGCCTCCTTGAGCGTGGCGAAGGCGCCCAGGTTCACCGGCACCAGGACATGTTCGTCGATCTGCTTGAGGAAGTCCGTGATGGTTTTCCGGTACGGGACCTCTCTCCAGTCGGCCTTGTGGTATTCCTTCTCCCAGATGATGTCTTCCAGAAAGGGGGGGAATTTCCGCAGCGCCTCCACGTTCTTCGCTCCGAACGCCCGCACGAAGCCGGACCAGTCGTCGATGGCCTCGTACGTTTTCTCATTCAGATTCGGGCGGAGGTGCTCCTCTTCGATGTCGTTCTCCTTGCGCAGCATCAATTTGGCGGGGAGATCGTTCCACAGCTCGTTGCAGACGATGCGGTCCACCGTGCCGTCCTTGACCGACGCCAGCTGAGCCGCTTCCGCACAGAGGGTCTCCACGCGCTCCCGGTGGGGGGCCAGGTCCGGGTGGGCCAGCGCTCCGTCTACAATCGCCTGATGCGCATCCACCAGCACGTAGCGGACGCGCGGATAGACGAGCCCCTCCTGATCCAGCGCCTTGAGGCGGGTCAGGAAACAGGCCGCCAGGTTGCCGTTGCCGGGGCCCCATTCGTGGATAACCAGGTTGGAGGTTTGAGGTTTGAGGCCACTGCCTCCACCCTCCAACCTCGAACCTCCAACTTTCTCGCGGGCACAGACCCGCGAGAAATAGTCCTGCGCGAGCGCATGGGCCAGGCGGTAATCGGCGGAGGCAAAGGTCTGGTAATAGTCCTGGACGCGCCCGCCCCGGAGCCCGTAGAAGATTTCGCTGATGTGCGCCTGCCACTTGTCGAGGGGCTTGAATTCGCCCATCGGCTGCGGCACCGCGTCGGGAACGATGGAGGTATTCATCGCCATGGCGCGGCATCCTAGCAGAACGGGTTTTCACGCCGCAATGCGCGGCTTGACAGTCCCTTGGCGGTACGGTACGACGACATCATGCGTCCCGTGTCCGCGCATCTCCTTCAGCCTGCCCTGCTGGCCGCCATGCTCTGGGTTGGCGCCGGGCACGCCGCCGAGGGACTTCCGGACCTGCAAGACCCCGATCCTCTTCCATCGTATGATTTCAATAAACCACCAGAAGGGTTGTTCCGTTCCATCCACGCAGCCGAAGGATTCGACGAGGAGCTGAGCTTCCGGCGCACGCACGAGATCGTGCCGGTCCGGCCGACCGACGTGTTTTCCCCCTCCTCCCCCGCCGTGTACATCGTCTTCAGCGTGCACCAGCATTTCCAGGCCTATCAGGTCTACGGCATCTGCTACCCGGAGCAGGTCCCGGGGCTCGACCCGGCGACGCTGGTCGCGCAGGACGTCATGTACCTGGCGCTCGAGGACGAAAGCGGCTACGTCAAGCTGGCGCAGCCGGCCGGCGGCTGGAAGCCCGGGCGGTACAAGGTGGAGATCCATGTCGGGTTCACCGTCAACGAGCTGAGCCTCATGGGCACGATGCGGTTCACAGTGAAGTGATGCGTGATCAGTGAAGAGTGACGAGCCCGCCCGGTGAAACCCTGAATTGGTCACCATCCACTCCTTACTGATCACTCATCACTCGTTACTCATCACGCGCTTCGGTTTGACCGTCTTCCGTGCCTTCTGTAGAATGCGTGCATGATCGCTCCCGCCCGCCCCTGGATCTCCGTCGTCGTTCCCATCAAAGACGAACGGGACAATCTCCCTCCCCTCACCGAGCAGGTGCTCAAGGTCCTCGGCGCGCACGACCGGTCCCGCACGACACCCTTCGAAATCCTGTACATCGACGACGGGAGCACCGACGGCAGCGGCCAGCTGCTGGACAATCTGGCCGCGCAGCATCCGCAGATCCGGGTGCTGCACTTCGACCGCAACTACGGGCAGACCTCGGCCTTCGACGCCGGCTTTCGCGAGGCCCGGGGCGAGCTGATCGTCACGCTGGACGGCGATCTCCAGTTCGACCCGGCGGATATCCTCACGCTATTGCCGCTGGCGGCGCACTACGATCTCGTCTGCGGATGGCGCAAGGACCGCCACGACAATCTGGTGCGCAAGCTGTCCTCGCGCATCGCCTATTGGTTCCGGAGCGCCGTCCTCGGCGACCGCATCCATGACACGGGCTGCTCGCTGAAAGTGTTCCGCCGTGACGTGGTCGAGAAGCTGCAACTGTTCGAGGGCATGCACCGGTTCTTTCCCGCCCTGGCGAAGATGCACGGCTTCACCCTGACGGAGGTGCCGGTGCGCCACTTCCCGCGCGCGCACGGCGCCTCCAAGTACGGCATCGGCAACCGGCTCTGGAGAAGCCTCTACGATCTGATCGCCGCTCGCTGGATGCAGCGGCGGGTGTTGCGCTACAAACTGCGCACAGGACGAGAAAGACAGGGTTCGTGATTTGCCTGTTTGAGACATGCCTGTCGTACACCGAGGCCATCTGGATCGGGATCGGATTTCTCGGGCAGGGCATTTTTTTCATGCGTTGGGTCGTGCAATGGATCGCGTCTGAAAAACACGCCGAAAGCCGCGTCCCGGTCGCCTTCTGGTACATGAGCCTTCTCGGAGGCCTGATCACCCTCGCCTACGCCATCTACCGCAAAGATCCGGTGTTCATCGCCGGCCAGAGCATCGGCGCCATCGTCTACCTGCGCAACCTCGTGCTGATCTCCCGCACCAATCAGGCCGTGAACGCCTCGGCGCCCGCTCCTGGACAGGCAAAGGGCAACGGGTGAACCAGGACCAGCATCGCGCCCATCTCGTCCTCCTGCTGGCGCTCTCCCTGCTCCTCTTCTTTCTCGGCCTAGGCAGCCTGGGGCTCACCGACCGGGACGAGGGCAGCAACGCCGAGGCAGCCCGCGAGATGGTCGAAACGGGCGATTGGGTCAGCCCCACCCTGAACTACCAGCCCCGCTTCGCCAAGCCGGTCTTCATCTATTGGATGATGGGCGGCGCTTACAGGCTGTTCGGCGCCAGCGAGTTCACCGCCCGCTTGCACTCGGCCCTGTTCGGCGTCGCTTTGATCGCCCTCCAGTACCTTTTTCTCTCGCGCCTCCGCGGCCCGACGGTGGGGCTCCTCGGCGCCCTGATGCTGCTGCTGAACGTGGAGATGGTCGCGCTCGGGCGCATGGCGCTGACCGACAGCGTCCTCATCTTCTTTACGACCCTGTCCCTCTACGGCTTCTGGCTCGGCCTCCACGGCGAAGGCCGAGCGCGGCACGCGATCTGGCTCCTGTACCTCGGCATGGGGCTCGGCACGCTGACCAAGGGCCCGGTCGGCGTCGCCATCCCGCTGCTGGCCATTGTGCCCTACCTGACCGTCACCAAACGCTGGCGGCAGTTCTGGGACCGTGGCTATCCCCTGGCCGGTCTCATCCTGTGCGCCGCCATCGCCCTGCCCTGGTACGCGGCCATGCTGGCGCGGCACGGCAGCCGCTACTCGGAATCCGCCCAGGCCGACACGATCGGCCGGTTTCTGAGCACCATCGGCGGACATGGGGGAACGCTCCTCTTCTATGTCCCGGTCCTGTTGTTCGGCTTCTTCCCCTGGAGCGGATTTCTGATATTCGGCGTGCATCAGGCGTTCAAAAACTGGCGCCTGGTACGAGGTACGAGGTACGAGGTTGCGAGGGAAGAATCTTCATCCACCCCGAACCTCGAACCCCGAGCCTCGAACCTGCCAGCTCCACAGGAGCTGGAATTCTTCGCCGCCATCTGGGTCGTGGCCGTCTTTCTGTTTTTCAGCCTCTCCGCGACGCGGCTGCCCCATTACATCGGGCCGCTGTTTCCCGCCGCCGCGATTCTGGCTTCCTCCTTCTGGCACCGCTGCCTGAGCGATCCGGCGACGCCGGGGCTCCGCGCCTCGGTGCACGCGACGATGGGGCTCGGCTACCTGCTGGGATTCGCGCTGGCGGCGACGCCGGCGCTCTACGAGAGATTCCTCGACGTGATCCTGAAGGAGTTTCCCGTGGCCAGCCAGATCACGCCGGGCTTCGGGCCGGTGGCGGCTGGGCTGACGCTGGTCATTGGATCCGGCATGATGGGCTACTTCGGGCTGTCGGACGAGCGGCGCGCGGGAGCCTTCTGGGCGGCCGGAGCGACCATCGCCATCGTCCTGCTCCTGGCCATTCAGATCGTGCTGCCTCGGTTCAACGCCTACTTCGTGGCGCCTCCGCACGAGCTGGCCTATGCGGCGGGAGTCAATCTGGGGCCCGAGGACCGGCTGATCCTCTACGGCCCGGCGCGCCCATCCCTGATTTTTTACGCGAAGCGGAAGGCGATCGTGATCAGGCCCGGCGAGGAAGAGCAGATGCCTCCGCATCTGAGCGGACCGGGCCGCACGATGATCGTCCTGCCGTCACGGTTGCAATCCCAGCTGCCCGCCGAAGCCGCGAGCTTCGTGACGCTCCTCCAGCGCTATGGGTACAGCCTGCTGGCCAGCGAGCCGATCGTGAAGCTACCGGCCAATCTCCCGCCGCCTCCGACCATGGACCCGAGCCGGGACCCTCACGCGCGGTACAAACAATAGCGCGCCAGCAGCACCGAGGCGCCGGCCGCAACCAGCAGCCCCGTCGCGAGCGTGCCGGACGACGGCAGGATCGCCAGCCAGACCGCGGCACACACCACGACCAGCCAGGATGACGCCGCGAGGAGGACGCAACGCGCCGCCGGCGCCCAATCCCGCATCGGCGTCGCCACCAGCGCGCCGATCACCAGGCCCAGCACGACGCCGGCGACCGAATCGGAAACGAAATGCGAGCCGCGGAAGACACGCGTCAGCGAGACATAACCAGCCAGCGCGAATGCAGGCCAGGCAAGCGCGGGACAGTACCGTGCCACAACGGCCGCCACCGCGAAGGACGCGGACGCGTGGCCGGACGGAAACGAATCGAGCCCCGATTCCAGGCTCGGGCCGGTGAAAAATTCGTCTTCGCGGCGGAGGCGCGGCCGGGGACGCCCGATGCCGTGTTTCAGGCTTTGTACCAGAACGGCCGTCATGGCATGGGCGATCCATCCGCGCAGGCCGGCCTGAGACAGCTCCGGCCGCTTGCGCCAATACCCGACTGCGACGAACAGGCCGCTGAGGACGATCAGGCTCACGCCGCTGCCGATGATGTAGCCTGCGTCGCCGACCTGCTCGATCCAGAACCCTTGCAACGTCCGGACGAACTCGATGAGCGGACGGTCCATCTGCAGCGCCGCAGCGAAGAGGAGCGCCAGCGCCGCGACGGTGAAGATGGACGACGAGTAACGAGTGATGGGTGATGAGTGACGAGTTGGAGGGACAGGAGCGGCGTCTTTGTGTATTTCTTCACTCATTACACATTACTCATCACTCATCACCCCTTCAGGGGACCCAATCCGCGACGAAGAGGTTGAACTCGCCGCGCTCGGCGGCGTTCCGGTCGGAGACCCACACGACGCGCTTGCCGTCCGGCGAGAACATGGGGAAGCTGTTGAAGCGGCCGTCGAACGTCACTTGCTCCAACCCCGTCCCATCGTCATGAATCAGATAGAGGTGAAACGTCGGGGGGCCCTCTTTCCCCTGCGAGTGCTGGCTGGACGAGAAGATGATCCGCTTTCCGTCGGGAAGAAAATAGGGCGCGAAATTGGACGACCCGTTGGATGTGACCTGGTGCTTGCCGCTGCCGTCCGCGTTCATGACGAAAATCTCCAGGCGCGAGGGCTCGACCAGCTTCTGCGCCAGCAACGCCCTGTAGTCGTCGAGCTCCGCTGGCGTCTGCGGATGGGACGCCCGATAGACGATCCGCTTGCTGTCCGGCGAGAAGAACGCGCCGCCATCGTAGCCGATCTCCGTCGTCAGGCGTTTCAGATGCGTGCCGTCGAGGTTCATGCTGTACAGGTCCAGATCGCCCTCCTTCATCGAGGTGAAGACGATCGTTCTCCCGTCCGGCGACACCGTCGCCTCGGCGTCATAGCCGGGCGTCGAGGTCATGCGGTGCAGCCCTTGCCCGTTCATCCCGATTGCAAAGATGTCGTAGTCGTTGAGCGCCCAGCGGTACCGGCCTTCCCGCTTCGGCTCGGGCGGACACTGCTGGCCGGCCAGATGCGTCGAGGAAAAGAGCACGCGCCGGTCGCCGGGGAAGAAATACCCGCACGTCGTCGCGCCCGTTCCCAGACTGACCCGCCGGATGGTGTCGGTTTCCAGGTCCAGCACATACATCTGATAGCAGCCCAGCCCTCTGTCGCTGGAAGCAGGTTTGCCGTGCGGAAGCTCGAGGGTGCCCGCTCCCCAATCGTTCGTGGACTGGAAGATCAATTTGGTTCCGTCGAAGGAGAAATAGGCTTCGGCATTTTTGCGCCCGGCGGTGAGCTGGCGGATGTTCGCCAGGTGGCGCTCGGTCGACTGCCGAGGTTGGAGGTTAGAGGTTCGAGGTATGAGGTCGCTGCCGCCCGCCTCCCGCCTCCCGCCTCCAACGACGAGCGACACCAACCCGACCAGCAAAAAGAGTAAAAGGATCCCTTGTGTACGCATCACATTCTCAAGGCGCATCAACTCGTGCCTCCACGTCACGCGAGCCGGCGAAATCGCCGCGCGTGATCACCGCTCCGTCCTGAAACACCAGATAGCTCTGCCACCCGTAAAAAAACAAGAGCCGCGCCACCTTGGCCGCGGCAGCCGGCGTCATTCCATAAAACAGCGTCACGACGTGCCCGGGACGGTCTTGGCGGCGGCATGAGACCAGTACCGCCGTCCCCGGTCCATTATAAGTCCGGCCCTCGATCATAAAGGAGTCTTTCTCGATCCGGATCTTTTCTCCACAGCCACGGATTGCCCATTCCGCCGCCCGATTGACGCCGGGCCCGCCCAGGACCAGCGCGGAGCCCTTCGTCGAATCCACGGATCGATCATCGAGCACATCGATGCCCTGTTCTCGCGAGGCGATCTGCTTCGCCAATTCCGCATAGGGCGCGCGATCCTCTTCGCCCCCTCCGCCCGGCGGAATCACGGTCCGGCTTCGATCGGTCACGAACAGATTCAGCATGGGCGGCAGCGCTTCCCGGGGAATCCGCCGGAACATGTGATAGTCCGGATCCGCCCGGACCGGCTGGAGTCCGTTCGGGGTAGACGGCACGCCGGCACGCTCGATCCACTGGGCAAAGAACCAGCGCAGTGGGCGGCCCGCCGCTTCCGCAAAGACCTGCTCCAGGTCCTTCCAGCCCGCGTACCGGCCGCTGTATCGCGCGACCAGGGTTCGAATGCCGCGCCAGAAGACCTCCTCGCCAATTTCACGCCGCAGCATGTGAAAGACCATCGCGGCCTTCTGGTAGCCGATGGCGTTGTCTTTCTGATCCTTCTTCTGCGTGAACTGCGCGACCGGATAGTCCTCCTCCGGCCGCACGTAGACGGCGTAGCCGAGCAGCATCATGCGCCGCAGCGCTCGCGCCTGCTCGGCCGTGCCGGTCAGCTCCTCGTAATAATAGTTGGCCAGATAGGTCGTGAGCCCTTCCACCCAATTGCCCTGCCCGACCTCGTTGAAGACGGAGTTCCCGATCCACGAATGGACGATCTCGTGCCCCAGCGAGTAGGGCTGCACGTAGCGCCGCTTGACGACGCCGCTGCCCAGCAGGGTAAACGACGGCATGCCCAGGCCGCTGGCGAAGAAATTCTCGACCACGGCGAACTTGGGAAAGGGATAGGGCCCCAGCAATTTGGTGTAGGCGTCGAGATATTTTATCGAGGCGTCGAGATACTCGTCGGCCAGGCCCGCCTCGTCGGGGAACAGATAGGTCGCCACCTCGATGCCCTTCCACTCCCGCTGCTTGGTCATGAACCGGTTGGCGACCAGCGTGAGCGCCTCCGTACGGGCCGCCACGTCCCACGCGGCCGTCGCCGCCGACTCCTGGACCGTCCGGGCGAGTTGCTTGCCGTGCGTGACGGCGGTCCAGTCGCCGGGCGTCTTGACGCGGACAGAGAAGGTCGCCAGCGATCCCGGCAAGTCCGGGTACCAGTTGGTTTCCCCGCTCAAGTACACGCCTTCGGGACCGATATGACCGGCCGTTTCGCTGGGCGTGACGAAGCGCAGGTGCCGCGGCTCGCGCGGCGGCTCGTTGATCGCGCCCTGGTACTGCCACATCAGATCGACGGTCTCGTCTTCGTGCAAGGGCCGGCTGAACCGGACGGTGACGGCCTGGCCTGCGCCGGCAGGTCCCGGCGCGGCCTGGACGGAGAGCGGAATGCCGCCGGTCGTCCTCTGCTCCACGACCAGCACGACGTGAAGATTACCGTGCAGAGTGAAGACCGCTTCCTGCACGTCGTCAACCGACGCCTGGACCGTCATCTGATCCACGACGCGCAGCTCGTGCCGATCGGGGACTAGCCGCACTTCCAGGCTGTGATGAAGAATCTCCGCCGCACGGAGGGGTGCCGGCGGCGAATCGGCACGGGCTGACTCGGCGGAGCAAAAGTCCACCCCCAACACCGCCACAATGAAAAGCGTCCGCCACGGCATTGTCATCTATTCTTTCCCGAACAGCGCGTCCACGAACGAACGCGCGTCGAAGTCCTGCAGATCGTCGGCGGCCTCCCCGACGCCGATCAGCCGGACGGGGAGCTTCAATTCCTCCGCGATCGCCACCACCACGCCGCCACGGGCCGTGCCGTCGAGTTTCGTCAAGGCGATGCCGGTCACGCCGACCGCCTCGTGGAACTGCTTCGCCTGCGACAGGGCGTTCTGGCCCACCGTGCCGTCGAGCACCAAGAGGATTTCGTGCGGCGCGCCCGGCAGCTCGCGGGCCAGCACCCGCTTGACCTTCTTGAGCTCCTCCATGAGATTCGTTTTGGTGTGGAGACGCCCCGCCGTGTCGATCAGGACCGCGTCGATGCCGCGCGCCTTCGCCGCGGCGATGCCGTCGAAGACGACCGCCGAGGGATCGGCCCCCTGCTGGTGGCGGATCACGTCCACCCCGATCCGCTTCCCCCAGATCTCCAGCTGCTCGATCGCCGCGGCGCGGAACGTGTCCGCGGCCACGAGCAACGGCATCATCCCCTCCTGCTTGAGCCGCTGCGCCAGCTTGGCGACCGTCGTGGTCTTGCCGGCGCCGTTGACGCCCACCGCCAGGATGACGAAGGGCTTGGAACCCTGCTGGACGAGCTGCCCGATCGGCTCGCCGCGTGGGATTCCGAGGATCTCCAGGACGGTCTCCTTCATCAGACTTCGTACGCCGTCCCCGCGCCGGTCTGCATCGCGGCCCTCCTCCCGGAGGCGGTCCATCAGTTTCGAGACGGTCCTGACGCCGAGGTCCGAGGCAATGAGGGTCGCTTCCACTTCCTCCAGCACGGCCGGATCGAGCGCACGTCCGGCGATCCGGTCCAGCGCCCGGCTCAACGCCGTACGCGTTTTGGCCAAGCCCTGCTGCAGACGATCACGCCAATTCATAAGAAGTGATGAGTCATGAGTGATGAGTGACGCGTGAAGGATTGCGCTTCAAAAATCGCAAAAGACCCAAAAGCATCTTTCTAATCTCGCCAATCGTATATGAGAGACTTCGGTCAGACGTAAACCCTAGACGGCAGGCCAGGACGAACTGAGTCTCCAGCTCTTCTAGAGAACCAAGAGCAATGTACAAGAACTGGATAAATTCCTTTTTAGAACCTCTCGCTGCACCTTCAGCGATATTGCTCGGCACGGATACGGCGGCCCGCCTCATCTGAAGGGTAAGTCCATAAACCTCTTCCTTGGGAAACGAACGAGTCATTAAATACACTTTTTCCACCAAATCCAAGGATCGTTTCCAAACTTCCAGGTCTTTATGCGTCTTGAGGTCGTCTTTACCCATTACTGATCACTCATTACTCATCACTTTTTTGTCAACTTCGGTATCGCCCCCAGCTTGCGCAGGACGAGAGATTCCCGCCGGCTCATCCGGCGCGCCTCCCGCGCGCTCCGTTCATGGTCGTAGCCGAGCAGGTGCAGCACGCCGTGAGTCACCAGCGCCGCCAGCTCCCGCTCGATCGAATGTCCGGCCCGTTTGGCCTGCCGTGCCGCCTGAGGAAGCGAGATCACGACGTCGCCGAGCATGGAGGACGTGACGGGTGACGCGTGACGGGCGACGCGTGACGAGTCGCGCATCGGAAACGCCAGCACGTCGGTCGTGTGATCCTTGCGCCGGTAGCGGCAATTCAACCGGCGCATGGCGCGGTCGCCGACGAGCAGGAGGCTGAGGGAGGATCGAGGCGCCCCCGCAGCTTTCGCAATGTTCTCCGCAAGGGAGTGGACCCCGGACAGACTGAGCCAACGACGCCGGAGCCGGCTGCTGAGGACAACTGCCATCGCTAGTGAGGCTGGTGGCTCTCGCCGTGAGAACCGGGCTTGGGACGGGGCGGCCGCGACTTGGCGCCGCGCGGGCGTGGCGCGTGGGGACTGTGCCGGTCGTAGGCCTTGATGATCTCCTGGACCAGCTTGTGCCGGACGACGTCCCGCTCGTCGAAATAGACGAACTGGATGCCGGAAATCTCCTTCAGAATCTCCCGCACCTCGATGAGGCCGGACCGGCGGTCGGAGGGCAGGTCCACCTGGGTGATGTCGCCGGTGACCACGGCCTTGGAGTTGAACCCCAGGCGCGTCAGGAACATCTTCATCTGCTCGGCCGTCGCGTTCTGCGCCTCGTCCAGAATCACGAAGGAATCGTTCAGCGTCCGGCCGCGCATGAAGGCCAGCGGCGCGATCTCGATCTCGCCGCGCTCGATCAGCCGGTTCGCCCGTTCCACGTCCATCATGTCGTAGAGCGCGTCGTACAGAGGCCTGAGGTACGGGTTGACTTTGGCGTACATGTCGCCGGGCAGGAAGCCGAGCCTCTCGCCCGCTTCCACGGCCGGCCGCGCGAGGATGATGCGGCTGACCTCGCGCCTCGTCAGCGCGGCCACGGCCATGGCCATGGCCAGGTACGTTTTGCCGGTTCCAGCTGGCCCGATGCCGATGACGATGTCGTATTTCTGGATCGCGTCGAGATAGGTTTTCTGCGTGGCGGACTTGGGAACGATGAACCGTTTTTTCGTCGCGATGGGAACGGTGCCGAGCAGCAGGTCCTTGAGCGGGGCGTCCTGCGGGCCGCGCGCGGCCTTCAACGCAAACGAGACGTCGTCGGGGCGCAGCTCATACCCGTCGGTCGTCAGGGCAGCCAGGTCGTTGAGCACGCGCTCGGCCTGCTGCACCGAAGCGGGCGCGCCGTCCAAGGTGACCTCGTCGCCGCGCGCCGAAACGTGCACGCCCAGTTCTTCCTCGATCAGCTTCAGATGGCGGTCGTGGTGCCCGAAGAGGCTGGCAGTGTTGGTTCCCTCTCGCAGCTTGATCTTGCGCACGTCCGGTTGGGCGATTCCTCTTGGAAGACGTCAGGGTCGCATTCTAACAGAGCCGTCCGGGGTCAACAAGGTCGGCCTCAGCGGCTCGGGGGCGGGCTGATCGTGAATTCCTGGAAGGCCTGGCCTTCGTTACCGTCATCCACGCTGATCCTTACCTGTTGCGGCTCCCTGAGGTTCGGGGGAATCTCCCAGGCAATCTTGCCCGTGCTCCGCTCGATGGTCATGTCGGAGGGCGCCGTGTCCAGTTTGAACGTCAGGGAATCGTTGTCGGGATCGGTAGCGGTGACGGCGTAGACGTAGGCCCGCACCGTCGGGGCCGTCGGCGACGATGTGATCACGGGCGGCCGGTTCAGCAGAGCGAGCGGCTCGGAGACCGCAAACCGGCCGCGGCTGGTTGCGTCATAGGGCGTGGCGCCGACGATCACCATATCGCCCCGCTTCAGATTTTCCGTGGCCAGTGTCCGCTGTTCCTGATCTTTGGACGGGGTTCCCGTCGACTGCCCGTTCACCCACCATTCGATGAGATACCGGATGGGATCGCCGTCCGGATCCGATCCCTCGATCACGGCACGCAGGGTATCGCCCGGCTTCGCCACGGCCGGCTCGATCGTCACGTGCTTGATGGCTGGCGGCGTGTTGCCGACCTCGACCGGTTCGGTCCGGTACGTCGCCCCGTCCAAGCCCCGCGCATCCGTCGGCGTCAACTCGAGGCTGACGCGGTCGCCCCGCTTGAGCGAGCCCAGCGCCAGCGTCGCGCTCGTCTGCCCCTGGACCGGGCTGCCGTTGGCCAGCCACTGATAGTGCACCGTCGCCCGGTCGCCGTCCGGATCGCTCACCGCGAATTCGGACGACACCGTGTCGTTGCGGGTCACGGCATCGGCCAGCACGCGGGCCGACATGACGATGGGGGGCCGGTTGCCGCGGACTCCCTCCGCAGGCGCTTCGGCGGCAGGCGAGGGACTCGTCGTGGTGGAGGATTCGGGACTCGGTGCAGGAGGCTCTTGCGAGCAGCCGACGAGGAGGCAGGCGAATAATGAAACCGTGGCGACCGCGGGGAGGGCCCGGTTCCGGACCCTCCCCTTCTCGAACGCTTGCGTCAACACGCCCGCAATACTAAACGAACCGGGCGATGAATGCCAGCGGGGGACAGGCGCCCTTCTTCCTGGCGCCTGTCCCCGTTCTGCGCCCAGGCAATGTCACTCCCGCTGGCTGACCCAGGAGATGTAGTAGCTCCAGGGCGCGCCGGCCGTCTTCAGGCAGGTCTGGCCGACGCTGCCAGTGCTGGACTGGATGTTGGCCGTCAACTGGCCCTGACAGCCGCCGCCGCCAGACCCGTTGGCGCCGCTGCCCTGGGCGCCGATGTGCACGGCCACGCCGGACGCCATGCCCGGATCGGTGATGCCGGAGCGGCGCTTGACGTTGGTGTTGGCGCCGGCCGTCTCGGTCCCGATGACCGATTCCTTGTACGCCGTGCCGGACTTGTAGTAGAGCGCGTACAGGAAGCTCGAGCCGCTCGCCGAGCAGATGTCGTTCGTCGGCACGTAGGTCGGGAAGAAGACCAGCCCGCCGATGATGGCCGGCGAGGACAGGGCCCGCTCGCGCGTGTCGGGCAGGGTCGTGAACCACCCGTCCTTGCTTTGGATCAGCCCCTGCAGCGTGTTGGTCGCCCCGCTGCTGGTGTCGTAGCCATCCGCCCCCGTGACGCCGGTCACCTGGGTCTGCGGCTGGCAGGTTCCCGACCCGGTCGTCGTGCCGATCACGCAGATCTCGGCGTTCGACACATCCACCAGGTCCTTTTCTTCGCAACTGGCCGGCGTCGACGTCTGCGTACAGCCGGAGGTCGGCACCAGATCCTTCACGCCGAAGAAATGCTGCCTGTCGGCATTGGTCTTATCCGCATTGGAAAAATACCGCCCCGTCCCCCAATAGACCCAGATCCTGTTGCCGTCGTCCTGGGCGACGTTGGGTGCGGCGGACACAGGCCCGACCTTGGTGGCACCGACGCAGGCGCCGGTGCAGGAGAAATCGTTCAACAGGATGCTCGGCGTGCGGACGCAGGCCGAACTCCCGATCCCCCACCCGCAGGGATCCGTTTCGGTCCCCAGCGCGGGGTTGGCCGAGCTCCCCGTCGTCAGGCGGTAGAGCCGGCCCTTCCAGGTGGGCGCCGGCGGAGTCCCGCTGCCCATGTTGCCGTTGCACGGGGCGGAGGTGGCATTACACGTGATGTTCCCGAAATAGAGGATGTCCGCCCGGTAGTCGAAGTCCGTGTCCACGGTCACGGCGTGCCCCATCACGGAGCACTCGGAGTTGGGAGATGCCGCGCCGCAGGTATTGGGCGTGGGGAACACATAGTAGGTGGTGTTGAGCGTGCGGGCTGCGGCATATTTGACGAGATCCACGACGTAAATCTGCCCCGTCTGGACGCTGCCCACGTCATAGCCGGTCGGGCCGGACCCGAAGACCATGAACCACCGCGCATCGCTGTTCTGCGTCTTGTCTCCGCCAGCCGGCCTTAAACGTATCCCGGTCGGATAGCCGAGCGTCAGGCCCAGGCCCGGATCGGTAAAGACCAGGAGCAGCTTGGGATCGAGCTCAGGATCGGTGATGTCCAGCACGAAATAGGCGCTGCGGAACTTGCGGGTGTCGCCGGCGTCCACGGTGTCCCCGTCATAGTTGAAATCCGCCGTCACGCTCAGGTCGGTCGCGCCGGTGTTGCAGTTCAGGCAACTCCCGCCCAGCCGGTAGGCGCCGATGAGGATCGTCCCCCAGCCGTTCGGATGCGACGAGCCGGTCCCCTGTCCGGTCACGCAGTTGGGCGCCGTGGGCGCGCCCGCGCTGCCGTCGCAGAATATGCGGGCGTCCGTGATCTTCGGCTTCTGGTCCACATAATACACGTGCTGGTAATCTCCCTGGGTCAAAAACTTGAGCTGCGGGAGCAATTCTTGAGGGATGAAGGCCCACAGCTCGTGGCCGAGCGCGGGCGTGCTGGACACGAACGGCGCCGCAATCTTTTGCGTGGAGAACCATCCGTGCTCAACCGATGTCGTGGTCGTCGGGTCGTCGCCGGCATTGTAGAAGCCCACGTTGAAGGCGTGCAGCATGCCGTCGTTGGCCCCGACGTAGGACACCTGCCGGCGGTCCTTGTAGGCCTGGAAAAACGCCGAGTAACTGATGTCCCCGTAGAGAACGTCGAACCGCTCGCGCGGCGCGCCCACCACGGTCGGGGTCGAGTGGATCGTGTCACCGTACCGCCAGGTCTTGAGCGTCCCGCCGACCGTCAATTCGCGGTTGCGGTAGCCCGCGACCGTTTCGCCTCTGATCCAATTGATGATATTGGTCCCTTCCGTCGAGGTCGCGGCCCGGACATAGGGCCGGATATTCGACTCGTTGGCCGTCGTGAATGGGAGTTGCTCGCTGGAATCCACGACACCGTCATTGTCCAGGTCTAGCCAGGTGAGGATTTTCCTCGGCGCCGCGCTCGTGTCCCGTTCGGCCAGCTTTTTCCCCGCCTCCCAGACCGGCTTGATGTCCTTGAGCAGGACGGTCGAGCTGGGGGTGGTGCTGTCGGCGAGGCCATCCCCGTCTGGAGACGGCGACGTGTCCGCAAAGAGATCGACCTTCACTTCGCCGGTGCTTGAGTCATAGCGTGTCCTGAGGATCTTGTCGTCCTTATAGACCAGCCGGCCGTCCCCGTTCGTATCCTCGCGCAGGTTGCCGAAGGTATCCAGGAACAGCGCCTGCGTGTACCCCACCCAGTAGACGTTCGTGAGTGGCGGTGAAATCGAGGAGTCCGCTTTGGGAAAGAAGAAGGACTGGTACAGCGCGCCTTCACCGGTGGTCGAGGTGGCCAACACCGAGAGCGACGTGCCGGAGGTGCTGCGCTGGAGGATGCTGGCGAGGGTCGCGGTCAGCTTGTTCTTCAGCTCGTCCACGTTCGACGACTCGAAGTAGGTATCGGGAACGCCATCCGCCCCGGCCGCACCCGTGGCGTTGTTCACCTTGTCCCATTCGCCGGCATCCGGGATCCCGTTGGCGTTGACGTCGTCGAACCCGCCCATCTTCGCCGTTTGCATCAGGATTTCACGGCCGGAGATATTGCCGAAGGCGAAGAAGGTATAGACCGTCACATTCTGCGTGCCGGAAATATCGTGGCCCGTGGCGCCGATCACGGGGATCGTCCCCTGTCGCAGGTCCACCGTGTGGCCCCAGAAGGCCACGTCGTCAAGCCAGTGGGAGCCGTTGCTCGGATAACCAGTACCCGAACCAGGAGGGCTATCCCAATCACCTATCTTGTGCTCGCCCAAGAGCGTCGCGGGAGGGGTTGCTGGGTTGTTGTTGCAGACGCCGTTCGGCGCGTGGATAGTGCCGCTGGCACCAGTATCTTTGCAATGCTGGCCGTGGTGCGCATGGGCATAATCCCGGACCGCGGATGGGATGCCGGTATTGCGATCCTCCGTCGGTTCGCCGTCCGTGAGGACCAGGATAAAGGTCTGGCAGCAGGAGACCTGCGCCGAGGGGCTGGCCCAGGCTGGCGTATGGTTGCCGCCGAAGAAATAAGGATCGCGGCCGCAGGCGTTGGCCAGATACCCGCTCGGGCAGCTTTCGCTGCCGACCAGCGCCGTGATCTCAGCAGACCCAATCCGGCCGACGTTGATCGACCCTCCCATGGATGTGCCGGGTGAATAGGCAAGCGGAAAGGCATACCCGTTCATGGCGCCGGCCTTCGAGAATGGCGAGGTGATCTGGGCGGTATAGGCGATCGCGTCGTACAGGGTTTCCGCCAGAGGTGTCCAGGTATTGGGGAAGGCCTCCTCGATCGCGTCGACCATCGCCGCCGTGTTCGTATTGAAGGTTTCGACCGTAGTCCCGGCATAATCAAGCGACTGGCGTGCTCCCACCCCCACCAGCATCTGCCCGCCTTCGAACGTACTGCTGAACACCATCAGGCCGAACCGAGCCTGGTTGCCCACCTGTTGAATCACACCCTGCGGCTCGCTTGCCACCGCGACACGGACAACAAAGCCCGGGCCATTGTTGGCTCCGGTGGTGCCTTCGTTGAATCCATCCGCGCCATCGCTGCAAGAATTCGCGGTAGTGCCAGGAGGAGCAATATCATTATCAATACAGAACGTGCCCTGCATACCGGACTGGCCACCGCGGAGATGGAAGTAGAGGGTTGGAGCCCCCTGTGCCAATACCGTCGGGACCCGTCCGACGTGAATGAGGTCAGCAGCGCCGGCCAACGGGACTGCGTCGGTTGTATCGTGCCCCCTGCCCGTCGAATCAAATATGGTCAACCCCTTGACGGTTTTCAAGGCGGGGGAACCGGAAGGAGGGCAGGTCCCATCGGCGGCCCGGGCCACGGCACAGACGCCGCCCATCATGGCAATCTGGATCGCGTCAAAGCGGCGGAGGGTCACCCAGTTGAGAAAATTCCCGTCCCAACGCGTACTTGGGCAGGCTTCATTGAGGGTTGCCTTCGCCGCCCCTCCCACGACGAACCTCGTGTTGCCGGAATCGTAGTCATAGCAGGCCAGCGAGTCGAAAAAGCCCGAGTATGCGGTGGTCGCGTTAAAGGTGGTCACGGTGGCGGGCGAGCCATTCGGGAGAAGCCCGCAGGAGGACGATTCGCAGCCTCGGATTGCCATGCTCCCCGAGTTGTCCATCAGCACGATGACGTTCGGAATCGTATTGCTCGACACGAACGGCGGCACTGCCGCGTAGGTGGAGTTGGAGATGCTCTGGGCGCGGGTGTCGTCCCCGACCAGCGCCAAGCTCCCAACGATCACCACTACGATCAACCCTATCGCACTGAATACGCGTGTCATGGCGATTCCTCCATTTCCCTTTACACAGCCGACCCGGATCCGCTACGCCTCCTGCTACTGGGGCAGGACAAGGACCAGTACATCGATCCGTTCCCCCTTGAGGTGGTATTGGACGCGATCGCCTTTTTTAAATTCCTTCCACTCCAGCGGGCTTCCCTCTTCGCTGACGAACACGACCTTCGGATGGAAGGCGTAGGCCCGTCCGCCGATCTCGGCCGAACCGTCGGATTTGCCGGTCAGCTGCCCCGATTGCATGCCGCTCTTTGGTATGTCCACCGGCTGGGCGAACACGGTGACTGCCGGGCCTCCAGACAGGAGCAGGACCAGGAGCGCGACGCCGGTTAACATCCATCCTGTCCTGTGCACTGCCGCTCGCGTGCTGAGTTCCATGGTAGTCGTGCCTCCTAAATCTTCCGCAAACAGCCGTCCGCCACCGGCTTGCAGGCATAGATGGCCGTGATCTTCGACCGAACGTTGGTGGCCGAGTTACTGGCCAGGCAACTGATCTGGTAGAGAATCTCGGCCCCGCCGGTTCCCGACCCGGCGCCGATGCCCTCATAGCCCTGGATCATCAGCATCGAGCCGCCGGCGCCGGCCTTCGAATGGAGCCGGTCGATGTCCCCCTGCACGACGAAGCTGTTCAGGGTCTGCGCCGGGTTGGGAATGCCGAGGTTGAAATTCGGGTACGTGGCGGGCAGCGTATCGGTGGAATTCTCGAACCCCGTCGCGCCCAGGACTTCGTTCAGCAGGGTGGAGGCATTCGCGTTCGGCACGGGGCCGGCCGGGCTGGCGTTGTCGAGCATCGCGTCCGGCACCTTGCTGTCGCGGATGGTCGCTTCGAGCGTGGTCACCGCCGTGCTCAGGCAGGCCTGGGCGGCGACCCCCGCGGCCTCGCCGGCCCGGACGTACCCCGCGAGGCGGTTCTCCAAACCCGTCAGCGTGATCGAGGCGATGCCGATGACGGACAGCACCATAAGAATGAGCATGACTGTCAGCAGGGCGATGCCCCGCTCGCCGGCCGGCCGGCCCATGACGCGATGCGCGTGCGGCATATGGTTCCTTTCTCCGTCCATCATTGTTAGAATCCCATGTTCGTCAGCTCGATCGTCCTCGTGAGGAGCCGCCGCTGCTGCTTC
>Ga0187894_10000562_pt1 | contig 49879 bp, 42 predicted proteins | sample GBC1701081metaG_FD_136650 | JGI IMG/M metagenome (GOLD analysis project Ga0187894, IMG submission 136650) | White microbial mat communities from a lava cave in the Kipuka Kanohina Cave System on the Island of Hawaii, USA - GBC170108-1 metaG ... | reverse complement strand
CCGTCCGCCGCCGCGCGGCGTATGGGAGACGAAGCGCTCCGGCTGGAACAGTTGCTTTATCGCGATCGTCTCAGCTTCGACGAGGCGTGCCAGCAGATGCGTGCGAACGACGGCGTCGCGCTGACGGAGAGGGAGTTCGCGGAGATCGCCATCCGGCTGCCGTTCCGTGTGCCGCGCCGCGAAGTGCCCATCGACGAGGTGGAACGGGACAAGCAGCGCGAAGGCCGCGACGGACCGCACATCGCCGACAGCATCCTGTCGCAGGAGCGTCGCGCGATCGTCGCGCTCGTCCAGCGTGCGCTGACGGCGGCGCTGGCGACCATGAGCGAGCACGAGCGCCTGCTGCTGCGGTGGCGGTTTCATGGCAATGTGCCGGTGACAACGATCGCGAACCAGCAAGGAGAACAGCGGCGGCGGTTGTTCCGGTATTACGAGCGGTTGGAGCGGCGGCTCCGCGACGCGCTGGAAGCGGCGGGCGTCGATCGCGCGGACGCGCTCGATCTGATTGGCCGCCGGGACATCGACATTTCCCTGGCGCTGCTGAGCGGGTATCCGTCCGATGATGAGCCGCCGGATTCGGGTTCGTCCTCACACATCTGATCGGAGAACGCAATGGCTGTGACACCTCCGACGACCGACCGGGAGCGCGTCCGCGATCCTGGATGCCTCGATGCGACGTTGCTGGCAGGCTATATCGACGGCCAGGCGACACCCCATCAGCGCGCCCGCGTCGAAGCGCACTTGTCACGCTGTTACGATTGCTACGTGATCGTTGAAGACAGTCTCGCCGCCGAGCCGGTGCCGATGCCGCACGTCGGCGGAACGAGTCGCTGGACGACCTGGGTCATCGCCGGCACGGTTGCCGCGGCGCTGCTGCTGGCCGTCCGCTTCGCGCCGTGGCCGTTCCCCTCGTCGTTCTTCCAGCCCGCGGCGTCGCGCGTCGACGTCGCGTTCGCGCAGCTCGACGAGGCTCTCGGTCCGTCCCGCATCATCGAGCCGCGCCTGAGCGGCCGGTCCGCGCATCGGCCGTTGAAACGGGCGTTGCGATCGGGCACGCCCGAGGCGCTGCCGCTGGACGTACACACCGCGCAGCTCCAGGTGGCAGACGCGGCGAAGGCCCTCACCGATGCCGACCGTGAACGGACGCTCGCGACGATGTACCTGATGATGGACCAGCCGGAGGATGCACTGAAGCTGCTGGAGCCGCTGGCGGTGTCCGCATCCGCGGACGCGGGGCTGCTGTCGGACACGGCGGCGGCCTATCTGGCGCGTCGCGAGCAGGGTGATGTTGCGCGCGCCGCTAAAATCGCGCGGCACGCGGTCGACATCGACCCGACGCGTGCGGAAGCGTGGTTCAACCTGGGACTGGCGGCGTACGCGCTGGGTGACATCGCGGAGGCCGGGAAGGCGTGGGGGCAGTACCTGGCGCTCGACGCGTCCTCGCCCTGGGCAGACGAGGCACGCACACGCCTGGCGAGAGCCACGGCGCCCCGGACGCCGTAGCGCGTTCTCGCCCCGCCGCGCCCGTGCGTACGTCAGAGGGCGAGGCGTTCGGCGATCTCGGTCGGCAGCGACTCCAGCAGCAGGACGTGCGGCGGCACCCGCAGCGTGTAGCGGCGTCCGTTCGATCGCGGATCGGATCCATCCGACGTCGAGAAGACGATCGTGTTGCTCCAGAGCGTGTAGGCGCCGTGGCCGTCGCGCGCGACGCGATCTTCGGACGCGTGCGGGCTGGGCAGCGGCAATCCATCCTCTTCGAGAATCGAATCGCGATACCAGCCGGTCTGCGTGTAGAGCCGCGCGCCCAGCGTGCGGAAGGTGAACGCGTAGGCGTGGCCGCCCACATGCGCGATGCCGTCCGGCGGGAGCGCGAACAGGACGAAGTGCGTCGCGCAGCCGGGCCGGTAGACACCGGGCTCGGCGCCCCAGACGCGGCGCTCGTGCGCGAGCCGCAGCGTTTCGCGCGCGGTCACCGTCCCGCCGACGAGGCTCGGACGTGACGCGCCGACGGCCGGGCCACACAGCGCCACCGGCGCGGACGGGGCGCCTGGACGCGCGACGACATCACCTTCGGTGACGTTGAACGCCAGCAGCAGATCCACCGTATCGAGCAGCGCCAGCGTATCCGCATGGATGCCCGGCGTCTGCCGCAGCGTGTGTGACAGCAGGAACCCGCGATTCAGCAGGCAGGTGATCCAGCGATCGCGCAGCCGCCCGGACGATTCCTGTTCTCGCGTCGTCATGACGGCGAGCAGCGGCGATCGGCGCGCGAGCAGATCCGTCAGCGCATCGAGCCACGGCGTCGGCAGCGCGCCGGCGTCGAGCACGCACAGACACAGGTCGTACGGATCCTGGAAGAACCACTGCAGCGGCGCCAGCGACGGCGCGTCATCGGCATCCGCGCCCGTCAGCGGACGCTCCAACCGCAGATCGAGCGTGTCGACCTTCGCGCCGGAGCGGGCGAGCGGCGTCTTCCAGTCCGTGTCCTCGTCCGTCAGCACCAGCACGCGCGGCGACGGACAGCCGGTCGTGCGCACCAGCAGCGACGCGAGGTCGTTCAGGCCCTCGTCGCGCAGCGGCCCGGATCGCGGCCCGGACCGTGCCGCGAGCGCGCGCGTCGGGCGTCCGTCGGCGTCGCGCTCGGGCGCGCGCCGCATGACAATGAGCCGCGCGTTGGGACGTTCGTAGTAACCCTTGTCGACCTGGATCCGCTCGTCGCGCAGCGCGAGCGTCTGCAGCGCCGTCCGCACGTGCCGGTCCGCCGTCGTCACGTCCGCGATGACCAGGACGCCGTTCTCCGTGAGATGGGACAGGCCCCACGTCACGAGCTCGTCCAGCGAGCGGCCTTCACCCGTCGAGAGCAGGACAAGATCCGCGCGGTCCAGCGGCTTGCGGGACCGCGAGAGCGCGGACGGCGTCAGGCCCGTGCGGATCACGATGGCGTGCGCGGGCGCGTGCGCGATGACCAGCGCCGTGAGGAACCCCGTGGATTCGTCCGCGCAGATGAGGCGCGGCGGCTCGCGATCGGCCACGAGGCGCGCGAGCGTCACGAGGTCGATGGGATCTGGATATGTCAGCTCCGGGCGTCCCGGCGCGATGAGCGGACCGCGCGGCGGGCCGTCGATGTCCACGCCGAACTCGCGGCAGACATCGCGGAAGCGGGCGAGCTTGCGGCGATCGCCGTCCGCGGCGCCGGTGTCCGGCGGGGCGGCGGGGCGTCCTCGTTTCGTCAGCGCGTCGAGCACCACGGCGGCACTCCCGGTCAAAGCCGCGCCGAGACCGGCGGACGCGGCGCCATCCCGTCCCGGCGTCAGCGCGTCGTGCAGCGCCGCGCCCACACGATCCGTCGACAATCCCGGCGCGAAATGCTGCCATTCCAGGATGACCGGCGGCGGCTCGCTCCGATCCGTCTCGTCCAGCGACAACAGGAGATCCGCGGCCGCATGACGCAGCGGCCCGAGCGTCGCGCGGACCGGCGGATGCAGCGTCGACAAGTGATGCCGCGCGTGCGCCACCAGCGCCGCCGCCGTCCGCGGCGCCGCGTCGAGCAGCCGCTGCTGCCGCAGATGGCCGCCGTGCAGGATGCCCGCGCCGCTCGCGTTGATGAACGTCCGCGGATGGCGGACGGTCTCGTCCACGATCCAGTCGCGGAACGCCACCAGGTGCGGCGTCGTGCGGACCGGCTCGCGGTGGATGTCCATCACGACGTGATGCGGCCAGCGCGCGAGGGCGGACGACGCCCATTCGTCCGGGCTGTCGGGCGACGCGACTTCGAACGTCGTGTGTCCGCAGTAGACGCGATCGCGCGAGAAGGAGAAGTCCGCGCCGAGAAAGATGATCGGATCGCAGCCGCCTTCAATCGCCAGATCGAACGCCGTCGTCATCACCGATCCCCACGCGCGCAGGCGGCCGCAGTCCACGCCGAAGGACTGGAACCACGGCCACGGCTGATGATTCGCGACGCGGAAGAACCACGTCCGCCCGTGGAACGACTTCAGCGCGGCGGGGGAGACGCTGCCTTCCGCGACGAGGTGCGTACGCGGACAGGGCGGCAGGTCGCACAGATGGCGGCCGTGCGTTTCGGCCGGATCCACCGAGACGACGAAGTCCGGCTCGATGTGCGCGGTGAGCAGCGGCCGCACGGCGGTGTCGACCGCGATGACGAGGCCGCGGCCGGCGCAGGCGCGCAGTTGGAACAAATGCTGATCGAGCGACGGGCCCGCGCCGACGAGAATCGCGGGAACGCCGCTGAACTGGCCGCGCAGGCGCGACACGTCCGCCTCGCGCTCGAAGCGCGAGAGATTGCGCAGGCTGTTGAGCAGGTACGGCGCGGCGAACGTCGCGCGCGCGTTGGCGTTCGCGCGCACCTCGAACAAGGCCTGCTTCACCGCGTCCAGCGCGCGAGCCACCTGCGGCCCGCGTTCCCGCGCGAGGACCGGGTGGACGAGGACGAGCGGATCGTCCAGCACGTCGGGCAGGCGGCGGCACGCGTCACGCGCGCCGCGGAATTCGGGTCCAAGAACGAGCGAGAGGCGGCCTTCGCTGAGCCACGCGTCGAGCGATCGGCGTCCGAGGCAGGCGGAGAGCAGCGCGGGTTCCGGCTCGAAGACGATGACGTGCGGCCGCGCGCCGCGCGCGTCGAGCACGTCGAGAATGTACCCGGCGCCGAGTCCGACGATGCAGAGGACGGACGGCACGGGCTCGGAAGATGGCAGCAGGGTCTCCAGCCACTGGGCGGCTTCGCCGTGCGGATCGCGCAGACTGTGGAGCCGCACCCACGCGCGGCCGCCGCTGCGGAGGAAGACCTCGGGTTGCCCGGATTGTCCGTTGATGCGGACGTTGGCGTCTTCCGGCACCTCGAAGGCCGTGAGCGCATCCGTGGCGCGCAGCCGCGCGAGGTTGGTCGAGAGCAGACTCGAAGGCTGTGGTGACATGACATCTGGCCGTGCGAGCGACACCAATGACGTCGGACCGCCGCACACCGGCCCCCCGCCGGTGCTGGCTCCCTCGCGCGACATACATGAAGACAATCGTCTTCTGTGTGTATTGGCCTTAGTCACAGGCACGCCGGCCCTGTCGGCGGGGGTGAGGTCGCTGGGGTGACCGCACATCTAGGGGCTGCACCAGAGCAAACGCGGTGCCGATACTCCCGCCGGAATCATGCACGCCCTCGTTGAAGTCCGCCCGCCAGATGCCGATTCGTTCTGCACCCGTTCCGGGGTTATGCGCGCCACCATCCTCCTGATCGAACCCGATCCCGCATTGCAGGCGGCGCTTGCGTCGTGGCTGGAATGGGACGGCCACGACTGCGCGTGCGTCGCCGAACCGGATGACGCGCTGGCGCACCTCGATCACGATCGCGCGCACGTCGCGTTCGTGGCCGATCGCGTCGCGGGCTGGTCCGGATCGGCGCTGGCCCAGGCCATACGCGCGCGTCATCCGCATCTCGCCATCGTCCTGATGGGCGGCATCGGCCGGCGGAACGACCGTCAGCCGCCGCCGATCGGCATGCTGGACGAGATCGCCGTCCCCGTGACGCGCGGCGCCGTCACACAGGCCGTCGCGCGCGCGCTGGCGTGGCAGGCGGCGGAGCCGGACGAGCGGGACGCCTGCGTCCGACTCGCGCACGAGATGACAGATGGTGTCACCTCGATGCGCGGTTTGTGTCAGCGCCTCCCCGCACACGGACGTCTGAGCGCGCTGATACCGTTGGCGGAGATCATGGAACGGAGTCGGCTCGGCGCCATCGGCCACGGGACGCGTGTCGCGGACATGGCGCGCGCGCTCGGCGGGTCCATCCACCTGCCAGCGCGGGCGCTCGCGTCGCTGGAGCGCGCGGCGTTCCTGCACGACGTCGGCCAGACGGCGCTGCCGGACGCGCTGCGGCAGGCGTCGACGCCACTCACGCCGCTGCAGGCGGCCCTCTGGCGACGGCATCCGCAGATCGCGCACGAGATCCTGGTGGACGCGCCGATGCTGCGGGACGCGGCGCCGCTGGTCCGGTCCGCGCACGAGCGCTTCGACGGCACCGGTTATCCGCGCGGCCTCGCCGGTCTGGAAATCCCGATGGGCGCGCGCATCATCGCCATCGCCGACGCGTTCGACACCTTCACGAGCGGAGAAGATGGCGCGACGCCGCAGTCGATGGCGGACGCGTCTGCCGCATTGGCCCGCGGCGCCGGCACGCGGTTCGATCCGGACCTCGTGCGCCTCTGGCTGCGTCTCTGCGACCGCCTCGTCCCGCTGCCGCTGTCGTCCTGATTCCCCAAGCCACCTCCGTTCAGTACGCGTCACGTTCAAGTTCGTGCGACCTGCCGTCGATTTCTCGACAGAGCGCGCGGCCAGATCGTCGCGCCCGGCGTGTGTGCGGAGAATCTGACGAATGCTCTTGCTGATTGGCGCCGTCATCGTCCTCGGGTCGGTGGCGGGCGGATACGTGATGCACGGCGGCCACCTGCTCGTGCTGAACCAGCCGTCGGAGTTCCTCGTCATCGGCGGCGCCGCGATCGGGTCGCTCATCATCAGCACGCCCCTGCCCGTCATCAAACGCCTGCTGAAACACCTCGGCTGGTTCTTCAAGGGCCCGGCGGGACGGCAGGACTACCTCGATCTGCTGGCGATGCAGTATCAGTTGTACCGGCTCGCGCAGCAGTCCGGCGTGATGGCGCTCGAAGCGCACTGCGATGACCCGGCCAACAGCAGCGTGTTCTCGAAGTATCCGCGCTTCCTCGTCCGCGGGACGGCGGTCCGCTTCCTGACGGATTCCATCAAGGTCATCATCCTCGGGGGCGTCAGCGCGCACGATCTCGAAGCGCTGATGGACGAGGACCTCGAAGTCCACGAACAGGACGAGATGCGTCCCGCGTCGACCCTCGCCCGCGTCAGCGACGCCCTCCCGGGACTCGGCATCGTCGCGGCCGTGCTCGGCGTCGTGATCACGATGCAGGCCATCGACGGACCGCCCGCCGAGATCGGCCACAAGGTGGCGGCGGCGCTCGTCGGCACGTTCCTCGGCATCCTCCTGTGCTACGGCCTCGTCGGGCCGATGGCCACGAACCTCGAACAGCGCGTCGAAGAAGAGTCGCGCTATCTGATCTGCATCAAAGCCGGCCTGCTCGCGCTCTACAAGGGCTGCGCGCCGGCGATTGCCGTCGAATTCGCGCGGCGCACGATCCCCGGCGAAGTGCGTCCCGCGTTCGACGAGACCGAAGAATACTGCCGCGCCACACGGTCCGAGGCCACGGCCGAAGCCGCCTGACGCCGCGCGCGGCGTTCGCTCCACCGATCGACAGCAGAGAATCCTCGCACGCATGGCCGATCGCCATCCCGTCATCATCGTCAAGCGCAAACGTTCGCGCCGCGCGCACGGCCACGGCGGCGCGTGGAAGGTGGCGTACGCGGACTTCGTCACCGCGATGATGGCCTTCTTCCTCGTCATGTGGCTCGTCGGCCAGACCAAGGCCGTGCGCGCAGCCGTCGCCGGCTACTTCCGAGAGCCGGTGAACGGGGAAGTGACGATGCGCGGGAACATGGAGCAGAACCCGCAGGCGCCGACCGTCGTGCCGACGGAGCGCGCGGCACTGGAGAAGACCGCGGAACGCATCAAGGAAATGCTCGCGTCCGTGCCCGAGTTGAAAGCGCTGGAGAAGCAGATCGAGATTCACCTCACGCGCGAAGGCCTGCGGATCGAGCTGGTGGAAGGCGATCAACCGACCTTCTTCGCGAGCGGCAGCGCCTTGCTCGCGCCGGTGACGGACCGCGTGCTGACGCTCATCGCGCAGGAGCTGAGCAAGCTGAAAAATCCCGTCATCCTCGAAGGACATACGGACAGCCGTCCGTACGCCGGTGACTTCGGCTACACGAACTGGGAGCTGTCGTCGGACCGCGCCAATGCGGCGCGCCGGGCGATGGAGCGCGCGCTGCGCGAGGGACAGGTGCAGGGCATCCGGGGCTATGCGGACACGCATCCGCGCGTCGACGGTCAGCCGCTCGATCCCCGCAACCGCCGCGTCTCCGTTGTCGTGCAGAACCTCTGGCAGGCCGCCGACCTGCCCGACGCCGTCCGTCACGGCGCCGAAGCCACGCCCGCCAGCGACGAGAAGATCGTCCAGCCCTCGCCGCCGTCGCCCGCGCCACCGCCGCCAGCGGCCGCGCCGCCGCACTGATCGCCGATCCGCGGCGCCTGCCAGAATCGCAAGCGCCGTGTCGGGTTTCGTTCATGAATCGCCTTCGTACGCCGATTGAGTACGAAGCAAGTTGTCTCGTGGGAGCGTGAATGTCGAGTGGCTGGACGATAGGGAAGCGTCTGTACTCCGGCGCGGGCGTGCTCGTGGCCTTGCTGCTGGGGAGCACCTTCGTACACTTCTCGGTGGCCCGCGTTCAGCGGACCGAGCTGGATCACACCATCAACACCGTCACGCGCCGCCTGCAATTGGCGATCGCGGCGTCCGGACATCTCGATCGCCTGCGCAGCGGCCAGCGGCGTCTGCTCGTGGCCGCGCTGACCGCGGACGCGCCCGGCCTCGACGCGGGACGCCGTGAGATTCACGACGGCTCCCAAGCCTTCGCGCAGACGCTGGCGAAGCTGCGGCCGCTCGTCGAGCGTGAGGCCGTACGCGCGTCTTTGGAAGACGTCGAGCGCACCGTGCAGACGTGGCTCGCGCTCAACGCCGACGCCGAACGGCTGATCACCGCCGGCGCCGCGCCGGAGGCGGCGCGGCTGGTGCGGGAGAAGGCGGACCCGCTCTTCGCGCGCGTCGATGAATCACTGCGCACGACCGAGGCGCAGCAGCGGGAGATGCTCGGGCTGACGCTCGGACGCGTGGACGCGCAGAACCAGACGGTGACGCTGGTCAACGTCGCGCTGCTCGTCCTGTCGATCGGGATGGGCGTCGCGATGGCCTTCGCCGTACACGGCATCAACGCCTCGCTACGGAGAACGTCGAGCGGCCTGAAGGAAGGCGCGCATCAGGTCCTGACGGCGGCCGGCCAGGTCGCGAGCGCGTCGCTGGAGCTGTCGCAGGGCGCGACGGAACAGGCCGCGTCGCTCGAAGAGACGTCCGCGTCGATGGAGGAGATGGCCTCGATGACGCGGCAGAACGCGGAGAACTCGCATCAGGCCGCGGGGCTGATGGGCGAGGTCGACCGCCGCGTCGGCGAGTCGAACCAGGCGCTCGCGAGCATGGTCGCGTCGATGAACGCGATCCAGGAATCGAGCGCGAAGGTCGGCCGCATCATCAAGACGATCGACGAGATCGCCTTCCAGACCAACATCCTGGCGCTCAACGCCGCGGTCGAAGCCGCGCGCGCGGGCGACGCCGGCATGGGCTTCGCCGTCGTCGCGGACGAAGTGCGGAGCCTGGCGCAGCGCTCTGCGCAGGCCGCGAAGGACACCGAGAGCCTCATCGAAGAGGCCGGCGCGAACGCACAGCAGGGCCACGCGCGCGTGCAGCAGGTGGCGGGAACCGTCGCCGCGATCACCGCCAGCGTGACGCGCGTCAAGGGCCTCGTGGACGAAGTCAGCGTCGCGAGCCGGCAGCAGGCGCAGGGAATCGATCAGGTCACGCAGGCCGTCGCGCAGATGGAGAAGTCGACGCAGACCGCGGCGGCCACCGCCGAGGAAAGCGCCGCGGCCAGCGAGGAGCTGAGCGCGCAGGCCGAGTCCGCCCTGACGTTCGTCCGGCAGTTGGAGCTGATCGTCGACGGTCGACGGCCCGAGAGCCGCACGGGACTGGTCCGTCCATCGCCTCGCGTCACGCCGTCGCACGCGTCGGGCTACACCGCCGGCGGCGCGCGCCGGCGCCCGGGCCTCCGCACGGCCGAAGAAGAGATCCCGCTCGAGACCGGCACCTACGGCGCCTTCTGATCCCGACTCGCACGGACCGCGCGCAATGACCGAGAACGCCCAACACTGGCCCGCCGACCGCGAGCAGGAGCTGGAGCTCCTCCGCATGGACCCGGAGCTCGCCGAGATGTTCATCGGCGAGGCGCTCGATCACCTCGGCACCATCGAATCCATCGTCCTCAAAGTCGAAGCCGCGCCGGCCGACCGCGCGCTGCTCGACGATCTGTTCCGCCCGTTCCACACGGTGAAGGGCAACGCGGGCGCGCTCGGCATCGCGTCCATCCAGGCGGTCGCGCACAAGGTCGAAAGCCTGCTGGACCTCGCACGCTCCGGCACGCGCATCCTGAGCGCCGCCGACATCGAAGTCGTCCTGCGCGCCGTGGACCTGCTCAGCGCGGAGATCGGCGATCTGCCGAAGCGCCTCGCACGCAAGAAGAGCAAGGACCGCCGCCGCGACGCGATCGCGCTGATGGACGCGCTGGACCGCGTCCTCGCGACACCGCCCGCGCCGCCGATATTCGCGGAACCATCGCCGCCGTCCAGCGTCGAGCCGATGGCCGCCGACGCGACGGGTGCAACAGACGATGCCGCGGCCGCGGCCACGCTGCCGCCGGACGTCGCCGACCGCGACAGCGGCGCCGCAGCGCTGAACTCTGTCAAGGTCGACACGCGCAAGCTCGATGGCCTCGTCGATCTCGTCGGCGAGCTGGTCATCGTCCAATCGCTGATCGCCGAAAGCGCGGGCGTCGCCGCCGGCACGAACGAGGCGCTCACGCGGAACCTCGCGCAGCTCAAACGCATCGCGGACGATCTGCAGCGTACCGCGATGTCGATGCGCATGGTGCCCGTCCGTCAGACCTTCCAGAAGATGGCGCGCGTCGTTCGCGATCTCAGCAAGCGCTCCGGCAAGCCCATCGAGCTCGTGCTGACCGGCGAGGACACCGAGCTCGATCGCCGGATGGTCGAGGACATCCACGATCCGCTGATGCACATGATCCGCAACAGCATCGATCATGGCATCGAAGACGCGGCGCGCCGGCAGGCGAGCGGCAAGGCCGCGGTCGGCCGCGTGTCGCTCAGCGCGTTCCATCAGGGCGGCTCGATCGTCATTGCCGTGGGCGACGATGGCGGCGGGCTGAATGCGGAGCGGATTGTCGCGAAAGCGCTGGAGAAGAACCTGATCGCGGCGGCGGAGCACCTGTCGCCCGCGGACGTGCATCAACTGATCTTCCGGCCGGGATTCTCGACCGCGGACGCCGTCACCGAGATCTCCGGGCGCGGCGTCGGCATGGACGTCGTGCGGCGCAACATCGAAGCGCTGCGCGGACGCATCGAAATCCAGACCGAACGCGGACGCGGCACGACGTTCCTGATCAAGCTGCCGCTGACGCTGGCGATTGTCGAAGGGTTGATCCTGCGCGTCGGCCGGCAGCGCTTCGTCATGCCGACGTTCTCCGTCGCGGAATCGGTGCAGCCGACGCGGGAGCGCGTGCACACGGTGCACGGCGCGCCGCGGCTCATTCAGGTGCGCGAAGCGCTGCTCCCGTTGATCGGACTGGACGAGGCGCTGCGGTTGGACGGCATCGCGCGGCAGATTGGCGACGGCGTGGCGGTGGTGCTGGAGCACGACGGCCGCCGACTGGCAGTGCTCGTCGACGAGCTGGTCGGCAAGCAGGAAGTGGTCATCAAATCGCTCGGAACGCCGTTCGCGCACGTCCACGGCGTTGCGGGCGGCGCGATTCTGGGCGATGGACGCGTCGGCCTCATTCTCGACGCGGGCGGCATCATCGACGCGGTGCAGCGGCAGCAGCCAGCGGCGGCGTAGGCGGCACACCGGAAGAGAAGGCACGTATGGAACACGGACCGGACGACCAGGACCTCCTCACGCATCACCCCGAAGACGCGCGGCCGCCGGACTTCACCGCGGCGGTCGACGAGCTGCCGCTGGACGCCGCGCCCGCGGAGGTGCCCGGCGGCGAGATCCTCGATCTGGAACCGGACGGCGACGGCGTCGCGGCCACGGTCGCACCCGCGGCATCCGACACGGCGCCGGCGACAGCCGCGCCCGCGAAGTCCGCCGCGCCTGGCGGCGTTGTCGAGCAGGACGTCAGCGCACTGGCGGGGAAGTATCTGACCTTCGGCCTCGCGGACGAGGAGTACGGCCTCGCTGTGCTCAAGGTGCGCGAGATCATCAAGCTCGTGGACATCACGCTCGTCCCGCAGATGCCGCCCTACGTCAAAGGCGTGATCAACCTGCGCGGCAAGGTCATTCCGGTCATCGATCTGCGTCTGCGCTTCGGGCTGCCGTCGGAAATGACGCCGCGCACCTGCATCGTCGTCGTCGACGTGCGCATGAACGGGACGACGCTGCTGATGGGAATGCTGGTGGACGCGGTGTCCGAGGTCGTGTCGATTGCGGTGGAGCAGATCGAACCGACGCCGTCGTTCGCGGACAGCGTCGAGACGACGGCGATGAGCGGCATCGCGAAGGTGAAGGGCAAGGTCAAGATCCTGCTGGATCTGGATCGGCTGTTCGAGGCGGAAAGCGCGCTCGCCCGTGTCTCGTGATCGGGCCGTACCGATGCGCGCGGCAGCGCCGCGCCTGCCTCGTGCCACCGCCGCCGGCAGGACATCCACCGCGAGCGGCCCGGCGGCGCCGCGTCCGCTGAGCGATCGCGACGTCGCGGCCGTCGCGGCGCTCGTCTACGAACATTCTGGCATCACGCTGCACGAAGGCAAGCGCGCGCTGATTCAGGCGCGCCTCCATCGGCGGCTGCGCGACACGGGCGCGCGGTCGATCCGTGACTACCTGGCGCTCGTGCGCGACGATGCGACGGGGCAGGAGTTGGGGGCGCTGCTCGACGCGATTGCCACCAATCACACCAGCTTCTTCCGGGAACCGCAGCACTTCGACTTCCTCGCGCAGCGCGTCGTGCCGGAATGGCGGACGCGCGGCCACGAGCCGCTGGACGTCTGGAGCGCCGCGTGCGCGAGCGGCGAAGAAGTCTACTCGCTCGCGATCACGCTCGCCGACGTGCTCGGTGAGATCGAGCGCGATCGCGTCCGCGTGCTGGGCTCCGACATCTCCACCAAAGCGCTCGCCGCGGCGCAGGCCGGCGTCTATCGGTTGGAGAAAGTACAGAATTTGCCGATGGCCATCTTACGGAAGCACTTCGAGCGCGGCCTGGGCGAGCACACGGGCTGGGCGCGCGTGCAGCCGTCTCTGCGCCGGGGGGTCGATTTCCATCGCATCAATCTGCTGAGCGGCCCGTCCAGCGATCGCGCGTTCACGGCGATCTTCTGCCGCAACGTAATGATCTACTTCGACCGTGACGCGCGACAGCGCGTGATACGCATGTTGGAACAGCGGATCCGTCCCGGCGGCTACTTGTTCATCGCCCATTCCGAGAGCCTGAACGGGCTGACGCACTCCCTGTGCTGGGTCGCGCCAGCCGTCTATCAGCGGCGGATCGCATGAGCGCGGGCATGACGCAACCCGCACGATCCTCGGGCAGTCCGGCAACGACACCGCGCGGCACGCCAGTGTCCACGGTCCTCGGACGCCGGCTGGTGGTCGGCATCGGTGAATTGGCGGTCACCGCTGGACGGCTCGACGTCATCGTCACGCACGCGCTCGGAAGTTGCGTCGCGGTGTGCCTCTGGGATCCCGTCGCCGGCGTCGCGGGCCTGCTGCACTTCCTGCTGCCGGACTCGCGGATCAACCCGGCGCGCGCGGAGATTCAGCCGGGGACGTTCGCGGACACCGGCATTCCGCTGCTGCTGTCGTACGCGGCGGCGCTCGGCGCGCAGCCGTCGCGGATGATCGTCCGCCTGATCGGCGGCGCGGAGCTGGCGGGCGGAGGCGGACCGTTCAACGTCGGCCCGAAGAACGTCGCAGCCGCACGCGAGCGCCTGACCGCGCACGGCCTGCTCGTCGCGCGGGAAGTGGTCGGCGGATCCGTCGCCCGCACCGTGCACCTGGATCTGACGCAAGGACGCATCCGCGTCACCTCGGGGACCGATCTGCTGGTGGAACTGTTTGTCGAGCCAGACGCGAGACGAACTGAGGTGAAGGGGACCGGCAGTGGCCGGCCCCCTTCACAACTGTGAGCTGGACGTGATCCCCTCGACCCAGGCGGCCGCGCCCCCGACGAAAGTGCTGATCGTCGACGACTCCGCCGTCGTCCGGAAGCTGCTCGGCGACGCGCTGCGCCGCGAGCCCGACATCGCCGTCGTCGGCGGCGCGCCGGATCCGTTCGTCGCGCGGGATCTCATCCTGCAGCACGAGCCGGACGTCGTCACGCTCGACATCGAGATGCCGCGGATGGACGGCTTGACGTTCCTGCGCCGCCTGATGGCCCACCGGCCCGTACCGGTGATCGTCCTCAGCTCGCTGACGCAGCGCGGGTCGGCGACGACGATCGACGCGCTGCGAGCCGGCGCGATTGACGCGATCCCGAAGCCGGACGGCCCGTACTCGATTCCCGAAGTCACCGGACGGCTGATTCAACGCATCCGCGCGATCCGTCAGAGTCCGCCGATGCGGCTGCGACGGGCCATCGGCGCCAGTCACGGCGCGGGGAAAGCGGTGCCGATGCCCGCCGCGGCGCGGCGGCTCGGACGGACGATTGACGGCGTCCTGGCGCTGGGCGCGTCGACCGGCGGGACGCAGGCGATCGAAGCGCTGCTGACGCGGCTGCCGATCGACGGTCCGCCGATCGTGGCGGTCCAGCACATGCCCGCGGGCTTCACCCGGGCGTTCGCGAACCGGCTGAATGGCGTCTGCGGCATGCGCGTGCTCGAAGCGGCGGGCGGGGAGCGGCTGGAGCGCGGCACGGTCTACGTCGCGCCAGGCGATCGGCATCTCACGGTCGAGCGCCAGGGTCTTCACCTGGTGACGCGCTTGACGATGGGAGAGCCGGTTCACCATCAGCGGCCTTCGGTCGATGTGTTGTACGAGAGTCTGGCGGGAGTGCGCGGCGTGCCCATCGTCGCGGCGCTGTTGACGGGCATGGGCGCCGACGGTGCGGATGGCATGGTCGCACTGCGGCGGCAGGGCGCGGAAACGATTGCGGAAGACGAGCGCTCGTGTGTGGTCTTCGGTATGCCAAGAGAGGCCATCGCGCGCGGCGGCGCGTGTCACGTGGCCACGCTGTTCGAGATGCCCACGCGCATCATCGACTGTTTCGACCGGTTGTCCACCCGACGCGCGAATTGAATCATGTCACGACCCATTCCCGACGCCATCCTGAAGAGCCTGGATCGTCTCGATCCGCTCCCGATCACCGTGCACAACGTGCTGCGGATCCTCTCGGACCCGCGGACCTCGATCGCGCGCATCGCGGACGTGATCGAGCACGATCAGGCCATCGCGGCCAGCGTGCTGCGGCTCTCGCGGACGATGGCCTACGGCGGCTGCGCCACCATCAGCACGGTGCGGGAAGCCGTCCTGCGGCTCGGGACGGCCACGCTGCTCGATATGGTGCTGGGCGAATACCTGCGCCGCGTGTCCGTCGCGGCGCCCATGTATCGCCTGACCGAAGACGATCTCTGGCTGCACGGCGCGGCGTCCCAGCTCGCGGTCAAGGCCATCGTCGCGGAGCGGCCCGGCTGCGACGTGCCGCTGATGGCCACGACGGCGGCGCTGGTGCACGACATCGGCAAGCTGCTGATGGTGCGGCATCTCAAAGTGGACGTGTCGGTGATCCTGCGGCACTGCGCGACGTATCAGGTGACCTTCGTCGAAGCGGAGCGCGCGCTCTTCGGCACGGACCACGCCGCGGTCGGCGCGGCAATGGCGCGGAGCTGGCAGTTCCCGGCGCCCATCACGCGTGCGATCGAAGAGCATCACGACGCCGAGATTTCCGATCCGACGCCCATCATCGACGCCGTCGTCACGGCGAACTTCGTCACGAAGACGATTGGCGTCGGGCTGGGCGCCGAAGGCTTGAATCTGAGAGTCGATCCGGCGTGCCTGGAGCGGCTCGGGCTGGACTTCGAGGCGTTCGGGCGGGTGTGCGTGCAGACGAGCGTCTGGCTGGACGAAGTCAAACGGGCGCACGGTGTCGGCGCGCCCGCGCGTGCGGCCGCGACCGGGCGGTGAGCCCGGCCGCCGGCGTCACTCCACCTGCCACGTCAGCGCGGCGTCCCCGCTGTCCGCGCCCCGGACGAAGTCCACGACAAACGTTCCCTGCCAGTTCGAGAACTGGAACTTGTCGCCCTTCACCCAGTTGACGCGGTGGCCGAGGCGTTCCATTTCCCCGCGGATGTTCGTGTTGAACCACTGCTCGGCCTCGGTCTTCGAGCGCGGCATCGAGCCGGCGCGCTGCGCGAGCATCGCGAACGCGTCCTTCGCGGATCGATCCACCTGCTGCGGGCGCCCCAGGTCGAAGCCTTCGAGGCGGACGCCGCCGCTGCCCAGCGCGGGCGCCGCGCCGTTCGCGGCCGCGCTCTGCACGCCGGTCAACAGCTTCGAGAGGAACGTGCTGAACTCGTCGCTCGTCAACTGATTGTCGCGGTTGACGTCGAACGTCTGCATCAGACTGCGCGCCAGGTCCTGGACCGTGGTGCCGGACGGAATGGAGCTCATGATTCGGGGTCTCCTGCGGCGGTCCTGCGCGAGGGCGGCAACACGAGCGTGCCCTCTCATCATCCTTCTGGGGACCGGCGCGGAGAAGAGAGGCAAAGGGGATGCCGGACCGCGGACCGCGTGCGGAGGCGCAAAAGCGCCGGCCGGCCGACGGTTTTCGTCGCGCGAACTGTCGGGGCGTCGACACCGGGCGTCAAGGCGGATCGCGTCCCCGGGCCGTTCCCGTTGACAACGCCGGGGCAGGCAGGCCACTCTTCAGGGGTCGCCAGGACGCAGACACACATTCCACGCCCCGCAATGATCAGACAAACCACAGGATCGGTCATCTGTCCGTCGTGCCACACGCTGGTCGGCGTCAACGACGAACGGTGTTATCAGTGCGGACGCCGGAACCCGGGCCTGTGGGGGTTCAATCCTCTCCTGCGCCGGCTCGGGCAGGACATGGGCATCGGCCCGTTCATCATCGGCACGTGCGTCGTGCTCTACGCCCTCTCGCTGCTGCTGTCGCGGGGCAACATCTCGATGAACGGCTTCGGCTTCCTCGGACCGTCCCTGGAGGCGATGTTCATGCTCGGGTCGAGTGGCTATGTCCCGGTCTATACGGTCGGGCGCTGGTGGACGCTGCTCTCGGCCGGCTGGCTGCACGGCGGCGCGCTCCACATCCTGTTCAACATGATGTGGGTGCGGCAGTTGATGCCGGCGGTGGTGGACCTGTACGGCCCTGGCCGCGCGATCATCATCTACGTCCTGTCGAGCGCGGTCGGCTTCTTCCTGACCAGTACCGCCTTCATCTTCTTCGGCAGCCTGCCTATTCCGCCGCTGTCGGGCGCCACGTTCAGCATCGGCGCGTCGGCGTCGCTCTTCGGGCTGCTCGGCGCGCTGGTCTGCTACGGCCAGCGCAGCGGCAGCAGTTACATCAGCTCGCAGGCCAAGGGGCTCGCGCTGACGATGTTCATCTTCGGGCTGGTGATGCCGGGCGTGGACAACTATGCGCACGCGGGCGGGTTCGTGGGCGGGTACGTGCTGGCGCGCTGGATGAATCCGCTGAAGCCGGAACGGCTCGATCACATCTTCATCGGCCTGGGGCTGCTGCTGTTGTGCGGCCTCGCGATCCTCTGGTCCTTCATCTCGTCGCTCCAGTACGTCCTTCGATAGGCCGTCCCGTCAGCGAAACGACAAACGGCGGGGCCGATGTCCATCCCAGGCCGCCGCCGTATCCGCTGCGGCCTCAAACGCAATTGGCGGCTGTGACGACTCGGTCGTGAGCCGGCACCGTGCGATCAGCCGCTTGAGCTTCGATCGTTGTTGCCCCTCGTCGCCGAATTGCCTACAGTTGTCAATCAACTAAAGTTTCTACTGACGCGATCGTATGCACTGGGTTGGCGTCATCAGCGCTCGAAGCATATCCGGCTCTGTCAAATCCGTTGTGGCTGGGTTCTGTGTAGCGAAATCCTGACCAGGTTCAATCGTTGCAGATGTCAGTGTTCTTTGGAGGACGTAGCCATGTGTAACGTATCGATGAGGTGGGTGAAAAAGGCGTACATCAAACTGCTGTTCGCGGTGGGATTGATGTCAGGCGTCTCGATAGGATTGGCCGAAGCACAAACGCCGGAGATTATATGGCATTTCCGCCCGGATGCGTGGCAAGTGGGCGAGTGCTTCGGCAACTGTGGCACCGGCTGCGGACCGTGGTTGTTCGGCTCGAATCCTTGTGGCGGACCGAGAGAGTGGGATTTCGTGCTGACGAGCGAGCCGGTCAAGATCGATGAGGAATGGCACGAGGAGTGTCGCGGAATCGTCTTGATGCTCGTGCGGTACGACAACTACCGGGCAAATGCGATCGGCACTTTCCATGGGCGATCCAGCGATGGATGCCGCGAGCACGATGCCGACTGCCGGCGCTCGGGCGGTGGCGCCGATTGTGTAGACCTAGGAGAGAACCTGTGGCATCTCTGCTCAGGAGGGCAGGACGAGGACTGGTCGTACGACACCACGGTAACCGGACAAACCGCCCACGGTCAGCAAACCATCATTACCAGTCGTCGGTGTGCAATTCCACCGCCAGACGGCGAATGACCGCGGCCCGATAACTTCCGTTCTTGGACGTGCGCGTCAACACGGGGCGCGCACGATGGATCGGAGAGAGGCAATCGGGAGAGTGTCATGTGGCCTTTGATCTTTGTGCTGGCCGTCTGGCCGCGGCTGGCCGTGCTCTGGGTACCGTCCTCGTCGGATCCTGACGGACGCGAGCCGCAGCCGGCGCCACAGGCGATGGCCGCTCAGCATCCGGTGGTAGTCGATGGTCGTCCGATCACGGAAGACGAGCTCGCCAGGGCGATGATCGGCGGCCGCGCTCGATTGGAAGATCAAGCCGCTGCGCTTCGGCAACAGACTATCGATCAGTTGATCGAACAGCGGCTGTTGGACGCCGAGGCCAAACGGCGCGGACTCACGATCAATGCATTGATCCAGGCGGAAGTCGACGCTAAGGTCGCCGAGCCCACCGAACTCGAACTCGAACAGTTCGCGCGCAACAACGGCCGCTCCGTTGCCGCGGATTCGACGCTGCGACCGGTCGTCCGTCGAGCGCTTCTGCGGCGGCGTGCCTCGAACCGTCGGAAGGAGTGGCTGGCCTCGTTGCGTGCCCGTGCACACATCGAGATGGGGGCACCGCCTACGCGTCCCGTCGCGCTGCGTGCGACGATCAATACTGAGAGCGCACCAGTGCGAGGGCCGGAGCGCGCCATGGTCACGATCATCGAATTCTCGGACTTCGAGTGTCCGTACTGCCGACGGTCGCAGCCGATGCTGGACGCTCTCCTAAAAAGGTATCCCAGCCAGGTCCGGCACGTGTTCCGTCATTTTCCACTGGATGATCTACACCCGACGGCGAGAAGGGCCGCCAAAGCGGCGTGGTGCGCGCAGCAGCAAGGCCAGTTCTGGCCTGTTCATCATCGTCTCTTCGAAACCCCACCAGATCAGCTCGCGTCGATCATTGACACCCTCGGCACCGAGCAAGGCCTGGACCCCGAGCGGCTTCGTGCGTGTGTCAAGTCTGATGCAGCGAAGCGGGCGGTCCAGGATGATGTGGAGCAAGGAACTCGGGTGGGAATCGCAGGCACGCCAATGTTCTTCGTCAATGGACGTGTCTTGGGCGGCAGTCAATCCATCGAGCGATTCATTGCTGTCATTGAAGAGGAACTCCGGTTAGGGCCATCCGCAGCGCCTGTGACGCCGAGATGACGAGATGGTCAGCCGGCCTTCAAGGAGACCTACAATCCGAGTGGCTGATCGCGCTACTGGGGTATCGTTCGCCAGCGCAGGCGCGCTAAGCGTTTGCCGTCAGGCCAGCCGCCTGATTATCATCAACGCGCTGGCCAATTCTCGTGCGGCGGTACAGCGTCCGCAGCCGAGGCGCCATCGCGACCGCGATGAGGGAAGCGAACGCGGTGAAGAGTGCGTGAGACTTTGGTGTTCGGGTCGTCCTGGTCGTGTGCATGTACGCGAGTCCGAGGCGCCGCTCGGGCACATAGCCGCCTCGCGTCTTTTATCCTCTACCAAAACGAACGGCGGGGCCGAAGCCCCGCCGTCCCTTCCATCCTCGTTCCTGCTCCAGCGATGAACGTGTCAAGCGATCAACGCTTCGTGACGACCGACGAGCGCTAGAAGCGGAAGCCGAACGCGACGCGATATTCGCGCGCGACCGGGAAGCTGGCGTTGGACGTCGCGTTCCCGAAGTTGTCGCCCCGGATGAAGCCGGTGGGCTGGCCCAGGCTATCCAGCGGACTGTTGGGATCGGGGGTCACCGTCGTGCTCCACCCGATCAACTTGTCGTTGTTCAACAGATTGAGCAGGTCCAGCTTCACGTACGGCCGGAGGCTGCGGAAGACCGGGATGGAATACTGCAGCCCGAGGTCGAACGTCCCATATCCGGCGAAGCGTTCCGATCCGCGCTCGCCGAAGAACAGGGTCTGCGGCGTGGGACCGGACGCGTAGCCGGCCTGTTCCAGCAGCGCCGCCTGCACGTCCGACAGGTCGACGTTGTTCGCCGCGAGGCTGTAGGTCAACGCCGAACCGTACCGGAACAGCAGCGACGTATCCAGCACGCCGGCGCGGCCGAGCGGCACCGCGTAGATCGTCCACAGGCGCAGGCGATGGCGCTGGTAGTCGTCCAGTCGTCCAAGCGGATAGTAGCGCGCCTCGTTGAACACCTCCGGGAAGTCGCCGAAGATCGACGACACGGCCGGCTGGTTCGACGCTTCCCCTTCGAAGTTGCCGTCATCTTCGAGCTGCACGGTGTAGTGTCCGTTGACGCTCCACCGGCTCGTGATCGGATAGCGTCCCTGCAGGACCATGCCTTGATAGTCGCGCTGCGGGATGTCCGAATTGCGGTAGACCTGATTCGTGAACGTGCCGAACGACTGGCCTTCGAACACGACCTCGGTCGAGCCCGTCGACGTGTCGAGGAAGTCCTCGACGAAGTTGCTCATGCTCCGGCGGATGTAGGTGATCTTGCCGTAGCCGCGCCCCAGCTTCGCCCCGAATGACGCGGTGAATTCCTTGGTCAGCGGCGACGAGAGGCCGCTGTCGAAGAAGACGTTCGCGGTGGGGAACAGCCCGTTGAAGATCTCGTAGTTGGCCGGGTCGAAGCCGGGCGCGAAGTCGAGGCCTTGACCGTCCGGTCCCGTGTAGACGGCGAACAGGGCGCTCGGGTTCGCCACGTTCGTGTTGCGGCCGAACTGCGCCTCGCTGTACTTACCGGAGTAGTGGCCGTACGTCGCCTGCAGCGTGAACTCGCCGTTGCCGGTGAGGTCATACGTGGCACCGAGGCGCGGCACCCAGGTGTCCGTGTCGACGCCGACGATGTTGCCCGTGGCCTCGCTGCGGACGCGCTCGTAGCGGACGCCGAGGTCGACGGACAGATTCTTCGTGGCCGCCCAGCGGTCCTGGAAGTATAGCGACGTCGTGGTCGTGTCGAGGTTCGCGCCGATGACCGGCAACCAGTTCTGATATAAGGACGCGCCGCTCTCGAACACCGGGATGATGCGGCCGTTGGCGTCGAAGATCGGCGTCTCGTCCGCGTTGGCCAGATAGTCGGCGAGGAAGACGAAGCCGGTGGACGACTGCGAATTGCCGCCCGTCTGCGTCGTCGTAATCACCTCGACGCCGCCCTTGATGTCGTGGCTGCCGGCGCGGGGCGTGGACAGGTAATACGACAGGCTGCCGGCGAACTGCCTGTTGTCGCGGTCCTCGGGATCGTTCGCGTCGAAGTACGGCGCGTTATAGTGCGCCAACTCCTGCGTCAGCGTGAGGAACGGCGAATCATGGATGTCCGTGGACGTCCCGCCGGTGCCGCGGAACCCCTGCTTCTTGCGCGACACCTGGAACTCGCCGAGCAGGTTGGACGTGATCGCGCCCTTGTAGTTGGCGACGATGCGATCCTCCGGGAACTCGGGATTCTCGGCAACGCGGGGATCGATGGAGAAGCCGAACGGGACGCGCGTCTGCGAGGTCTTGTCCTTGAAATAGCTGCCTTGCAGCGTGTGGCCCTGGGCGACGGTGCCCGTCAGCTTGATCTCGCCGCGCTTGTCGTCGGTCGGCGTCGTGAACGGGATGCCCGTGATGAGCAGCGGCGCGCTCGTCGACGTCTCGGCGCTGCGGCCGGCGAAGAAGAACCACAGCTTGTCCTTCATGATCGGGCCGCCGAACGTGGCTTCGTAGACGAAGTTGTGGGTGTCCGGCCGAGTGATGTTGCGCGATTCTTCGAACGGGCTCTCGGTGCGCCATGAGGGGTTGGTCCAGTTCACACGGAAGCTGCCGGAGAACAGATTGCCGCCGCTCTTCGTGATGGCGTTGACGACGCCGCCAGAGAAGCGGCCGTACTCGGCGGAGATGCCGGACGTCAGGACCTGCGTTTCTTCGATGGCGTCTTCGATGAACAGATCGTTCGCGACGCCGAAGAGGTTGTCGTTGATGTCGACGCCGTCCAGCAGGAAGACGTTGTCATAGGCGAACGAGCCGGAGATCTGGAGCTGTCCGGCGTTCGGCGTCGTCTCCGTCGTCAAGCCGGGTGCGAGCGCGGCGATGCCGGCGATCGTGCGTCCTTGCGGCAGGATGTCGATCTCTTCCTTGCGATAGTTCGCGCCGCCGGACGGCGTCACGAGCACGGACGGCGTCTCAGCGGTCACCGTGACGCTCTCCTGCACGCCCGCGACCTGCAGCGTCGCATCGACGTCGACCGTGCGGCCCAGTTCGACCGTCGTCTTCTGTTCCACCTTCTGCAGGCCGCTGAGCTCGAACGTGACGACGTAGGCCCCGGGCGGCAGTGCGCGGATGATATACAGACCATTCGTATCCGTCGTCGCGCTGCGCAGACCCTGCAGTGCGGGCGAAGCGACCGTCACGGTCGTGCCGGGCAGGACGGCGCCCTGGCTGTCGGTCACCGTGCCTTGGATGACGCCGGTCTGCAAGCCTTGTGCGGCAGTCGATGCCGCCATCGGCCCCAGCAGCACCGCGGCGAGTAGCCCAGCTCGTGCGAGAGGATGCATACTCGTTCTCTCCTTGTGATGAAGTGAGTTCCTTTCAGGGAACCTGTTATCACGGAGCAGAAAACATGCCGGACAGGGTGTGCAGGACGTACGCGCGCTAACACGCTGACGCCGCGCAGCATAGCGTCAAGCTGTGCGGAACGCGGCGTCGCGCGATGCGAGTGTGTACCTGCGCTGGATCCAATCGATCGATCGTAACGATCCGGAGAGCCGTCCCTTTTCCATCAAGCTCGTGCGACTGCGCGCGAGTCGTGGACGACGAGAGACGCGGAAAACGGATGACGCAATAGCGGTAACGAACGAGGTGGCCACGCGTGCGGGACGCGTGGAGGAACGCTAGTGGACGGCGTACGGGGCGCGCAGTTGAAACGGTGCGATCTCGCTCTCGAACTCGTCGCCCTTGTCCGTCACCATGTGGTACGTGCCGCGCATCGATCCGAGCGGACTGGACAACGGGCAACTGGACATGTAGGTGAACGACTCACCAGGGGCGAGCACGGGCTGCTCGCCGATGACGCCGAGGCCGCGCACTTCCTCGACATGATCTTCCGCGTCGGAGATGATCCAATGGCGGCTGATCAACTGGACGGTGTCGCTGCTCTCGTTCGTAATGCGCACGGTATAGAGGAACAGCCAGGTCTGCTGCATCGGCGCCGACCGCTCGGGCGCGTAGGCAGCCTCGACCGAGATGCGAATACCGCGAGTGACGGCCTCCGACGTCGTGCGCGGGGGATTGGTGTCGTACGAGCTCATAGCAAGGACGTTATCACACCGTGGATCGATTGCCATCAGCCGGTCTGTGCGAGACCTGCCGACACACGCGTCACATCGTGTCGGATCGCGGATCGCGATTCTATCAGTGCCGCCTCGCGGCCGTCGATTCGCGTTTTCCGAGGTATCCTCGCTTGCCCGTGCTGAATTGCGCGGGTTACGCTCCCGAATCCGCGCCGGCGTCAGCGCCAGAGCAAGAGAAAGGAAGGGCACCCGTGACCGGGTCATCCACCGCCTCCGGGATTTCGATTCGTCCCGCCACCGTCGAGGACGTCCCGCAGATCCTCTCGTTCATCCGTCAACTTGCGGAATACGAGAAGCTGCTGCACGCCGTCATCGCGACCGAAGAGACCCTGCACGCGACATTGTTCGGTCCGCGTCCGGCCGCGGAGGTGCTTCTCGCGTACGACGGCGGGACGCCGGTGGGGTTTGCGCTGTACTTTCAGAACTACTCGACGTTCCTTGCGCAGGTGGGGCTCTACCTCGAAGACCTCTTCGTCATTCCCGCGGCGCGGGGCAAGGGGACCGGCCGTCTGCTGCTCCAAGCGCTGGCGCGCGTCGCGGTCGAGCGGAACGCGGGCCGCGTCGAGTGGGCGGTGCTCGATTGGAACGAGCCGGCCATCGGCTTTTATCGCCGCCTGGGCGCCCGACCGATGGACGATTGGACGATTTTCCGTCTCACCGGTGATCCGCTGCGCGCGCTCGCCGCGGGCCGCGGCCCTGCCACCTCCTAGCGTCCAGGTCGGCTGTTCGGTTGCTCGCACCAATATCGTTATGTACCCATGAGTGCCTGACGTCCGCCTGTGGGACGACAAATGGGTGCGGGCGAGAGAGACGAAACACGCGACGGAGTGGCACCGAGGCCGGTCTGCCGGCCCGGGAGGGGTGACGGTTTTCCGGCGGTCCACTGTGCAAAAACACTTCAGTCTCGCGCCGCGAACCGGTATCATTGGCGCGACCTCGGCCGCTAGCTCCGGGGTCTCCCCTATGGACACCCGCCGGACGCCTCCCGGGACGACTTCCTCACCACCAGGTGATCGGACCATCGACGCCGCTTCGACGTTCGAGCTGCTCGCGATGGCCAAGGCTGGCCACAGCCACGCGGTCAACGCGTTGTTCGTCCGCTATTTGCCGCCGTTGCGCCGCTGGGCGCGAGGGCGCCTCCCACGTTTCGCCCGGGACATGGCCGACACGGACGATCTCGTCCAAGAAACCGTTTTTCAGACGCTTCGCCGGCTTTCGTCCTTCGAGCCGCAGCATGAAGGTGCGCTGCAGGCGTATCTGCGTCAGGCCGTCGTCAACCGTATCCGGGACGAGGTCCGGCGCGCCGGACGACACCCCGTCAACGAAGAAGTCGAAGTCGATGCCTTCGTCGACGAGGCGGCATCGCCTTTGGATGAAGCCATCGGACGGCAGGCGGTCGACCGGTACGAAGGCGCGCTCGCGCGGCTCAAACCCGAAGAACGGCAGGCCATCATCCTCCGCGTGGAATTGCAGTTGCCTTACGCGCAAGTCGCGCTCGAGATGAATAAGTCCACGCCGGACGCCGCCCGGATGGCGGTCGCCCGCGCGCTGGTCCGGCTGGCCGAGGAGATGGGTCACGAAAGTGACCGCTGAACGCTCCCCGGCGTCTGCCGTCGCCTGACGTCCGTCTCGTCGCTGAAACGTGTCGAGTTTTCGACAGGTGTGGCGCGCAATGCGCGCGCGTCCGCATGAGAGTCACGTTTTCTGTACTCGTGTCCGCGGACGCGCGATGCGCCCCCATCGCACACACTGGCCCTTGGTGTCCCGAAGGAAAAGAGGACCAGAGCTTATGAACCATCGTGTCACGGAGGACGGGGCGGCGAGAGCCGGCCGCACGCAGGGAGAGGGTCGTGAAAGCTGAAGGCGCTCTCCTCAATCTGGCGACATCGATCGCCGACGGCGGTGATGTCGACTGGGCCGCGGCCGAAGCCGCCGCCCAGGACGATCAGCATCGCGCGCTGATCCGCAGCCTGAAACTCATCGCGTCGATCGGCGAGCTGCATCGCACCATCGACGAAGACACCGGCCTCGAACCGCCGGCGAAAGGCCGCATCGTCGGCCGCATCGGTCCGCCGCCGGAGAACGCCGCACCGGACGCCCTTCCCCTCGCCGCGCCATCCGCCGCACCGGCGACACCGGTCGCGCCCTCGCCTGTCGGGGGCACGCCCACCGGCACGGTCCGCGCGAGCGCGTCGTTCGAGACCGAGACCACCGAGGTCGAGACGTGGGGCACGCTCCGCCTGATCGACCGCGTCGGCAACGGCGTCTTCGGCGAGGTGTATCGCGCGTACGACGAACAACTGCAGCGCGAGGTCGCACTCAAGCTGCTGAAGCCGGGAACGCGATCCACCAATCGCCTCATCGCCAAGGTTCTCCACGAAGGACGCCTGCTCGCGCGCGTCCGCCATCCTAATGTCGTGAACGTCTACGGCGTCGAGACGCACCACGGGCGCGTCGGCCTGTGGATGGAGTTCATTAAGGGCTGCACGCTGGAGCAACTGCTGCAGCGTCAGGGCCTCTTCGGCGCGCGCGAAGCCGCGCTCGTCGGACAGGACCTGTGCCGCGCCCTCGCGGCCGTTCACGCGTCAGGCCTGATCCATCGCGACGTCAAGGCGCAGAACGTCATGCGCGAGGAAGGCGGACGTGTCGTCCTCATGGACTTCGGGACCGGCATCCCGCGGCGCGAGGAGGAAGCGGGTGAGTCGTCACCCGCCGCCGGGACGCCGCTGTATCTCGCGCCGGAACTGCTCGACGGACAGGACGCGAGCATCGCGAGCGACATCTACGGCCTCGGCGTGCTGCTGTTCCATCTCGTCACGGGCACGTATCCCGTCAGCGCGACGTCGCTCAACGGCATGCGCGAGGCGCACCAGCAGGGGAGCCGGCACCGCCTGCAGGACGCGCGGCCCGATCTGCCGGACGCGTTCGTGCAGGCCGTCGATCGCGCGCTGGCGCCGAATCCCGGTCAGCGCTACGCGAGCGTCGGCGCGATGCAGGAAGCGCTCACCCGCGCGCTCGGCGTCGAGGCCGTATCCGACACGCCGGCCGTCATCATCGCGCCGGAAGCGGCACCGCCGCCGTCCGCAAAGGGCTGGAAGGCCAACACCCGCCGCTGGATCCTGCCGGCCGCGGTCGTCACGCTCGTCGCGGCGGCCGCCGCCGCGTGGGGCCTGTCATCACTCTCCCAACCGGCGCCCGGCCCGATCAATTCGATCGTCGTCCTGCCGTTCGCGAACCTCTCGAACCGCGACAAGGACCTGGCGGAAGGCATCAACCTGCGGATCGCGGATCGCCTCGCGATGCTGCCCGGCCTCCGCGTCGTCCAGTACTCGGCGCGGCGCGCGGAGCACGCGCAGGGCCTGTCCGTGTCGGACATCATCCGCCGCGAGCAGGTGGACGCCGCGATTCAAGGAACGGTGTCCTGGGACGGCACGCGGGCGCGGGCCTACGTCCACTTGATTCGCGCCGGCGCCGGCAGCCCGGACTGGACCAAGCAGTTCGATCTGCCGCTCAGCCGCGTGGCGGACCTTCCGCGCGACGTGGCGCGCGACGTCGCCGCCGCGACGGCCGTCAAACTGACGCCGGGCGACGATGACCGGCTGACGGAATCGCCGGCGCCGGCGGCGTTCGAGGCGTACTTGCGGGGGCGCGTCGCGCTGCGCATCGGCACGCCGGTCGAAACCAAGCGCGCGATCGGCCACTTCCAGGAAGCGATCCGGCTGGATCCGACGCACGGCCCGTCCTATGCGAGCCTCGCCGCCTGCTACATCAATCAAGCCGTCGCGCAGCGCGTGATCCCCGTCGCCGAAGGCGCGGCCCTGGCGCGGGAAGCCGTCAACAAGGCACTGCAGTTGGACAACCGCCTCCCCGAGGCGTACGGCGCGCTGGCCGACCTGAGCTTCTTCATCGACTGGGACTGGGCCGTCGCCGAGCGCGCGTTCAAGCAGGCGCTGACCTACAACCCGAACTCCGGCGAGCTGCGCGAGCGCTACGCGATGTTCCTCGCGTCGCGCAAGAAGCTGCCGGACGCGATGCAGGAAGTCCAGCAGGCCGTCGCGCTCGATCCGACGTCGCCGCTCGCGAACGCCGCGCTCGGCATGCTGTGGCATTACCTGCGGCAGGACGACCTCGCGGAGCGCGTCAATCGCGGCGTCCTGGAGCTCGATCCGTCCTATCGTCCCGCGCGCATCGCGCTCATTCGCGTCCTCATCGCGTTGAAGCGCCATGAAGAAGCGCTGCGCGAGCTCGATCATTTACAAAGTGTGGCTGAAGGAGAACCGTCTCCTGCCGAATTAGGGGCTAGAGGCGCCGTGTACGTCGCGCTCGGACGCACCGGCGACGCCGAAGCGATCGTCGAGCGGCTGATGCGCGACGATCGCGACGGACCGTCCGTCGATGCCGCCAGCGTGCTCGCCGCGCTCGGCCAGCACGAACGCGCGCTCGACATCCTGGAGCAGGCCGTCGATCGGCGAATGGCCAAGGTGCTCTTCCTGCGGCTGGATCGCCGGTTCGATCCGCTCAGGGGACATCAGCGCTTCGCGGAGCTGCTCCAGCGCATGGGCCTCGAATCGTGACGTGAGATCGCGCCTGCCGCTGCGCGCCCCGCATGCGGCTTTATTGACCACTAACGCAGGAGTTCGTTGATGCCACGGAAAGTATCCCTCAAACACATCGTCAGGGCCATCGATGAGGTGCTGGCCCAACTCGAGTCCGACGACACGAAGCGCGACGGTCCGCTCGACGACAAGGACAAGGAGCGCTCGAAGAAAGTGTTGCGGGGGGTGCGCGAGAGCGTCGAAGGACTGTGCGTGCCGGATTTCGAGATCCCTGGGTAAACCACTTTCGGGGCGCGTGGGTGACCGCTGCCCGCGCGCCTGTGTCCCGCCGGTGTCCATTCGCTATCAACGCTCCCCGAACATCGTGTGCTACTGGAAGGGTCGCCGGTTGATCCTCCAGGACTTCTTGAGTCGCTGCACGATCGAAGGCACGCCCCTCGTCCTCGAGGTCCTGCATCATGGCTCGACGCCCATTGACCGCGACGCGCTGCTGACGCGCGGATCGTTGAAGCGCGTGCCGGCCGATCTGACGCGTCCGCTCGTCGACGAGCTCGTGCGCCTCGGCTTTCTCCGCGAAGCCGACGCCGCACGCCGCGCCGGCGCACGACAGGAACGCGGCTGGACCAGTTGGAATCCCGCCGCCGGCTTTTTTCATTTCGCCACGAAGGACATCCGCTTCACGCCGCGCAGCGAGACCATCCGCGCGCTGCGGCAGCAGGTGCGCACCGCAAAGCCGCCCGCACCGATGCTGGAACGCGGCAGCGGCGCCGCGCTCGCGCTGCCCGAGGTCGCGTGTCCCGAGGACCTCGCCGGCCTGATGCGGGCCCGCCGCACGTGGCGACGCTTCGGCGCGCGCGCGCTGGGGCTGGAGGAGCTGTCCATGCTCCTCGGCATGACCTGGGGCGTGCAGGAGTGGATCGAGGTCGACGGCTGGGGCCGCATGCCGCTGAAGACCGCGCCGTCCGGCGGCGCGCGCCATTCCATCGAAGCCTACGTGGTCGCGCGCAAGGTCTCCGGCCTGCGCGCAGGCATCTATCACTATCACCCCGAGCGGCACGAGCTGAAGCTGGTGAAGCCCGCCGCGTCCGCGCGCGACATCGTCTCGTATCTGCCGGAACAGCGCTGGTATGGCTCCGCGTCCGCGCTCGTATTCATGACGGCGGTGTTCGAGCGGGTGCAGTGGCGCTATCCGTTCCCGCGCGCGTATCGCACCGTGCTCGCCGAGGCCGGACATCATTGCCAGAACTTCTGCCTGCTCGCGACGTCGCTCGGCCTCGCGCCGTTCTGCACGATGGCGCTGGCCGACTCACGCATCGAGCGCGACCTCGGCGTGGACGGCGTCCGCGAGTCGGTGATCTACGCCGCAGGCGTCGGTCCGCGTCCCGACGGCATCGAGTGGGCGCCCTGGCCGTGGACGAAGCGGACGCCCGTCCGCACACCCAATCCCGTCTTCGAGCCGCAGCCGGTCCGCGGCCGCAAGGGCGCGCCCCCCCGGCCGCCCGCAACGCGGACAGCGACGGAGACGCGGCCGAACTCGATGCGATCGAAGCGCTGAGCGGCTGCCGTGCGCCCGCGTCCTGACCGCGGAGCGTGCGGGCTCTTGGGTTACGATAGCCAGCGCATGGCCGATCTTGCGTTTGCCGATCTTCGATCCTTTCTCGCCCGCCTCCGACAGGACCGCGACGTCGTCCAGATCGACGTGCCGGTGGATGCCAACCTCGAAGTCGCGGAGATCCATCGACGCGTCATCGCGGCGGGCGGCCCGGCGCTGCTGTTCACCAATGTCACCGGCGCACAGTTCCCGCTCGTCACAAACCTGTTCGGCACTGCGAAGCGCGTCGAGCTGGCCTTCGGCACGCGGCCGCTGCGGCTGATCCGGCGGCTCGTCGAACTCGCGGAAACGATCATGCCGCCGACGCCGGCCAAGCTGTGGGGCGCGCGCGACGTCGGCCGCGAGGCGCTGCGCGTCGGCCTGTCGCGCGGACGCGGCGGGCCCGTCAGCGAGGTCGTCTCGTCCGACGTCCGCCTCGATCGCCTGCCCGTGCTGACGTCGTGGCCCGAGGACGGCGGGCCGTTCATCACGCTGCCGCTCGTCTACACGCAGCATCCGGACAAGCACGGCCACAATCTCGGCATGTACCGCCTGCAGGTCCACGATCCGCGGACGACGGGCATGCACTGGCAGATCGGGAAGGGCGGCGGCTTCCACTACAGCCTCGCGGAAGGGAAGCGTCAGCCGCTGCCGGCCACGGTCTTCCTCGGCGGTCCGCCCGCGCTGATCCTGGCGGCGATTGCGCCGCTGCCCGAGAACGTGCCGGAGCTGATGCTCGCGTCGCTCATCGCCGGCGAGCGCCTGAAACTCGTCGAAGGCGTGGGGCCGCATCCGCTCGTCGCCAACGCGGAATTCGCGCTGATGGGACACGTCCCGCCCGGCGTCCGCCGGCCCGAAGGACCATTCGGCGATCACTACGGCTATTACTCGCTGCAGCACGACTATCCGATCTTCTCCGTCGAGCGCGTCGCGCATCGCAAGGAGGCGATCTATCCGGCGACGGTAGTGGGGAAGCCGCGTCAGGAGGACTTCTTCATCGGCGACCAACTGCAGGAACTGCTGTCGCCGCTGTTCCCGCTCGTCATGCCGGCGGTCCGCGCGCTCTGGTCGTACGGGGAGACCGGTTATCACTCGCTGGCCGCCGCGATCGTCCGCGAGCGCTACACGCGCGAGGCGATGGGCAGCGCGTTCCGCATCCTCGGCGAAGGGCAGCTCTCGCTCACCAAGTTTCTCTTCGTCTTCGATCGCGACGTGGACCTGAAGGACTTCCGCGCGACGCTCGTCCACCTGCTCGAACGGACGCGGCCCGAGACCGATCTCTACGTCTTCTCGAACCTCTCGATGGACACGCTCGACTACACCGGTCCGCGCGTCAACGAAGGATCGAAAGGCGTCTGGCTCGGACTCGGCGATCCGGTGCGCGCGCTGCCGCGCGAGTTCCGCGCCGCGGCCGTGCCGCGCGACGTCCGCGACGTCCGCGTCTTCTGTCCGGGCTGTCTGGTGATCGAAGGGCCGTCGTTTGACGAGGACCGCGAGGCGCCGGCGCGCTACGCGGCGGATCCGGCGTTCGCGGAATGGCCGCTGATCGTGGTGTCGGACGAAGCGGCGCGGGCCGTCGCGAGCGACATGAACTTTCTCTGGACGACGTTCACGCGGTTCGAGCCGGGGGCGGACATCCACGCGTCCGCGCGGCGCATCGTCCGCAATCACATCTCGTTCACGCCGCCCGTCGTGATCGACGCGCGGCTCAAGCCGTGGTTCCCGAAAGAGCTGACGTGCCGGCCGGACGTCGCCGCGCAGGTGACGCGGCGCTGGCGCGAATACTTCCCGTCGGGCGTCGAGATGGGCGACGCGGAGCGCGGGCATCTCGATCCGGCGGTCCGGTGAACCGCCGGTCCGGACGAACGCGACCCGCAGGATGACGTGATTTACGTGAAGGACCGCGTGAACAGGTCCGCGATGGCGCGCTTGCCGCCCTCGGTCAGAAAGCGGGTACCAGTGCCCGTGAAGTGGGGATGGCGGATGATCGGATCGTTCTGGCGCGCGCACGTCACCCACGCCTGCTGGTTCCAGACGAACCACTGCTCGCGATCCTGGTCGAACACGTAGAGCGGCTTGTTACAGAGCTTGGCGAACTCCGCGCCCCAGCCAGTTCCGCCCTTGACCGTGTTATCTTCCAGGACGGTACCAATCACGAAGATTTCCTGGCCGTGATTGATCTGATACCAGATGCTCTGCAAGACTTTGCGGAGGACCGGGCTGTCGGTGTAGCGGCGATTCATCAGGCGCGAGATGTACTCGAGGCTGACGTCGCCCGCCTTCAGCTCTTCGTGGTTGAGAATCCGCAGCCCACGCGTGCGTTCGTGGACGTGGCCTTCAAAGGCAAAATTGACTTCTTCGATTCCGAACCGCTCCGCCGTCGCGCCAAACTCGGCTTCGGCCCCCGGAGCGCCGCCGCTGAACAGGATGCAATCTTCGCGATTCATCGTTTGTCTAGTCCACCCACGCACCACTCGGATGCGACAGTCGTGACACGGCCGAACACGGTCTTGACGCGGCCGAGCCTTGGCTTGATCTGGCCGAACACTGGCGCCGACAGGCAGCCTCTTGACGGTCGGCCCGCGGTAAATGTATCACGTTGCGGTCGGACCGTCCGCCCCATGACGGGCCGGGCCGGAGTCCTCCGCTCCCGGACGAATCATGCACCTACAACTGCCTCATCGCGCTCCTGACGCCGCCGTCGCCAGTCCCCCCCGCGACCGCCAGCACATTCCCGTCGCCGAGACGTGGAACCTCGCGGACATCTATCCCGACTGGCCGGCCTGGGAAGCCGCCTACGCCACGCTGGAATCCGCCATTGCCGCCTACGCGGCCCGGCAGGGGAGCCTGTCCAAGGGGCCGGACACGCTCCTCGACGCGCTGCGCGCGGGCGACGAGCTCGGACAGCTCGAGTACAAGGTCTATTACTTCGCCTCGCTCCACTACGATCAGGACCAGCGCGACAACCAGATCAACGCGCAGCGGCAGAAGGTCCAGGTGCTGCTCGCCGCGCGGCGGCAGGCCTCGTCCTGGTTCAACCCCGAGCTGCTGGCGATTCCGCTCGACACCCTCCGCGCCTGGATGGACGCGTCGCCCGCGCTGGCCGTCTATCGCTTCGCGCTCGAAGAGGTCTATCGCCTCCAGGAGCACGTTCTGGACGAGAAGGGCGAACACCTGCTCTCGCTGTCGACGCAGTTCGGCACGACGCCAGACGACGCGTACGAGGCACTGGCGACGGCGGACATCAAATTCCCCGCGGTGACCCTGAGCACGGGCGAGACGCCGGTCATGTCCTACGCGCAGTACCGGGCCATTCTCGCGATGAACCGGAACCAGGAGGATCGCGCGAAGGCCTTCCACGCGCACCACGAGACGTACGCCGCCAACCGCAACACCTATGCGGCGCTCTATAATTCGGGGCTGCAGCGCGACTGGTTCCACGCGCAGGCGCGCGGCTACAAGACGATGCTGGACGCGGCGCTGCACGGGAACAACATCCCGACATCCGTCGTCGAGAACCTGATTGCATCCACGAAGGCCAGCGTCGCGCCGCTGCAGCGCTACGAGAAGCTGCGCCGGCGCGTGCTCGGCTTGTCGTCCTATCACCTGTACGACGGATCGATCCCGCTGGTCGACTTCGACAAGCGCTATCCCTACGATCGCGTGCTGGACTGGATCGTCGAATCGGTTGCGCCGCTCGGCGCCGACTACCAGGCGCGCATGCGCGAGGGCTTCGCGAACCGCTGGATCGACGTCTACGAGAACCCCGGCAAGCATAGCGGCGCGTACTCCGCGCCTGTGTACGGCGTCCACCCGTACATGCTGATGAACTACAACGACACGCTCGACGCGGTCTTCACGCTCGCGCACGAGATGGGCCATTCGATGCACACGCTGCTCTCGCACGAGACGCAGCCGTTCATCTATTCCGGCTACACGATCTTCGTCGCCGAAGTGCCGTCCACGCTCAGCGAGGCGCTGCTGCTCGAATACATGCTCGAACGCGCCGAGTCGCCCGAAGAGCGCATCGTCCTGCTGCAGCACGCGATCGACGGCGTCACCGGCACGTTCTACCGGCAGGTGATGTTCGCGACGTACGAGCTGGAAGCGCACCGCCTCGTCGAGCGCGGCGAGCCGATCACGTCCGACGTTCTCAGCGAGCTGTATTTCAACCTGCTGAAGACGTACTACGGCGACTCGCTGGACTACGACGAGATCCTGCGCATCACGTGGGCGCGCATCCCGCACTTCTACGCGGCGCCGTTCTACGTCTATCAGTACGCCACCTGCTTCGCGTCCACCGCGCGCATCATGCAGACGCTGACCGGCGGCACGCCGCAGGAACGCGCCGCGGCCGTCGATCGCTATCTGACGCTGCTCCGCGCGGGCGGCGCCGATCATCCCATGACGCTCCTGCAGCGCGCCGGCGTCGACCTCTCGGAGCCCGCGACCGTGCAGGCCGTCGCCACGAATCTCGATACGCTCGTCACCCGTCTCGAACGTGAAATGACCGCTCTCGACGCCGCGCGCGGCTCGCGCGCACGCCCCCAATGACCCGCACGCCGCTTGATGCAGCTTAGACGGACCGCATGATTCGCACACCTGTCGTTCTGATTACCGGCGCGAGCGGCGAGATCGGCCACGGCCTGATCTCCCGCCTCGCCGAAGGCCCCCGTCCGATCGTCACCCTGGACCTGTCGCCGCTCGATCCGTCGCTCGCGCGCCTCGTGCGCCGCGAGTTCACGGGGTCGATCACGGACAAGGGCATCCTCGATCGCATCCTCTCGGAATTCGAGGTCGATCTCGTCTTCCATCTCGCCGCGCTGCTCTCGACGCGTTCCGAGTTCACGCCGATGACCGCGCACCAGGTCAACGTCGAGGGGACGCTGAACCTCCTGGAATTCGCGCAGCGCGAAGGGGAGTCGCACGGGCGCCCCGTCGTCTTCGTCTACCCGTCGTCCATCGCGGCGTACGGCCTGCCCGACGCGGACACGCGTCACCGCGCGGGCGCGCTCAAGGAAGAGCAGTGGAACCAGCCGACGACAATGTACGGGTGCAACAAGCTGTATTGCGAACAGTTGGGCGCGTACTACGCGCGGCACTACAAGCAGCTCGCGGCCGAGCCGCTCGCAGGGAAGGTCGACTTCCGGTCCGTGCGGTTTCCGGGACTGATCTCGGCGGCGACGCTGCCGTCGGGCGGTACGTCGGACTACGCGCCGGAGATGATTCACGCCGCGGCGCAGAAGGAGCCGTACGAGTGCTTCGTCCGGCCGGACGCGCGCATTCCGTTCATGGCGATGCCGGACGGCGTCAATGCGCTGCTGCAACTGGCGGCCGCGCCCAAGGCGCGCCTGACGCGGACGGCGTACAACGTCCGCGCGTTCAACCCGTCCGCGGACGAGATCCGCACCATCGTCCTCGCCGCCTTCCCGGACGCGCAGATTTCGTTCGACGTCGACGCCAAACGGCAAGGCATCGTGGACTCGTGGCCGGAAGACGTGGACGACAGCGCCGCGCGGCGCGACTGGGGCTTCGCGCCGCAGTACGACTTCCAGCGCGCCTTCGCCGACTACCTCATTCCGACCATTCGCCGTCGCTACGCCCGTGCCGAACCCGAACACGCCGGCCGCCGCGACGGACCACGGTAAGGGGCGGCGGCGTCCAGATCGGGAGACCACGTTGACCGGGACTGACGGGCCGTTTGCCGCACTGCCGCCGGTCCCGCGGGCGCTCGCCGGGCGCAGCCCGGCGTTCACCGGAAGTTCGCTGCGCGCCGGAGGGAGGCTCCGTATCCTCGTGACAGAGAACAACGACGAGGACCACGATGCCAACCGCCACCGACGACACACGACATGCCCGGCCGGACGCCGCCACCGCGTGGTCCCTGCTGACGCCGCTCGCGGTGATCATGGTGCTGGCCGCCACGGCGGCGAGCGTCATGATGTGGGTTTCGCTCACCGAGCCGACGGAGCTGGCCAGGGCCGCGAACGGCGGCGCCAGCGACGTCGCTCGATTCCTGATGGCGCGGCTGGTGGACTTCGTCGTGGCCCTCACCGCATGGCTCTAGGGGCCTGACCGCAATGGGCCGGACCGCAATGAATGGTGCACGTATGAACTCGTCTACCCAGAACTGGCTCTCGCCACAGGTGATCGTCGGCGTGTTCCTGGCCTTTCTCGGGATCGTCTTCACCCTCGACAACCTCGGGTTCGTCGCAACCGATCGCTTGACGCCGTTCTGGCCGCTCTTTCCGGTGGCCGTCGGCGTCGCGATCCTGATGCACGCCCAGGAACGGTCCCAGTGGGTGACAGGAACGGTCTGGCTGGTCGGCGGCGGCGTCCTGCTGATGCAGCAGCTCGGGCTGTTCGGCATGGGCCGATACTCGCTGCGCGATTTCATGCCGCTGTTCCTGGTCTGGCTGGGCGTCCACATCATCTACAAGCGGCGGCACAGTCCCGGCGTTCCGCCGCCGGAGGGCGTCGCCTCCTCCGGCCGCTCGCCGTGGGATCCCGCCGACTCGTTCGCCACACCGGAGAGCACTGGCACCATCCCTCCGCCGGTGCCGCCCATTCCGCCCTACCGAGAGCCCGGCGCGATAGGCGCGGACGCGGTCGGCTCGTCCGCGTATGCCGGGCAGGGTGCCGGATCGGGCGCTGGCTCGGGGGGATCGGGCTTCGGCGTCCCCGGCGGAGCCGGGCAGGCGCGCGGCGAGGAGTCCTGGAAGAAGTCGAAGGCGCGGATGAAGGAGTACTGCGCCAGGCCGGCCGACGGCGCGATCAGCATGTTCACGCTGATGGGGCAGGTCGTCCGCAAGCACTCGACGCCGGGATTCCCCGGCGCGAACATGGCCGTGATGATGGGCGGCCTCGAGCTGGATCTGCGTCAGACGACGATCGAGGAGCGCGTCGCGTATATCGACTGCTTCTGCATGTGGGGCGGCATCGAGGTCTACGTCCCGCCGGGCTGGCGGGTCGTGAATGAAGCGGTGGCCCTGATGGCCGGCGTCGAGGACAAGACCGCGCAGACCGCCATCGGCAATCCGACGCTGGTGATCCGCGGCTTCGTCCTGATGGGCGGCCTCGAGATCAAGAACTAGTGCATCCGATCCTCGCGCACCCGTCCGGGCCCGGCAAGTATGCGGTGGCGTGGCTCGGCGTCGGCCTGGCGCTCTCGGCGCTCGCGAGCGGCGTCGTCCAGATTCCGCTCCTCTCGGCCGTCGTCCTGACGCTGCCGCTCATCGTCGTCTTCGGCTTCGTCTGCCTCGCCACCTACTACGTCTCCTCGGCGCTGCCGCTGAAGGGCCCCGCCGTCTGGCGGTCCGTCCTCAAGCTGATTTCCGCGGCGATCCTCTCCAGCTCGCTGTGGCTGCTGCTCGGCCGCGGCTGGGTGCTGCTGGTGCAGGCCTTCACCACGGCGCCGCCGTTCGACCGCCTGGACGTCGCCTACAACCGCGAGCTGCCGCTGCTCTTCGGGTTCGGCATCCTGCTGTTCCTGCTCGCGAGCGCGATGCACTACGTCTTCATCGCCTTCGCGCAGTCGCGCGAGGCGGAAACGCGGGCGCTGCGGCTCCAGGTCCTCGCGAGCGACGCGGAACTGCGCGCGCTGCGCTCGCAGATCACGCCGCACTTCCTGTTCAACAGCCTCAACTCGATCAGCGCGCTCACGTCGCTCGACCCGGCCGGCGCGCGGCGCATGTGCCTGCTGCTCGGCGACTTCCTGCGCGGCACGCTCAAGTTGAGCAGCCAGGAGCGCATCCCGCTCGCGCAGGAGCTCACGCTGATCGATCAGTTCCTCGCCATCGAACAGGTCCGCTTCGGCGCGCGGCTGCGCGTCGAGTCGACGATCGCGCCGGAGGCCACGGATTCGCTGATCCCGCCGCTGCTGCTGCAGCCGCTGGTCGAAAACGCCGTGGCGCACGGCATCGCGGACCTCATCGACGGCGGCACGGTCCACATCGCCGCGTGGATCGACGGCCAGCGGTTGTGCGTCGCGATCGACAATCCGCGCGACGTCGACGGCAGCCGGCGCGCCGGCGCGGGCGTCGGGCTGGCCAACGTCCGCAAGCGGCTGGACGCGGCCTACGGCAGCGCGGCGACGTGCGACGTCCAGGTGGAGCCGACGCGGTTCCAGGTGCAGGTGAGCCTGCCGCACACGCTCACGTCCGGCCGACTGGTGGCGGAGGCGGGATCTGCGGCAGAATCAGGCTCGGAGGTCACGGCATGAGCGAGTCCCTTCGGGTCGTCATCGTGGACGATGAGCTGCTGGCGCGGCAGGTGCTGCGGGAGTATTGCGGCCAGTTGGAGGACGTCGACGTCATCGCCGAGTGCGCGAACGGCTTCGAGGCGGTCAAGGTCATCGCGGAACAGAAGCCGGATCTCGTCCTGCTCGACGTCCAGATGCCCAAGCTCGATGGCTTCGAGGTGGTGGATCTCATCGGGCGGTCGGTCCCCGTCATCTTCGTCACGGCGCACGACGAGTTCGCGGTGCGGGCGTTCGACGTGCACGCCGTCGACTACCTGCTGAAGCCGACGAGCCTGGAGCGGCTGCAAGAGGCGCTGACGCGCGTGCGCGGCCGTCTCAGCCGCACGGACGAGCCGCCGGTCCCGCCCCAGTTGCTGGACGACGTCCGCGCGCAGCGCGGGCCGCTGGAGCGCGTGCTGATCCGCGACGGCACCAAGGTCCACGTCATTCCGGTTGGGGAGATTGACTTCATCCAGGCGCAGGACGATTACGTGTCCTTCCACGCCGGCGGCAAGGAGTATCTGAAGGAGCAGCCGCTCGCGGAAGTGGAGGAATCGCTCGATCAGAAACGCTTCGTGCGGATTCACCGTTCGTTCGTGCTGAACATCGAGCGTCTGGCGCGCGTCGAGCCGCTGACGCGTGACAGCCGTATTGCGATCCTGAAGGACGGCCGCCGCCTGCCTCTGAGCCGCTCCGGGTTCCAGCGCCTCAGCGCGCTGCTCTGAGCGGCGCCGCGCCAGAGCGGCTCTGGTAGAATGGGCCCGTTACGTCAGCGGGCTGGTTTCGCGGAGATCCCCCCAACGCTCGGGAGCCACGCGTGTTCCCGGTATCCCGATCATCCACGCACGGTCGTCCCGCGCGGAGCGCGTCGCGTGCGAGCCTGCCTGCCCGGTCGAATAAGGAGTCGGTATCATGAAATCGTTCAGTGCAGCCCTGGGGGCCATCGGCGTCGCGGCGATGCTCACGGCAGGCTGTCAGGGTTCTTCATCAAACGAACAAGCCGCCCCCGCGGCGCAGCCGCGCGGGTTGAGAATCGGATTCCTGATGGACACGACGCACGAGCGCTGGCAGCGCGATCGCGATCTGTTCATCGAGCAGGCCAAGTCACTCGACGCGCACGTCGTCGTCGAAGCCGCCGAAGGCGATAAAACAAAACAGGCGCAGCTCGCGGACAAGATGCTCGCGGACGGCGTCAAGGCGCTCGTCATCGTGCCGAACGACACCGAAGCGGCCGCCGCGATCGTCGAGAAGGCGAAGGCACAGAAGGTGCCGGTCATCAGCTACGATCGCCTGATCCGCAACGCCGACATCGACGTCTACGTGTCCTTCGACAACAAGAAGGTGGGCGAACTGCAGGCGCAGTATCTCCTCAGCCACGCGCCGACGGGCAACTATCTGCTGGTCGGCGGCTCGCCGACGGACGACAACGCGAAGCAGGTGCGTGAAGGCCAGATGGACGTGCTCAAGCCGGCCATCGCGAGCGGCAAGATCAAGATCGTCGGCGACGGATTCGCGGAGAACTGGAGCGCCGACGCGGCCCGTCAGCTCACCGAGGAGGCGCTCAAGAAGACGCGCAACAAGCTCGCAGCCGTCGTCGCATCGAACGATCAGACGGCGGGCGGCGTCATCGAGGCGTTGACGAAGCACGGACTGGCGGGCAAGGTGCTGGTCTCGGGTCAGGACGCGGAGCTCGACGCGGCGCAGCGGATTGCGAAGGGCACGCAGACGATGACGGTCTACAAGCCGCCGTCAGGGCTCGCGCGCACGGCGGCGACGGCGGCGGTGCGCCTCGCGCAGGGCGTCGCGTTCGAAGCGGCGAGCCGCGTCAACAACGGCAAGAAGGACGTGCCCGCACACATCCTCGCGCCGATCACCGTCGACAAGGCAACACTCGAAGGCATCCTCGTCAACGACGGCTTCCACAAGCGCAGCGACATCTTCGGCACGCCGTAGCGACGCCTCGCGCGCGCGATCGCGTGTGTCACCGCTGACAACCGACAAGGGTTGACACCAACAGGGCTCCGGGCCGTCACTCGGGGCCCTTCGTACGTACGGCCGACAGCATCGCGAACCGATCGAGTCACTCCGCGTGCGTCGTGCCGCGATACGTCGCGCTCCTCACGCACGCGGACGGCGCACGAATGACCAACTAATCGACGAAACCTATAGGCGCATCCGGCGACGTTCGGATCTCCCGCGTATCTGGACGACGCGGAGACGCGTACGCTGCTTGCGTTGCTGGATGCATCGGAGGCGGGCTGTTGTTGACGGAGAGCTGCGCGATGATGCCGTCCGCGTCGGTCAGCAGGATCGACTTCGCGCATCGACGCGCGCGCTCTTCATGATCGGCGCGTCGGACGCCATCAGATCCGCGGACTACGCGCTCGTCTGCGAAGCGAACGCAGAGACATTGGCGTCCGCCGCCGCGGGCTCCTGACCAACACATCGCGGTTCGCTCGCTCCACTTACGCGTCCATCCTTGACTCGGCGAACACCGGGTCACAAATTCTTCTCATCCGCCGCGAACATTCTTGACGATCACTGTACCCCATGGTATTGGATGAGTCTCGCCTCGATCCGATCCGATCCGCTCCCGGAAGCTTCAGTCACGCTTTCGCAACGTCCATTCATCAGCCGTTGCCGCTGATTTTCACAGGAGCTTTGCAGACATGGGCTTCACCCCCCGCGAACCGACGCTTCCTTCCATCGAGAACCGTACGTCCGACGCGTTCTATGCGTTAAGAGGGAAGTATATGCGTGCGCTCGAAGAGCATGTGATTACACCCTTCCGCGCCGACATCCTGGAGATTCAAGGCCTCATCCGTGAAGAGCTGAAGAATCTCACGCCGAGCGAAGACGCGCCCTTGCTGCGCAAGGCACTCGAACACCGGCTCGCGCTGACGCAACAGGCGTTGCAGCGGGTCGAAGAGGACTTCGCGACTCTGGCGCTGCAGCGCCTGAACGACGTGAGCGCAGACGCATACGAGCTCGTCGGCGCCGACCGCTAGCCCGACCTCGATCGTCCGCCGTTCCACGCTGTCCGTCTCGTTCCGTTCCGTCCGCTCTCGCGCTCGTGTTCGCTCCCGCCTCGTCGTTCGGTCCGCTCGGATCCGATCCGCTCCCGGCAGTCTTACACACGCGTCCCACCACTTTGTCCGTCGGCCGTTCCTGGCCGATCGCAAGGAGGTTGCCGATGGGTATTACACCTGAACATCCGATCGAAACCCAGTCATCCGACGTCTGGTTCTCCCTCAAGGGCAAGTACATGCGCGCGCTCGAACAGCATGTGCTCGAACCGTTCCGCGCGGACATCCTCGAGATTCAAGGCCGCATTCGCGAAGAGCTGAACGGCCTTCCCGACAGCGAAGACGCCCCGCTGATGCGCAAGGCGCTCGAACACCGGCTCGCGCTGACCCAGCGCGCGCTGCTCAAGGTCGAGGACGACTTCGCGACGATGGCGATGCGGCGGCTGAACGACGTGGCGGAAGAAGAACTCGAGCTGGTCGGCGTCCGGCGCTAGGCCCGCTCACCCCGTTCCAACCGTGGCACTCGGAGGAGGTGGCACATGGGTAGTGGTGGTGGCGGTGGCGGCGGCCCCAAGCATCCGGATGTTCCCAGCACCGGGTTGACCGACTATAGCTGGTTCACGCTGAAAGCGAGGTATCTCGACGCGGTCAACAAGCACGTGCTGGAGCCGTTCCGCCTGGAGATTGCCGAGATTCAAGCTCGCATTCGCGAGGAGCTGGACGACATCACGCCGAGTGAAGACGCGGCGTTGATCCGCAAGGCGCTGGAACATCGCCTCGCCCTGACGCAGCGCGCGCTGCGCAAGGTCGAAGACGACTTCGCCGGCATGACCTTGCGGCGCCTGGACGAAGAGGAAACGCAGGAACCAGTCGGCGTCAGGCGATAGGCAAACGCCGGCTCTTGCATACAAACACCGGAGGACAAGCATGAAGCTTGCAGATTCGACGACGACTTTCGAACGCCCGCGCGACGTCATCAAGGCAGCCCGCCATCTCGCGGCCGTAAAAGAGAAGTACGTGCAGTTGTTCACGACGCAGGTGATCGAGCCCGCACGCATCGAGCTGACGCAGATTCAGCGCAGCCTCGAACAGGACCTCGAAGCCATGGCGAACTCGAACGACGAGGACGCCGCCCTGCTGCGCCGGGCCCTCGAAACCGAGCTGGCCCAGACGCAACTCGGACTGCGGATGCTCGACGCCGAGCTGACGCGGTTCGCGAACCTGAGCGCCGAACTTCCGGCGCCGCAGGAACCGGCGGTGTGGGCGACCGTCCAGTAGTTCGTCCCCAGTAATTCGTCCCTGACCGGATCGGGAGGCCGCGCGGCGGCGTCCCGTCCGGCCGTTCGCATCGCGTGTGTGGTCCTTTCCTCAAAGGCGGTTGGCATGATCTGGCTCTCGGTGGACGATCGTCCTCCTCGCGGACTCGGCTCGCGCTTCTTCCTGGCGCGCGATCTGCGGATGGCGTTGCGCGCGGAGGAGTTGCCCGCATCGCTCTTTTCCATCTATCGCGATCTGCCCGAGTTGATCACCGATCCGGCCGCCGACGTCGTCTTTCCGATCGATGAAACGCATCCGGCGTTCCCTGGCGATCCAGTCGGCCTGCGGCGCGCGCTCGAACGCGACGACGTCTGCTACACGGGCAGCATCGCCGACGCCGCGGCGCTGGCCTACGACAAAGGCCGTGCCCGGCAGGCGATGGCGGACGCCGGCGTCGTGGTGCCGCTCGGCATCAGCCTCGCCACGCCCGCGGACATCGAACCGCTGATCGCGTCGTTCCGCCAGCGTCACGACGGACCGATGGTCGCGAAGCCGACGCACGGCCCCGGCGGCAGCTACGGCGTCACGCTCCTGCCGACGCTCGATGACGCGATGCGCTACCTGCACGCACCCGAGCGGACGTGGCGTCATCCGCTGCTGATCGAAGAGTTCGTCAACGGGCGGGAAATCACCGTCTGGGTGCTCGGCATCGGCGACGACCTGGATACGTCGACCACCTTCGTGCTCGACAAGCAGGGCCGGGCGATCCTCGACCACGATCTGAAAGAACGCATCGGCGGCAAACACCAGCTCGCGTCGGAATGTGAGGATCTCTCGACGACCGACCTCTCGACCGTCCAGGAGGCGGCGCGGCAGGCGCACCGGGCGCTCGGCTGCTATTCGTACTCGCGCGTGGACGCCATCCTTCGCGATGGCCAGGCCGTCGTGCTCGAAGTCAACGCCCAGCCGACGATCCCGTCGAGCGGACGCGTGATGTTGAACGCCGGCACCGGCAAGACGCTGGGCGAGGTCGTCCAGACGTTCGTCGAGCACGCGCACCTGCGTCATCGCGAACGCCGCGTCGCGACAGCGCCGGTCATGTCAGTTCCGGCCTCCACGGCGCCCGAGGTCCTGGCCGCCGGCCGCGACCGACCGGACCGTTGACAGGGCGGCGGCCGTGATGCCAGAGTCGGATCGTCATGCGGTACCTCAGCGCGATCGTCCTCGCGGGGGTGCTCGCCGGCGTGCCGGTCTGGTTGACCGCGGGTGCGGGCGGCGAATCCCCCAGGAAAGAGAAGATCCAAGGCTACGCGGAGTGGAAGAAGGGCGACCTCCTGGTCGTCGACGGCCAGCGTGTGCAGGCCGTGGCCACGACGCGGTTCAAGGGCAGGCGCATCCAGCATATCCGCGAGGTGCCGCTGGGCGACGAAGTCGAGGTGCGTGGCGTCCGCGATGCGGCGGGGATCGTCATCGCCGAATCCATCGAGGTCAAGCCGAACGGCAGCGCGATGTTCGAAGGCGAAGTCCGCAATGCCACCGATCAGATGGAGGCGCAATGGCTGCAGGCGCGTGAAGTCCGGCAGCCCGGCGCGGACGGGCAACTCACCAGCGTCGGCAAACTGGTGGAGTCCGGGCCGGACGTGCAGCGTGTCCAGCGCGTCGTGAACCGGCTGCGGCCGCCGTATGTCTCGCCGGACCAGATCCGCGTCCACGTCGTCGACACCAAGGCCTGGAACGCGATGGCGATGGGCAACGGCGCCGTCTGGGTCTTCACCGGGCTGCTGCGCGACCTGGACGACGATGAGCTCGCCATCGTCGTCGGCCACGAGCTCGCGCACTACACGCACGAACACTCGCGGCGCGGGATGCGGCGCGCGATGTGGGCGCAGCTCCTCGCCGTCGGCGTTACCGCGGCGGCCGCCGAGACCGTGGACAGCCGGAAGACCAAGGAGATCATCGGCATCGCGAGCCTCTTCTCGATGCTCGCGTGGAAGAACGGCTACGGACGCGACCTCGAAGACCAGGCGGACCGCGTGGGCATGCGCTACGCCTACGAAGGCGGCTTCGACGTCCGCAAGGGGCCGGGCGTCTGGCAGCGCGTCCGCGAGAAGCAGGGACAGGAAAGCCGGCTGCAGAACTTCTTCCTCAGCGAGCACTCGCTGGCCAGCGTGCGCCAGAAGAACCTCGAGCGCGAGATTGCACTCAACTACGCGACTCCCGCCCGTCCGCGGCGTTGAAGCATCACGCACGCAACGACGTTCGCCTCACGCCGTCGCCCGTCGAGTTCGTGCGATCCATTCACGCGAGAACAGATCGCGCAGACACAGAGACAGGACGGCCGGAGCGTGCAACACTCCGGCCGTCGATCGGGTCTATTCAGTTGTGCGCGAACCATCGCCGCCGCAGCCAGCGACGCTGCCGCAAGCCACTGGCGAGGGCCGTCAAGCCGGTCCCCAATAGCAGCAGGCCGGCCGGTTCGGGAACGGCGGCGGCCACGGGCGCTGTCACCGCGGTGTCCGTATCGAGCGAGAAGCGATACAGCCGACCCGTGGGCAGGGCCGCCGCGAAGGAGCCGTCGCCGAACTGCAGGGCGAACATGCGGAAGAGATCGCCGGTGGGCGATCTCGATCCGATCTGGACGGGTTGATGATAGCGGGCGTCGATGAAGCCGGCGTAGCTGGAGAAGCCGGAGAAATCGCGTCCGCTGGATGATCCTGGCGTGCCCTCCTTTCCGCGAAAGGTACGGTCGAACACGACCGTGCCTGGTCCGTCGTTGAACGTCAGCCCCAGCAGGCGACGCGGACCGCTGATGTCCAACGACCAGTTGTCGGCCGCATACGAATCGCCGGCCACGGTGAGCGAGAAGCCCGTATCCGAGAGCGTCACGCCACCGTATCCCGCACGCGTGAAGTCGGCCCAGGTGCCGGTGTAGGTGAAAAGCGTATTGAGCTCATCGATCAGCACCGCCGTGATGGACATGCCGTCCATCTCATCGCCACCCGTCGAGAAGCGTGTGACAGCATCGGCGGTGTAGGTGTCAGTGGACTGTTCGCTAAGCGCGATCGTCGCGGCGGTCGCCAACGGAGCGGCGAAGAATATCGCCGACGCGACGCCGCACGACGTGAAGATCGTCCGTACGTGCATGAGTAGTCCGACCCCGCAGGGCAGTTCTCCTTCCACAAAGCTCTCAGATGAATCAACCTCGTTCATCGGACACGCGCGAGAGCGTGAACGCGGCCGTCCCGCGGCTGCATGCCGATCCGGGCGGCCCGCGCGCTATGTCCGGCAGTGCAGGATTGAAGCCACTGATAGCTCGTGCGCGGAATACGCACACCGGCGCACCGCGATTGCCGATCGGGCGGAAGGACGACCGCCAGGGCTCAGTATTGAGGGTGTACCGACGGCTGGTAGAAGTTACGGCGTGGGTCCGCGCGCCGTGGTCTGCCAGGATCTTCCCGCCACCTCGACCACAGACGACTAAAGACCGTGATTCTGCAGACTAATCAAAAGCGCTGGATCGCCATGAACGGCGAAAACTACCTTATTTACTGAGTGATCTTTCAAAATAGTCACAAGCACGACCGTGGCGTTGCTTTTGCTTTATGACGGGCGCAAGCCGAATGGAGTCGGCTCGAGCGCGTCCAAGAGGAGCAGGAGCAGAAATGACCATGACGAAGAAGCTGGGGCTGGCAGTGGCAGCCACGTTTGCGCTGGCGTTGACCAGTGCCGTGCCGGCACAGGCGGCCCTGATTACGATCTCCGACAGCACGCCGCGTTGGCAGAATGACAACCCGGATGCGTGGGTGGTGATCACGGACAACAACGGCGACAACATCAGCGTGCGCTGGGGCGATATCTTCTCGCCGTCCGGCTACGATTTCTCCGCCAAGCAGACGCCGTTCCAGGTCGACACGAACGTCAACGGCGGCAAGTTCCTGCTCGGTGAATTCACGCACCTGAACTTCCCGACGTTCCTGCCCTCGCTCGAGTCGATCGAGCTGAAGTTCTCGATGCAGATTGGCGGCGGTGCGAACCCGTCCTCGTTCCAGGAAGTGTTCAAGTTCCACCACAACGAAACGCCGAACCAGCGGCCGTGCCAGCCGGGCAGCCAGTCCGTCTGCGACGACATCGTCACCTTCTCGCAGGGCACGCTGAACTCCTCGTTCGAGCTGAACGGAACGCACTACGTGCTGCGGCTCCTGGGCTTCTCGCAGGACGGCGGCAACACGCTGACCGACGGGTTCATGACCAAGGAGAACAAGAAGAACACGGCGAAGCTCTACGCGCAGATCATCGAGCGCCAGGACCCGACCCCGGTGCCGGAGCCGACCTCGATGTTCCTGCTCGGCACAGGCCTCGCGGGCCTCGCGGCTCGCCGCCTCCGCCGCAAGCAGTAGGACAGCAGCACGTATTCCCTGAAGCAACCTCCCCAGTTGGTCAGGACAGCCGCGGCGCTTTCGAGCGTCGCGGCTGTTGTCGTGTACGGGCTTCGTTTCGGCTCTTGACGACCTCGCCAAAGCCGTGTAACCTTTCATCCGGATTAAGGGATGAACAGTACGGCAGCCCCCGTTCTCACGAATCTCACGACCTTGTCGGACCCGCTTCGGGTCCGGATGCTTCTCGTCCTCGAAGGGCAGGAGCTGGCGGTCTCGGACCTTTGCGACATCCTGCAATTGCCGCAGTCCACGGTCAGCCGGCACCTGAAGACGCTGGCGGACGATGGGTGGGTGTCCTCGCGGCGCGAGGCGACCAGCCGGCTGTACTCGCTGGTGGTCGAGGAGCTGACGGACGCCGCCAAGGAGCTCTGGGCGCTGGTCCGCGCGCAGATGCGCGACACGCCCGCCGCCCGGCAGGACGCCGGCCGCCTGACGCACGTCGTTGACAGCCGCCGCGCCAAGTCGCAGGCCTTCTTCTCGTCCGCGGCGGGACAGTGGGATCGGCTGCGCGACGACCTGTTCGGGACGACGTTCCAGTTCCAGGGCCTGCTGGGGCTGATCGACGGGGAATGGACGATTGCGGACCTGGGGTGCGGCACCGGGCGGACGTCCGAAGCGCTCGCGCCGTTCTTCCGGAAGGTCATCGCCGTCGACGCGTCCGAGAGCATGCTGGCCGCCGCGCGCGCGCGGCTCGCGTCGCACGCGAACGTGGACCTGCGTCAAGGCACGCTCGAAGCGCTGCCGATGGAGGCCGCGTCCGTGGACGCCGCCTGCCTGATGCTCGTGCTGCACCACGTCGCCGATCCCGCGAAGGTGCTGCAGGAAGTCGCGCGCGTCCTCAAGCCGGGTGGACGGCTGCTGCTGACCGACATGCTGCCGCACGAACGGGACGAATACCGTCAGCAGATGGGCCACGTCTGGCTGGGATTTTCGGAGCGTCAACTGGCGCGCCACCTCGCCGCGGCCGGCTTCAGCGGGCTGCACGTCGTGCCGCTGCCGCCTGACGCGCGCGCCAAAGGACCGACCTTGTTCACCGCCACCGCGCGCCGCGCCACCGTCGAGGCGACGCGCGAGATCAGATTGCTGTCAGACCGCGTCGGTAGAGACGCACACGCATAGCCGCGCAGCACGCGCAAAAGGAGAAGTGCATGAGTCCCGCAGTTACTGAAGCCATCCATCCATTCGCCGCCGCCAAACAGGCGAACCGCGAGCCGTTCAAGGTGGCGGATCTGAAGCTTGCCGACTTCGGCCGCAAAGAGATCCGGCTGGCCGAGCAGGAAATGCCTGGCCTGATGGCGCTGCGCGCCCGTTACGCCGGCAAGCGTCCGCTCGCGGGCGCCCGCGTCATGGGCAGCCTGCACATGACCATCCAGACGGCCGTCCTGATCGAAACGCTCACGGAGCTGGGCGCCGACGTCCGCTGGGTCTCCTGCAACATCTTCTCGACGCAGGATCACGCCGCGGCCGCGGTCGCCGTCGGCCGTCCCGAAACGGGCGGCACCGTCGCGGATCCGCGCGGCATTCCCGTGTTCGCGTGGAAGGGTGAGACGCTGGACGAGTACTGGTGGTGTACGGAGCAGGCGCTCGCGTGGCCCGACGGCTCCGGTCCGACGCTGATCGTGGACGATGGCGGCGACGCGACGCTGCTCGTGCACAAGGGCGTCGAGTTCGAGAAGGCCGGCCGCGTGCCCGAGTTCAACGCCGACAAGGAACCGGAAGAGTGGGGCGTCATCCTCGAGCTGCTCCGCAAGGAACTGAAGGCGAACCCGCAGCGCTGGACGAAGATTGCGTCGCAGCTCCGCGGCGTGTCCGAAGAGACGACGACGGGTGTGCACCGGCTGTATCAGATGATGGAAGCGGGCACGCTGCTGATCCCGGCCATCAACGTCAACGACTCGGTGACGAAGAGCAAGTTCGACAACATCTACGGCTGCCGCCACTCCCTGCCGGATGGCCTCGCCCGCGCGACCGACGTCATGCTCGGCGGCAAGGTCGCCCTCGTCATGGGCTACGGCGAAGTGGGCAAGGGCTGCGCGCAGGCGCTGCGCGGCCAGGGCTGCCGCGTGATCGTGACGGAAATCGATCCGATCTGCGCGCTGCAGGCGGCGATGGAAGGCTTCGAGGTCAACACGCTCGAAAACGTCGTCTCGAAGGCGGACATCTTCATCACCGCCACGGGCAACTTCAACATCATCACCGTCGACCACATGGCCCGCATGAAGGACAAGGCCATCGTCGGCAACATCGGCCACTTCGACAACGAGATCGACATGGCCGGCCTGAAGAAGCTCGCGGGCATCGAGCGCATCAACATCAAGCCGCAGTACGACGAGTGGCGCTTCCCGGACGGTCACAGCGTGATGGTGCTGGCCGAGGGCCGGCTGCTGAACCTGGGCTGCGCGACGGGTCATCCGAGCTTCGTGATGTCCGCGTCGTTCACGAACCAGGTGATGGCGCAGATCGAGCTGCACGTGAACAACGACAAGTACGAGAAGAAGGTCTACATGCTGCCGAAGCAGTTGGATGAAGAGGTCGCGCGCCTGCACCTCAATCATCTCGGCGTGCAGTTGACCCAGCTCTCGACGGAGCAGGCCGAATACATCGGCGTGCCGGTCGAGGGGCCGTACAAGCCTTCGCACTACCGCTACTAAGAAGCGGGAGCTACTCGGAAGCACGACGCGCCGCGTCCTTCGCGGCGCACACAGAAACAGGTCGGGCCTGACCGTCGAATGACGGCCAGGCCCTTCTTGCTTCATCTTCGCGTCCGTGTGCTCGTTTCAATCCACGCGCCGGGTCCGGCGCGAACCGATCCGATCCGCCCGATCCGATCCGCCCCGATCTCTCGCGATATCGCTCTGCTCGCCCGCCAGCTGTGAATGTCCAGCACGTTGTTCATTCAGGCAGCCTGCTGTAACCGGGTCCACGGTGTCCGCCGCCCGAGACTCGCGTGCGGGCGGCGATGGTTCTAGAAGCGAAGAGACGACGTCAAGCGCAGGAT
>Ga0187894_10000561_pt1 | contig 49982 bp, 62 predicted proteins | sample GBC1701081metaG_FD_136650 | JGI IMG/M metagenome (GOLD analysis project Ga0187894, IMG submission 136650) | White microbial mat communities from a lava cave in the Kipuka Kanohina Cave System on the Island of Hawaii, USA - GBC170108-1 metaG ... | reverse complement strand
GTTTGTGCGGCTTGTGCATTATCATCGGCTGTTTCTCCATCTCCGTCACCTTCTGGTCCTTCTTGAGTTTGTGCGGCTTGTGCATTATCATCGGCTGTTTCTCCATCTCCGTCACCTTCTGGTTCATCTCCAAACGATATTGCGCTGACCAACGACTCTGGCTTTTCAATGTATATTGCAGCCGATACGATCGCTGCTGCCACAACAAAGAACACTGCATAATTAATTTTCTCACTTGATATCTTTCTCACCTCATCAAATGTTTAGGTCAGGATCAAATATTATGACTGTGATACAATCAGCTAAATCAAACAACAGATCATAGCCACCAAATCATAGAAAACATACTATGATTAGCTTATTGCATCATATTGGTTATTATCCATTACAAATTAAAAATCACAACTAAATGATTCCAAAATATCTGACTATGTTCATTGTTATAGTGGTTGGTCTTTCTGGAGTAATCGTTTACACTACTCCGTACCTTGCCTCACATACGAATATTGGACTTGAATTCCTAGGTGGTTACGAGATTCTATATTCAGCAGAATCAACTAGTGGAGAGCCAGTAGACCGAGATATGCTTGTAATGACGGCAAACACACTGCAGGAAAGGGCGAATTCACTTGGCGTATCAGAACCGCAAATAATGATAGAAGGTGATCATGAGATACGAGTCCAGCTTGCAGGTGTATCTGACATACAAAAGGCAAGGCAGATTTTAAACGCAGCAGATAATCTCCCTTTGAAGCTTGAGGAAAAATATTCGTATACGGTGGGTGGGGTTCTTGGGCAAGAAGCTCTAAAAATTACACTTCATGCTGGCATAATAGCACTTGTTCTGATTTTTGCATTTATGGTAATATTTTATAGAGGAGTGGGGGCGATCGCATGTTTTACAGTAATTTGTTACCTTTGGGCATTGCTTTTGGTTTTCAATTTGTTTAATGCGACTCTGTCATTGGCGGCAGTGATTACATTTGTGCTAGGCATGGGCATTGCAGTTGATTCAAACATAATAGCATATGAAAGGATAAAAGAAGAGATTCGAAAGGGCAAATCAATTCCGGACGCGCTCAAAGATGGCGAACACAACGCATTTCATAACATCATGTATTCCAATATAGCTACACTAATAGCTGGAATAGTCTTATTTTTTGCAGGGATAGGGCCAATTCGCGGTTTTTCACTCACGCTGATTTTGAGCATTATAATCAGCATTGCAACAAACGTATTTTTGTCTCGCACAATACTTGGAATACTGATAAAAAGTGATGTGGTAAAAAGCTCGCAGTTTTTTGGCATTAGGATCAAGCCTACAATAGAACTCAAAACGCGGTTTCGCTTTGTAAATCACAGATACAAGTTCTTTGCAATATCTGCGACCATAATTGCAATTGGCGCAGTGATGTTTTATACAACTCCATTAAACTATGACATTGACTTCAAAGCAGGAACTGCGCTTGATATAACCATCAACGAACCAATAACGCAGGAAGAAGCCACTGTAATTATGGAAGACGATGCTGGAATAGAACCAGCAACCGTGACTGTTGGAGGGGCAAATGACAACCAAATTGCTGCAAGATTTGACGATGTATTGGATTCGGATCAGGTAAAAACCATAGTTGATACCTTTAAAGAAAATTATGACATCGTGCAATATGAAGAGAATACATCTGATCCCGCGGTGGCACAAGAACTTGCGACAAAAGCAGTCTATGTCATTCTGGCTGCACTTGCTGCAATAATTATATTTGTCACAGTAAGATTCTCTTGGAAATACGCTTTTGCAACTACTGTCTCTGTATTGAATTCGGCTTTGTTTGTAATAGCAATGTTCTCAATATTCAAATTTGAGGTTGATGTGACGTTCATTGCAGCAATATTGACCGTGCTAGGGTTTTCCACATACGATTCCATTGTGATCTTTGACAGGATAAATGAGAATCTCAAACATGCGGGGGTGAAAGACAGGCATGATCTTTCACGGCTGATTACTCGGAGCATCTGGCAGATGATGACCCGTTCAATTAATACTGTCCTGACAGTAGCGATTGCTTCAGCTTCCGTGTATGTTTTTGGCGCAGAGCCGCTCCAAATGTTCTCTCTGGCCATATTATTTGGAGTAATCTGCGGAACATATTCGTCAATTTGCATTGGAACTTCGATTTTCTACATGCTAAAAGCGAGATCGTTGCCAAAAATCAAAGAAATGATAAGCACCAAGTTTTGATGCGTTTTCAATTTAATTAATGATTTTTAGGAATGCAGATTCTAACTACTTCTGATCATAGTGCATCTCTCTAATCACCAAGTATAGATTGTAGACAGACATATCAAAAATCTTGAGCAAAGGAATCGCTATACCGTGGCTCAAGATGTAATCGAACTTGTTGGTTTTTGGCAAGTATAGTGCCAAAAGGTGGCGTATGCAGATACGTTTCTGCACTATCTCTGAATTTTTTTGCTCAATTACAAATAATGTGGGGCCGACCGGAGTTGAACCGGCGATCTACAGGTCACTGCAGCTCCAAACTCACATCATCTTGTGTATCAGTTTGGGTTTTTTACTTCTGGAGCCTTTAGCGATGACTTTACATCATAGTCGCCCTACCAGGCTAGGCTACGACCCCACAAGTAGAGAAAATTAGGAACTTGGATTTATTCTATCTGATGGACTCGATTGTTGCGGCAAAAAACTAGCTTTATTATAAAATGACAAAAACCAGTAACCATGGCAAGACCTCTCCTCTTAATTATAGCGTCAATTCCGGTAATTCTGGCAATCCTGATTGCCATTCCGATGATCACAAACCCGCAAATCCCGTTCTCTGCTACAAACGCAGACGACAAAATTTCAATCGAGTTTACAAAGCACCATATACAAAAATCAGCCTTAGGCCTTACTGAAAGACTCGTTCCGCTAAAATCCGAAATACTCGTAATATCAAACGAGGGGACAGTGAGGTATCTGGTGACTGAGAATGGCTCACCGCTTCCGGAAAAAACCACCACGCTGAAAAGAGACGAGGTAAAAAAATTCATCGCGTTAATCAAGGAGACTGGCTTTATGCAAATACCGATTGATTCAATTCCAGCAGATAGATCCATGGTGGAATACACCAAGTTCTCACTCAAAGTAACGCTAAATGGAAACACAAAGCAGATTCAGTGGCCTGAGCATAACGCCACTTCTGTATTCATTCCACCAATCATGACAATGGTGGGCTCTGAGCTGCAAAACGTAACAAAAAAGCTAAATGAGTAGCCAACTTGTACAATATTATAAATATACAAATCAGACTAGAGCTCTCATGATACCACTTTCAGGTGACATACCAAACGCAAAGGGCAAGATAAGCGAAAAGGTCGGCTCTTTTTCTATAATCAGAGGAACGTCTACTCTAAAGCGCGGGTTTGCGCACATGCTAAAAAATGGCGTGGTCATGGATGTCACCACTGTGGAACAGGCGCAAATAGCAGAGGAAGCGGGCGCAGTTTCCGTGATGGTTCTTGACAAGCTCCCATCCGATGTACGAAAGGCCGGCGGCGTTGCAAGAACAGCAAGCATTAGAGTCATTGAAGAAATTATGGACGCAGTTACCATACCAGTCATGGCTAAATGCAGGATAGGACATGTCTATGAGGCCAAAGTCTTGGAGGAAACAAACGTGGACATGATTGACGAATCCGAGGTGCTGACGCCTGCAGACGAGACACATCACATTTGGAAGTGGGACTATACCACACCGTTTGTCAATGGCGCACGATCCCTTGCAGAGGCGCTCAGAAGAGTGGAGGAAGGCGCAGCGATGATTCGTACCAAAGGCGAGCCGGGAACCGGAAACGTTGCAGAGGCTGTTACCCATATCAAAAAAGTAAACGACGAACTTAGGATAATCAAATCAATTTACGAGTCAGGTGATCACCAGGATTTGGTAAAAATGGCAAGAGAATTCAAAGTATCATATGATTTGGTGGAGCAGACTGCCAAAGCTGGAAGGCTCCCGGTTGTAAACTTTGCAGCGGGAGGAATAGCAACTCCTGCCGATGCCGCTTATCTGATGTCGCTTGGATGCGACGGAATCTTTGTCGGCTCTGGAATATTCAAGGCTGAAGACGCAAAGGAGCGGGCCCGCGCAGTGGTGCTGGCTACCACATTCTGGGAAGATCCAGACAAGGTAAAAGAAGCTCAAAGAATGATCGATGAAAGACAGTCGATGTTAGGCCTTGATGTAAAGAACTTGGAGCTTAGAATGCAAGAGCGTGGTAGCACGGCATGAGCGTAAACATTGGAGTTTTGGGGATGCAGGGGGATGTAGCAGAAAACCTCTCTGCTACCAAACTAGCACTGGCAAAGGTAGGCCTTCGGGGAAGCGTAAGACAGGTCAAGACGCCCGACCAAATATCTGCACTTGATGCACTGATAATTCCCGGCGGGGAAAGCACGATGATTGGGCAGATGTCGCTGGTAAATGGCGCAATAAAGACAATCAAGGAAAAGATCTCGCAGGGGATGCCAGTCTTTGGGATATGTGCTGGACTGATTTTATTGTCAAAGACTGCAAAGGATCGAATCGTTGGAAAGATGGACCAGCCACTCCTGGACTTGCTGGATGTGCAAGTGGAGAGAAACTCGTTTGGAAGGCAACGAGACTCGTTTGAGGCGGAGATATCTGCACAACCCATAGGGATTGCAAAGTCAAGAGGCGTGTTTATCCGCGCGCCGTCAATTGAGGGCTTGGGAAAGGGGGTCGAGGTGGTCTCAAAGTTTAATGAAAAAATAGTCGCAGTAAAGCAGAGAAACATCCTAGCTACGTCGTTTCACCCGGAGCTTACAAGCGATGTCTCGTGGCACCAGTACTTTGTTTCCATGATAAAGCCAAAGAAAAAGTAGGCGTTATCGAATAACGGTTGGAATGGAGCACTGATACTACCGCAATCGTTTTTTATTTTAGTAAATCCGAGATGAAAGATCGTAGTTAAACCATTTTTTCGTTAACAAAACAGAGGGAATCAAACTAATTTGACGACGCCCTTCGAGGGAATAGAATTTGAACAGAATTTCGCAGGAGGGTTTGAACCATTCGATCGCTTGACTTGCTTGGAAACGTGATTTCGATTCAATCCCCTCTCTGATCAAACGTCGATAATTTATACACAAAACATCCAAAACAATCTTGTTGTGGTTAGTCCTTCCACGGATTCGAACTTAATGCAACCTGTGCATTTGGATCAGATCTTTTTCAAACCTCTTGAGCGATTCCGGAATCTCTATGGAAATGGAGTCTTTTAGCGACAACCCCCTCGCCTTTTTTTCATTCCATACCTTTGAGTTAAAATCCATCACCTCTTTTGTGATACTGGACAGGTCCTCAAGGTTCTCCGACTCTGGGCGTCTCTGCATGTGTATCGTTTCCTTGGAGTAGAGCACTTGCCATATGTAATCCGTGATAAACGGGGTTATTGGCGCAAGCAAGAGCAGGATGGTAGACAGCACCTTGTGCAAAGTGTAGATCGCGGAATTTTTCTCATCTTCCGTAAACCCTTCGCCATACGCGCGGGCCTTTACCATCTCGATATAGTGGGCTGCAAAGACGTTCCAAGTAAACTCCCGCCCGGCAACCGCTGGCACAAAAAAGTTGTACTCCAGATATCCCTTTTTGCACTCTTTGACCAGATTGTCAAGCTCGGACAGAATCCACCTGTCCGTGGCAGTCAGACTGGCCTTTTCCACGACGGGATAGCTGGAGATGAACCTTGACACGTTCCAAAGCTTTGAGAGGAATTTCTTTGTGGACTCAATTTTCTGCTCAGAGCACCTGAAGTCGTATCCGTGGTTTATCTCGCTTGCACTCCAAAACCTAAAGGTATCAGCACCAAAACTCTGGATGACCGGCAGCGGGTCCACGACATTTCCCTTGCTTTTGCTCATCTTCATCCCCTTTTCGTCAAGGCCGTACCCCATAATCCAGGCCTCAGACCAAGGGGCCTTTCCGGTCAGCTGCTCGCATCTTAAAATGGTGTAGTATAGCCACGTGCGGACGATGTCTTTTGCCTGCGGACGAATAGTGGCAGGATACGTTTTTTTGAAAAACTCGTCGTCTTTTTTGTATCTGGACACAAACAGCGGAGAGACGCTAGAGTCCATCCAGGTGTCAAACGTCCGCTCCTCTCCGGCAAACTCTTTTGCACCGCATTTTACGCATTTCTCAAACGGCGCTCTATCCTTCCATGGCCTGTAGTATTTGCCGGGCTCTGGCACATGCGGCTCTGAGCACTCCTTGCAGTACCATATTGGGATCTCCGTCCCATAGAATCGTCTGCGTGATATCGGCCAATCTATGGAAATAGAGTCAAGCCAGTTCATCAGGATCTGCTTGTGCATTTCGGGATAGAATGTCATCTTTTCTCCAATCTCTCTTATCTTTTCCACAGAGTCGAGCTGCTTTACGTAATATTCCTCCATCGGTATTATCTCAATTGGGATTTTGCTGCGCTCAGAGACTGGCGTGTGGTGCGTTATCTCCTCTATCTTTTCAACCAAGCCGGCATTTTGCAAATCCTCGATAACCTGGACGCGCGCCTGCTTTACCTTCAGGCCTGCATATTTTCCTGCGGCCTCCGTCATGAGGCCATTCATACCTATTGCGACTATCTCTTCCATCTTTAGCTCGCGAAACAGTGCAACATCGTTTTGGTCACCATAGCTGCACACCATGACTGCGCCGGAGCCAAACTCCATCTGGGCTGAGTGGTGCGCACGTATGGTGACTTCTCTGTTAATCGCTGGAACGATTATTTTTTTCCCGACAAACTCTTTGTATCTTGAATCCTCGGGATTTACTATTACTGTCTGGCATGCGCACAAAAGCTCCGGCCGAGTACTAGCGATGGTTATTGTTTTTTCAGAGTCCTTTATCTTGAATTTCATGTATACAAGCTTTGTCGGAATGTCCTGGTATGTTATCTCGGCATCAGCAATCGTGGTACCAGAGACCCAGTCGTAGTTGTTCGGCCGGTTCGCCTTGTATATGGTACCTTTTTTCCACAATTCTATGAATGTCGACTGGGTAAGGATCCTATACTCCTCAGAGTCCGTCCTGTAATGGTGTGAGAAATCAGCAGACAGTCCCAATGACTTCATTATTTGGAGCATCTCTGATTCTAGGTCGTCAAGCGAGCCACGGCACAGCTCCAAAAACTTGGAGCGGTCAGTTTCCCGCATCCGTATGTTGTGTATTTTTTCGGTGTACAATTCCACCGGCAAGCCGTTTCTGTCTATTCCTATCGGAAAGTAGACGTTGTGGCCTGCCATCCGGGCAGTTCTCGCTATCATGTCTATCTGGGAGTAATGTGCGGCTGCTCCAATGTGCCAGGGCCTCCCCGAAGGGTATGGCGGCGGCGTGTCTATGACAAAGTTCTTTGATTGAGGCACAAAATCATACAAATGCGAGTCCCGCCACTGCTTTAGGATCTGGCTTTCAAGCTCGGGGTTCCATGCGGTATCTTTTATCTTTGGTTCCATGTCCTTATGATTTGGAGATCTTTGAGAGGAGGTGCGCGCCCTTGTTGTAGCCTTCGTAGATGTAGACCCCTACTGCTTCGATGTTTTTTGGAAGCTTGACCGCCAGGTTCTTTATTATCTCGGTGGAAAGGTTCTCAACGGTCGCCTCGCCCTCCAGGAGATACGTCGTGTCCTTTGGGACCTGCATGTCAAACGTCCCCCTTGGGCCGTCAAACGTTATTCTGTAGTGTGACTGGTCCTCGCTCTTTAGGTATTTTTTGTTGATGAAAAACTTGTGATCCAATATAGCTATCACGCCCTTGATTATTTTTTTTGCCTCGCTAAAGTCGATAAGCAGGTTGTTTTTCATATCGCCTACAAGCTCCACCAAAACATTTGAGGTGTGGCCGTGCAGAATCGAGCATTTTTCCACAAGCGGCAGAATATGTGCATAGTCAAAGGCAAACGAGGGGTCCTCTATGAATATGGAGCCGCTCTGGGCGTCCTTGGTATCGTAGTATACTACATCGTCAAGCTCCTTTATCTTTGCGGCAAACTTGGGCTTGCCTATTGCCATTATCTTGATGTCTTGGCCGAATTTTTTTACCATCTTGTAGTTTTCGATATCAAAGTCAGAGTCGATTACCTCGATAAGCTTGCCGTCCTCCGTCTTGAAATCGATGACGACGGATCTTCCGTCAGGCAAAGTAACGGAATGTTTGTACTGGTAGTCGATTCCTAAAAAGGACAGCATCTGGGACACAGACAGCTCGGTTCTAGAGTTGAGAAGCGTTCCATTTTTGTCGATATACCTAAAATCCGAATCAACAATTACAGGCTCTGGTTCCATTTGCAAAAATTGCTCTCTATTCTGTATATAAATTGAAATACTGTAGTTGAAATTTTTCTTACTTTAGCGACTCGAATGTCTTTGCCAAGACAACGTCATTTGTGGTTATGCCTCCGGCGTCGTGCGTCATAAGATCCACCCGCAGCTTGTTGTACACGTTGAACCATTCTGGGTGGTGGTTCATCTTTTCTGCATATAGTGCAGCCTTGGTCATAAAGCCAAACGCCTGCGTAAAGTCCTTAAAGACAAATTCCTTGTGCAGCTTTCCGTTTTGCAGGCTCCAACCAGGGAGATTTTTTAGCTCCTGCCGTATCTGCTCGTCGGTTAGCTTCTGCACAAGTATGATAGATCAGACTAGAATTAATAATTTTGTCAATGCTATCTTTGGGAGGCGTTTTTCGGAGAGTGGTTTTCTGCCGGAATAAAAAAGAAAAGAGCGCAAGAGATTACGTTGCTAGCGAGTTGACTGGGAGGGATGATACCGGGATGCTTTTCTTGAATATTGCTGATAGATAGTGCAGCTCGTATTCAACCCCATTTCCAACAAACTTGCCGTGTACTATGTACATGTGTCCGTCTCTTACGTCTCGAATTTTAGAGCCTTCAAGTGATACTTCGTAGGTGACATTATTGCTACCATCTACCTTGCCTGTGGCAGAAAAGCTGCTTCGATCATCACTGACATTTACTATCCACGTGTCTGGAAGAACCGTGTAGACTCCTCTTGTACGATCGTCGCGAATCACCATCTGTCCTTTTTTGACTGTGAAATCAGCATCGCTTGATGTGGAATTCACCAGTCCAAATCTGAAATGGCTTCGGTGCGTGTCGCCTGTCTCATCTATTGCTGCGCCTGCGCCGATTGCAACAGCCGCTGTCCTGACTCTTGGTTGTTTTACCTTGTCTGCTTTTCTGTCAGACTCGTCATCATGTGATCTTTTGTCATTTGATCTAGTATCGTCTGAGCGCTCTGCGTATACTTGAGGAATTGTCAATACGGCTGTAATCATCATCAACATGAAAACTCCTCCAAGTAGTTGTTTTGAAGTCTGTGCCTTCACTGATGCACTTGAACGGATTTTGCATTTAATGATCGGGCAGGAATCATCAGTAAGATTTGTCAGCAATCTTAATCTACATGAAAGCAATTTACGCGTGATTTCTGCAATCGCAACTTCTTAGTATGAGTATAAGAGCAAAAATTCATGACAGAGCTTGACGAACTGTTGGGAAAAATCATCTCTGCGGTATCACAGACCGTGCCTGAAGAGAAAATAGGTGTGGCCTTTTCCGGGGGCGTTGACAGTACCACTATGGCAAAGATCTGCAGCGACATGAAGCATTATGTCACGTTATTGACAATTGGGTTTGCGGAATCGCACGACATTGCATTCTCAAAACAGGTAAACGAATTTCTAAAGCTCCCACACAAAATTTTAGAAATCGATCCAAACGAGTTTGATGGTGTGGTATCAAAGGTAAAATCCACAATAAAAACAGATAACCTCTCGTGGAATGAAAACTGTATAGCGTTTTATTATGTCGCCAAGCTTGCAAAAAGATTCGGAATTACTGTGGTGGTCACGGCAAACGGGATTGATGAGCTGTTCTGCGGATATAATGCATATCGAGACGCGATCAAGGAAGGCGAAGCCAAGGTAATGGAGTTAATGGAGTCCAAGCTCCAAAACGAGCTGTCCATGATGAAGGCAGTGAACCTGATCTGCTCGGAGTTTGGCGTAAGGATGGTCCAGCCGTTATTATCTGAGAATTTTATAAATTATGCAAAATCCGTGCCAATACCTGATAAGGTCACAGACGAAAACGACCTTCTCAGAAAGCACATCCTACGAAAACTGGCGTTACAGATAGGGATTCCAGAACTGTCAGCGAATGCAAAAAAAAAAGCACTGCAGTACGGCTCGTTGATTCACAAGGCTCTGATGAAACACAGCTAATTTTGATGATTGATCACTTCAAAAGTTCAAATAATATTTTTTTAATTTTTTCAAAAACCTGCTTGTTTACTCGTCCTATGCTCATTCGCACAAGTTTTTTATTAACGCTAAATATCATATCAATCTTTATCTTGGTGTCTGCTACGAGATTTCCGATTTCAAGTTCCTGATTTGTTAATAACATATCATATTTTTCCATTCTTAGATTTGTCGTAAGTGGTACTACTACAATGTCTTCGGATTTTTTATTGTATGGGTTATTTGACAACACTATTGCCGGTCTGACCTTCGAGCCCTTCAAATCTGAGAAAGGAAATGTTAGCAGTACGATATCTCTCTGACTAATCATCTTGGATTCATTTCAAATATTGATTCCAGATCTCGTCTTTTTTGTTAAGCCAAATCTTCTTTAGAGATTCCTGTGAAAAATACTGGAGATCATCCAATTCATCTTTGATTCTGCCATGAATGTGCTCCTGTTTTTCTAAAAGTATTCGTTTTCCCTTTCTAATCAGGAGAATCTCATCGCCTTTTTTGATGCCAACTTCCTTTTGTATGTCTGAAGGTATGGTGATCTGACCTTTTGCAGAAACCTTTATTGTCTTAAATCTTAATTTTGCATCAATACTCATACCATAGTAAGGAATTTCTTACTTAAATTGTTTAGTAAGGTTTAGCCTAAAGTTATGGTTATACAAAACGCCTGCAGATTCTCTGGACTGAGGAATTCACGTTTGCAATTATCTGCGAGGATGATCCTAGGTGGCTTGACGGGGAGAACACACTGTCGATTTCGTCTTCTGTCAGTTTTGAGGAAATGAAGGAATCGCCTTTTACCGCCTCATCATAGTCCATTCCATTGTCATGTGCCTCAAATGCCACTCTCTGGACTGCCCTGTATGCTTCAAACCTTGGGACTCCTTTTTTTATCAGGGCTTCTAGCACAAACTCTGCAAATATCTGCCCCCGCGTTATGTGGAGGTTTTGTTCTATTTTCTCGGTGTTTATCTTGAGCTTTTCGATTATTCTTAGCATCGTTTCAAGCATCTCATCAAGCAAAATAGAGCACATTGGTATCGTGAATCTCTCATTTGCAGAGTTTGAAAGGTCCCGCTCGTGCCATAACGGGATGTTCTCAAATGATGCGTTCAACTGGCTTCGTAATAGCTTTGATAGCGATGAAATCCGCTCGCTTTTGATTGGGTTTCTCTTGACTGGAACCGCACTGCTTCCCATCTGGCCTTCCTTAAAGTGCTCTGAGACCTCACCGATTTCCGTTCGCTGTAGGTTTCTAATCTCGACTGCAATTTTTTCAAGTGTGCTTCCGATTAGTGCCAGCTGGAAAATGTACTCAGCGTATCTTTCCCTTGGTATGATTTGCGTTGTGACCTCGGCAGAAAACAGCCCGAGTTTTTTTGCGACCCTTTTTTGCACCTCTACTGCCTTTTCGCCCATGAGGGAGCCTGTCCCCACCACACCGAGTGTCTTGCAGATGAGAACCCGTTTTTTTAGCTCCTCAATTCGCTCCACATGTGTTGCCATCTCTGATGCCCAGTTCGCAAATTTCAGTCCAAACGAGATGATGCTTGCGTGTTGGCCGTGTGTGCGTCCGACCGCTGGTGCGTCCTTGTACTGAACTGCCCTTTTTGCCAAAAGAATTGCAAGCCTTGCTACTTTTGGCTCTATTATTGCAAATGAATCCTTGATCTGCAGCGAGTTACTAGTGTCCACAAGATCATTGCTTGTAAGACCATAATGAATCCAAGGCCTAGTGCTGGCCTTGCATTTTTCGCTTAACGCCTCTACCAGCGCTGCGGTATCATGGTCACTTTTTGCCTCAAGCTGCTTGATTCTCCTTGCAGTTATCCTGCCTGACTTGGCCACTGCAAAAATGTTTTGCGCGGCAAGTCTGGGGATGAGGCCTATTTCTCCTTGTGATACTGCGGCTGCGCCCTCTATCTGTAATTGGTAATCTATCTTTTTTTGATCATGAAAAATCGCGAGCATTTCACGAGTGCCGTACCGACCACTATCTATTGGAAGAATAGCCACAATATTTCTAAAAATATATCAAACATAAATCTACTTATGATTTAAATTACTTCAGAGTCGCCCTACCGATAATGTCGTCAATAACTCCAAAAAAAATTGGGGACATGAAATACAAAATCGAGGCTGATTCCAGAAAGGGAATGAAGGTCCCAGTCACCATATATGCAGACGAGGGCCTTATCTCAAAAATGATGATTGACAGAACAATTCTTCAGGCAATCAACGTATCAACCATTCCAGGAATACTGGGGCACGCGGTGGTTCTACCTGATGGGCATGAGGGGTATGGTTTTCCGGTAGGTGGCGTAGCTGCAATGGATGCAGAGGAGGGAATGATAAGCCCCGGAGGAGTCGGTTACGACATAAATTGTGGTGTCCGACTGCTCAGAACAAACCTTACAGAAAAAGAGGTAAGGCCAAAGCTAAAGGAACTTGTGACTGATCTCTTCAACTCAGTCCCCTCCGGTGTTGGTTCCCATGGAGCAGTCAAGCTAAATTATTCAGAGCTTGACGAGGTACTGGTTCGAGGTGTAAACTGGGCAATAGAGCACGGGTATGGCACCAAAGACGACGCGGACGTCTGCGAAGAAAATGGCCAGATAAAAAACGCAGACCAGAACAAGGTCTCAAACACCGCCAGAAAAAGGGGCGCGCCACAGCTTGGAAGCTTGGGTTCTGGCAACCATTTCCTGGAGGTTCAAAAAGTCGAAAAAATTTATGACGAGGAAGCAGCAAAAAGGATGGGAATACTGGAAGGCGGAGTAACAGTCCTTATTCACTGCGGTTCGAGGGGGTTTGGACATCAAATCTGTAGCGATTACTTGAGGATTTCAGAACAGGCTCTAAGGAAATACAACATTACCTTACCTGACAGGGAGCTTGCATGTGTACCGAATACATCAGAAGAAGGGGAGTCATATCGAAAGGCGATGTTTGCAGCACTTAACTTTGCTTGGAGTAATAGACAAATGATAACGCACTGGACTCGAAAGTCCTTTGAGCGGGTATTCAAAAAATCGGAATCCGACCTTGAGATGAATCTTGTCTATGATGTAGCACACAACATAGCCAAGGTGGAAAAACACAAAATCGACGGAAAGGAAAGGTCGGTGGTAGTCCACAGAAAGGGCGCAACAAGGGCATTTCCTGCGAATCGCGACGAGATTCCACAAAAGTATCGAGACTTGGGCCAGCCAGTCCTGATTCCAGGTTCTATGGGTACAGGGAGCTGGATACTTTTGGGCAAGCCAAACTCGATGAATCTGAGCTTTGGCTCGACTGCGCACGGCGCCGGAAGGATGATGTCGCGCTCAAAGGCCAGACGCGAATACACAGAAGAGCAGGTCAAAAAATCACTAAGTGATAAAGGAATTTTCATAAAATCATTGACAAGGGATGGCGTAGTTGAAGAGACACCGGAGGCATACAAGGACGTGGATGCGGTGGTAAATGTTTCGCATGAGCTTGGAATTGCAACAAAGGTTGCAAAGCTTGTTCCGATTGGTGTGATAAAGGGATGAGCGAAGACAAGGAGCTAGAGGCGCTAAAGGCAAGGCGCTTGGCAGAAATGAGAAAAAATCTCTCTTTTCAGGCACAAAAAGATAATGAAAGACAAACAGAATCAAAACCTGTCTCGTACAGGGACGTGGTGGTATCTCGCCTCGGGTACAGAGGATTGGAGGTTCTGCAAAACGCAGAACAACAATTCCCAAATGACGCAAGAATTGTAATTGAAAAACTTGGGCAGCTGATTCATTCCGGCGAGATCAACGAGGATCTTGACGGGGGGCAGCTTCTGGCACTGTTCAGATCAGTTGGCATCAATGTGAGGATGGCAACAAAAATCAACGTAGAGCAGGACGGAAAATTCGTGTCCCTCTCAGACAAACTTAGTAGCACAGATGACGAAAATGAAAATCTTTGACGTAAGCTCAATTGACTATCTTGAGGACAAGCGCCTCATCAACAATGCCTTGGTGGACATGGCAGCCCAGTGTGGCGTGCAAAGCGATTTTGAGTTTGGAAACCCAACTTCTAGGTTCGGCTGGACGTTTTTCAAGCTCTGGGTAAAGCCAAACCTACAGACACAAATTGAGCTCAGGTTTGCCGATATGATAAAAAAGACAAAGGGCAGCAAGCACGAGGAAAAATTCACGAACTTTATGTCAGACTATTTCCAGTCAAAGGGCTGTAAAGTTAAAATCAAAATGGTCGATGTCTAGACCCTTCGTCCCCTCTTTCCACCCTTCTTTCTTGTGGTGTCGTGGGGAATTGGTGTGACATCATCAATTCTTCCTATTTTGAATCCGCCTCTGGCAAGCGCTCTAATCGCTGCTTGTGCTCCTGGCCCTGGAACTCGCGGACCCACCCCTCCAACGGCTCTGACTCGTATGTGGAATGCTGTAAATCCCTTTGCTCTTGCCGCTTCTACTACCGCGTTTGATGACTTCATCGCAGCAAACGGTGAGGATTCATATCTGTCAGCAGTAACATGCACACCACCAGAGCTTATTGCTACGGTTTCTGCGCCAGTGAGGTCTGTCATGTGTACTATGGTGTTGTTATAGCTACTAAAGATGTGAGCAATACCCCACTTCTCTACATGTTCTTCTGACATTGGCTACCAAAAGTTTGGAGGGTTTAAAATACTTGTCCGATTATTTGGTGGCTAGGATTTAGAATTTGTGAGACCATCCGCCGTTTTTTATCTCAGTTTTCTGTAAAACTACACCGCTTCCCCTCTGCACACGCCCTATCTCAATCAAGTGAATTTTTTGCTCTTTGGCAAGTTTCTTGAGCTTGTTCATGTTACTTGAGGGAACCGTTATCACCATTTCGTATTCTTCGCCGCCATTGAAGATAAGATCAAGAAAGTCAAGCCTGTTTGAGCTGGCAAACTCTTGTAGCCCATCAACCCCAGGTGCGAATGTGAGTGAGAATTTTTTCTTGCTCTGCTCTGCCATTTCAACAAGACACGTGGAAAGTCCGTCACTTGAATCCATAGCAGCTGAGACAAGATTTGCCGCCCTGATGCCAAAATCCAATCTTGGCATCGGATGAAGGACAGCTTTTTTTGCCTGGCTTTGAAATTTGGAGGCAGCAATTTTGCCATTCAGAATTATTTCAAGGCCTGCGGAACTTAGCCCAAAGGGGCCGGTCACCACGATGCGATCCCCAACACGCGAGCCGTTTCTGGGCGTGATCTTGCCTGCCATGCCTACTAGTGTGACAGAAATGACGAGCTCCTTTGCCCGGTTCGTGTCCCCCCCGAGTATTCTGAACCCGAACTCTTTTGATGCGATTTGGAATCCTTTTGCCAGCTGTGCGACTTTTGGTTTTGAGAAATTTTTTGGCATCGATACTGATATGATGCAGTATAGAGGCCTTACACCCTTTGCCGCAAAATCACTTACACTTGCAACGACGCTCTTTCTTGCAACGTCGACTAGGTCCATCTTTGGCGGGACATCGGTGCTTGCAACAAGCGTGTCTGTCTTGATGACACCAAAATTTTTTCCAATTTGAAACGTCTCAACATCTTCAGAAACAAATTTTTTGTTGCCAAAAGCGCGCTGGAAGATCTCTATTACCTGTCTCTCATCTAGCTTGGACATGACTTTCCTTTACAAGACTTGTCAGTTGTTTTTGGATTGATTTTGCCTTCTCTAAATCGTTTGATTCGACCGATATTCTGATGATGTCTTCCGTGTTTGACTTTCTTACAAGCGCCCAAGTGTCATCGTCAATTACTGCCTTTATTCCATCAACCGTAATTATTTTACCAAATCTCTGCCTGAGTTTTTTCTTCAAACTTGCGAGTACCTTATCATGAAGTCTTGACTCTATTCCGATTTTGGTTCGAAGCTGGTGATAGTTTGACACAAACTTGATTATCTCGTCAACCTTCTTGCCTGCCATTGCAGCTATCAGGCCAGAAGTCAGAATCCCATCGCGACACATGTTAAATTCCGGAAGAATGAATCCACCGCTGCTTCCCTCCCCACCGGCTTGGCATCTTTTCCTCATCATCATATCTATTACGTTTGCCTCGCCTACTTTTGAGCGAACTACAGTGCCACCACGATCTACAATGTATTTTTCAACCGATATGCTTGTGTCTATGCTCAGACAAAATCTCTTGTATCCAAGATCAAGTGCTCTTGAGACTCCTAGTGCAAGCGTGATGTCTGGAGATTGTTTTTTGCCATCTTTTACCACAACAAGTCTATCGCCATCGAGATCAAAGGCAAAACCCATGTCTGCTTTTTTACTCAAACTTACCAGTTTGGTTAGCTTGTCTGCTGTAGGATCAGGCCCCCTGTTTTGAGAGTCTTGGCTTATTAGAACTTGGCATCCTATCTTTTTTAGTAGCTGGGGTGCCACATTTACAGCAGCACCTCCCCCAACATCTATTATTATCTTGGGCCTGTTTCTGGTCTTACCAATTATTCTTGCCGCCTGAATCACATAATCGGACGTTATCTTGGCTTCAGTGCCTATTCTTGACTTGGCTTGAGGTTTTTCCTCTAGTATGTCTTTGAACTCTTTTTCATTCGGGCCCCTTCCGCTAATTATGAACTTGAGGCCGTTCCACTGTATTGGATTGTGAGACGATGTGATGATGAGACCTGCACCATACCTGCGCGACTCCCTGAAAACGACCGGCGTTGGTACCATTCCGAGGTTATACACATCTATTCCGCGTGACATGAGGGCAGCTATCGCAGTCTCCCTCACTATGTCACTTGATGGCCTAGTGTCGTTTCCTATTACGCATTTTTTCGATTTGATTAGAGGTGCAAAATTAGAACAAAACCTCAAAACGTCAGCTAATGTGAGGTCATGACCAAAAATCCCCCGTATCCCAGAAATGGATTTTTTCAACGGTACCAAACTCTGAAATGCTTTTTATAAACTCTGATCACACAGCCATCCATGCCTCGATAGCTCAGCCCGGCAGAGCGATTGTTTCGTAAACAATAGGTCGTGGGTCCAAATCCCATTCGAGGCTTGTATTATTTTCAAAAAACGAGTCTAGTCTTCTAGGGATTCGATATCTATTTGAAGTTCTTGAGCAAGTCCTTCCCACCACTTGCCTGATTGTTCTGTCATTCTCCCCGTGGGTATCATAAAATGCTCCTTTATAGATCTGTCGGTTGAAATTTGATCAACCCGATCCCAAGATCGGTTATCGAAATTTAGCTTCTTCTTTTCGGTTCTTTCTGTTGTACAATATTATCGCAAGCGCCCCCCCAGCACAACTCCAAAAGATTGGCCATTTCAGGGGGCTGCTGGCAAGTCCGATCCACGCAATTATCGTGCCTCCTATCAGTCCAAAACCAATCAGTTCGAGGAGCTTGCTCATGTATAATCACATAGTCGAAAAGATATATTGTTTGTTTGTCGGCTATTATGCGTGGACAAGTATCTCTTAATCATTCTAATCTTGCTTGTCATGGGAATGATCTTCTCTATTGCCAAAGACTTTCAAAATCCAAATCTGGTGTTATTTTATGTGCAACTGGCTGGGGCTATAATAATAATAGCATATTCTACCCTCAGGGAGAGAAAGCAGAAACAAAAGGCCAAAAAGAGATAACTAGAGATCCAAGCCGAATGATCCAGCGAGATCCTGGAATCTTTTGTATGATTCGAGATATTGCTTGCCTTTTGGTGTGATGATGTATGTGTTTTTTCCATCAAACTCAATTTTGTTTATCAGTTCTGCGCCCGTGAGGTTCTCAATGAATTTGGCAAGCCTTGAATGTGACAGATTCGCTTTGGTGAGCAGCGTTGTTACTTTGATTCCTTCTTGGCCACACTGTTCAGTAGCTGAAAGTAAATCCGCTACTATTTGCATACTGGTCCTGTATATGGCCATTCCTAATCATAATTTTTACGAGCATATAAGGTATTAACTCTTACGCACGATCATTTAATAGTCAAGCAGGCTTTTGGCAGAAAAGTGTCAAGCGCTTCTATGCAGTGGTATGACGATTTTCTTGGCGTGGCCTATAGGTATTTTGATCTAAGAATGAATGTAATACCGCTGTTTTCTGGGAAAAAGCAGGCGTCTGACGTCTGGAACGAGACTGTTCATTGGTGGAATGATCACGACATAAAACTGCGGTTTGTTGAAACCGACGACCAGTACTGGTTCATTCTTGCAGCCGAATCTCGGAGGCCAAACCACAACAAATCTATTTTCAAACTTCTCCCAAAATCGGAAAGCTATTTGCGATTCAAGAAGGGAAACCAGGGCGAGGCATATCTCAGGTTTTCAGTGTATACGCAAAAAAACGAAAAAGAAGTCAAAAACGACGCGATATGTAACTGCAGGCATGAGAAGCAAGATCACAACGGCTCGTGCACCATGGATGGGTGCAGGTGTGGAAAATTCGAGACGTTCGTCCTAAACATGCTGAAAAAGAAAAAAACCGTCACTGACATCAAGTTTCTTGAAGAAAAAGACGTAAAGAATGACTCTGTATCGTGGAACTGCCTTTATGTAAACAAGTACAAAAACTCGTAAAACTATTCTTTGTCTAAATTGACCCTGACGTGCTCGCCAGGATAGTGTCCTGAAATCTTCTTAGAGTAACACTTACCACACATGAACCCTCTCATGTTCCATTCTTTCATTGGGGTATATTTTTGTACTACTTGTCCATTGCATACAACGCACTTGGTCTCGTCTTTCAAGTATCTTCCAGTCTCTGACTTCTATATAAAAATCATGATCATTTTTACATCCCGAAAAAATTCGTTAAATAATAGTTTGCATGAGAAAATCTGCGATAGATTGTCTGGCCATGTAAACCTCCTGCAATTTTTACAGGGCTTGACAACTATCGCACTTTTGAAAAACTAAAGCAAGCTACTAACTAGCTTTCTGATGCTCTCTATTTCCTCTTCTTCCTGTCGGATTTTTTTGTCTATGACTCGGAGCATTGCCTCATTCCAGACATGGTGCGAAAAGAAGTTGTGTTTGGTGTTTGCAATGTCCATCTCGTCCTCAACTACGGTGTCCTCAAGAAATCTGGTTACAACTCCATCAGTTAGCCTCAAAATTCGCTCGTTGAGCTTGTAGCTCTTGAAAATTGGCTCGAGTTTTACCACGTCTTCCTTAAAGTCACCTCTTGTACCAAGAATGCTTTTGTGTACTATTCTAAAATATGATGCTACAAAGAACAGCGTCGCATACCTTTTTGTTTTGTGACCGCCTCGCTTCCCGTAACCAAGAGACTTTTTTGCGTATTCTTTTACCAAATACGGGTACAAAAGCAACCTATAATCGTCTTTTAGATTTTCATTAAAGACATCATCATACTTGCTTCCGCGAGGTAGAAACTGTGCCGGGGAGCTATAGGATTCAGTTGGACGCTGTTCTATTCCTGCAACGAGTGCCTGTATGGCGTCTTTTGCAACAATTACCTTTTTGTGATTATCTGGGAGATACTTGTTGTAGATGGATTCTCCTTTGAATTCTGTCTGCTGTGACTTGGTCTTGCTATCAAAGGATCCTGCCTGGATTTCATAAAAATAACTGTAATTTTCAAGCTGGGATTTTATTGACTTGTGAAAATCCATCAGCGACACAAGATCCTTTCCACGCACGGAGTTTTGCGAGTTTCTGTACTTTGTTATGTTGTTCTGGTCTTGCTCATCGTCTGCCTTGATTATTGTCACCGTGATGCTTCCGTCCAAGTTATTTGTCCTTTTTGCGTGATCCAAAATCGAGTTAGACGTCTGTGCCCCATTGACTATCTGCGGCGCGTGCAAAACCAGATTGATGTCATCAAGTACCTCAAAGTCGCTTACTACAATCGTGATTCCGTTGTTATAATAAAAAAACTTGTCAGGCGATGTCTGTAATGTCTCCCGAATTCCCTTGTTCACATTTGTCTTGAATTGCATCCACTGTCTAATGTTGGATTCGAACACATAGTCGCGGTTTTTTGTCACGAAATCCGTCAGCTCCCTCAGCTTCAGTATGCCTAAGACCGTGTTTTTGTAGCGGATCATCTCTTCTAGCTTTATCTTGGATTTTTTCCCCGCTGCCGGCTTTTTTATCCGATCCCAGAGACTCCTTACAATCTTGTCAATGTCCATTACCTCAACTGAATCGTCATCATATCTGACTGCCTGATTTGTAACATAGCAACACTCAACTTTGAGATTCTTCTCTTGAATCTTTGTGACAAGGTTTGCAAGTTCTGGCCTCATCTTTGTGACATCTTTGCTCAAGAGGCGTTTTACATCCTCTTTGAACTTGACAATCGCCTCCTCAGAATGCGCAGTTCCGTATTTTGACTGAAACAAACGTATCTTGTTGTCAGAAAAATCAACCGGCAGGTATGCGTCGATTCCAAGATCGTTCGTTCCGTCAATAATGGCATCAGATGCATCGTCTTCTGTTGCCTCAAAAACCCTAGTTAGCACCCAGTGGAGAAAGTTATGTCCCTTTTCGACATCGCTTTTTGAATCCTCCGCATATTCTAGTATGCTGTCTTTGATGTTTTGTGAAAAACCCTCCAGCGGCTGCTCTGTTTTTTTCTGAATCAGAAGTGACTGGGAGCCAGGGATGTACTCTAGCAACCCGTTGTTCTTTTCTGCCACGACATGTCTGATGTTTAGGGTATTTAGAAAAGCTGGTTATTACATAATTACCTAGTTTGAGCCTCAGAGAAAATAAATTGCCAAGAATGAGACGATCAGCATGCGCAAGATCCTCATACTCCCGGTAGCAGTTGCTGCGATCGTGCTTGCAATAGTGTCTATGGGAGTAAACACAGAAGAGATCACTGAAAACAAATTCATAAAAGACTCTAATTCCGTCTCGATTACCATGTCTTCTTCGAGGCCTGGCTGCGAATCAACTGATACTTGTTATGTGCCAAATGAGCTTACCATAAACAGCGGCGAGTCAGTCACATGGATAAACGATGATTCCGCATTTCATACTGTGACAAGCGGGTATTACGATGAATTTGACGGATTATTTGATAGCCAGCAGCTAGACCCATCTCAAAAATTCTCACACGAGTTTTCAGAACCTGGACAATTCCAGTATTACTGCAAATTGCATCCGTGGATGGAAGGCAAAATAATTGTAAATTAAGGTGAGGAAGGGATTCGAACCCCTATAAAATTCGCTTTGCAGGCGAACGCATAACCACTCTGCCACCTCACCGACAAAAAAACTCGACTCGACAAGAATTAAACTCTTATGATTTGGTAAATGTCTTTGATGCCAGCTTGACGTCTTCGCCGCGAATTGTTTTTCTTCCGGCGTGGTTTGACATATCTACTGCGCTTTTTGCGATAGTTATGGCAATTTCTTCTAAAACTCGTCTCAACTCGTCTGCAGACTCGTCGCTTACGCGATCAGCGCCTGCTTTTTTGAGGATCCTGTACATAGCTGAAAGGCCAAGTTCTGACGACTTCATCAAAGTCAATCTGATAATCTGTAGATAAAGGATTGTGAGTGAAAAAATTCTACATTCTAATACACATATGCAGACTTAAAAACAGCCACAAAAACCAAAAATCATGCCATTTGATGCACACATTCACCTGTCAGATGTTGAATACAAAAATGATATTGACATGGTACTGGATTCCATGAAAAGGCTTGACATCAAGGCATGTGCTGTATCAATGGATAATGTATCCTCACAGGACACGCTAGAACTTGCAAAAAAAAGTAAGTTCGTGCTACCGTTCGTGGGAATTCATCCGGAAAAATCACAAGATAACCTGGAATCGATGACTGAGCTAATTAAGAACAACTCAAATATAATTTCTGGAATTGGAGAGATAGGGCTAGACAAAACATATACTGCAAACGAGCAAGACTTGAAAAGGCAAAAACAAGTCTTTGAAAAATTGCTGGGCGAGGCTGAAAAATTGAAAAAACCGGTATCGGTCCATTCTAGGAAAACGCTTGATGAGATTTTTGAAATAATTCCGTCCTACAACATTTCCGGATTCTTGCTGCACTGGTTTGATGGCAGCAAAAAACAGCTCAGGACTGCAATGGATCTTGGATGCTATGCTTCCTATGGACCCGTATCGGTGTACTCTAAGGACAAGCAGGTACTGATTTCAAACACTGATAGAAACAGAATCCTAGTAGAAACAGATGGGCCTGTAAAATTTTCCCATTGTTTTGGTATGAAGGCAGCACAAATCAGCTTCATACCTAGTGTGATCTTTTGCATCTCAAAGACACTTGGCCAGTCATATGATGAATGCGCTGCCATGCTGGAATCCAATTCGAAATCCTATTTGGGAATGGTATAAAATACCCCACGAAACACTCTTCAGAGTGGATAGAATAACAAGCCTCGCGATGCAGGTTCTTGAAAAATATAAAGAAAAATTTACCGCAGATTTTGCACATAATAAAAAACTTCTAGACGAGGTGGCCATAATACGCTCAAAGGGACTCAAAAACGAGATGGCCGGTTACATTACCAAGTTTATCAAACGCGAGAATGATTCGAAGGCACAAAAAGAACTCGTTGAAACAGAACAAGAAGTAGAACAAGTTGAGGCTCAAGAGGAACAGGAAACTGCCGAAGAATCAATGCCACAAGAAATCATAGTGGAAAGCGCAAGCGAAGAAACCGCCTAAACTGGCTTTTTACGCCATAAATTGATTACAATCAAACTTTTGGGTGGTGCAAAAAAATCATTTGGCACAGATCTTGTCTCTGCTGACCTGGACAACAAAACCATCCAAAACCTGCTGGACTATCTTTTATCAATAAAGCCGAAAAACACACTGGAGCTTGATACAAAAAACATTCTTGTTGCTGTAAATGGAGTTGACTCGTCTGCTTTGCAAGGACCCGACACAAATCTCAGGCCCGGGGACACCGTAAGCATAATCCCAATAATCCACGGTGGCTCTAGGATGCAATTCAAAATTGTTGATCGTCACGTGGAGCTATTCAGCGTGTCACATCAGAAGAACGAAAACTATGAGTTTTTGGACTCGATTCGGAAAAAATTTCCTGATCTTGTCTTGGAGGGGATATCATCAAAATGCATTCTTGGTCCAAGACACGCAAAAAAAATCATCGGATTATCGCTTTATGCGGAAAAACACAAGCTGTTTCTCTCAAAAAAGCTTCAGACTGACATCTTGCTTAGATTTGCGTCCACTACGCAGATTTCCCTTGCAATCAAAACGGTAGGAATTGACAAGAACAATGACTTTACTATAATCGCAATAGGAAAAAAATCATCACTAGAAAGGCTTTACAAGTATGTCTCCCCTTATCTATCCAGCCCGCAATATATCAAAAACTCAAAACACATGCGGCGCCTTTTCAAAATTTCAAAGAGCCATATCAGTGCAGCTTTCTCAAAAACACCGCTTGAGGATATACTTGTAGAACGAGCAGCAGTACTAATCAAATGACTTGCGTTTTACTCTCTCCACACTTAAAACGTCATTTTCTCTCAAGACAGATACGCCGGTGATTGGGCCTAGCACCTCTACTAGGACTATCCAGTCATATTCCTCAAGGGAAACCTTGTTTTTTACATTGTCTGCTATGTGGCTGATTATCTCTGCAGATGATAAATCCGAGCTTCTCTTTTCAATTGTAATTCGATAGGTATCATCACCGCGCATCTTCTGTGTCTGATCCAACGCAGCTCGTGCAATAGATTCAATATTGGTCTTGGCAGTCTCAAATACCGGAATTGTCCTCAATATGTACCTGATTGACCAAGGCTCGTCTTCTAACTTGGTGCGAATCTTCTTTATGACATCTAACGCGGGAGCTGTTGTATCTACAGTCAAGATTCCTGAAAATTCTGTTATTGTTATAGCTGGTTCTGGATCTCCAAGCTCCTCCAAGATAGATTTTATCTCCTTGTTGGCCTCCTCTTCAAAATGTCTTGCACAGGTAACGATTATGTTCAATGAAGAATCTTGGCAAAATCTGTATTATAGTGTTTGAAGTTTCAAAAAATTAAATAAACAAACTGTTACCTTGTTTTGCAATGGGCACGAATCCGGACTTGGAAAACGATTTTGAGGATGATTTTGAGGACGAGGAAATGGAAGATGAAGATTTTGATTAGATCGTCAGCCCAAAACCATCTGCAAATCTATTGAATGTATTGTATGCCTGAAGAAAGTCCCTACCAACGTGGCTTATCTTATACTTGAACGTGCCGTTGGAGTTAGTCTGCTCTAGCAGACCCTGCGCCACAAGTATTCCTAAAATTTTGGAAATTCTACTATGAGAAATGTTTGCCTTTCGTATTAGATATGTTATACTGGCCCCTTGCTCGTCTGGCAAATCGTCTCGTGTGGTGGTCAGAATATCACCAATTATCTTCATGTGAGTCCTGTACACTACGCTCATGGCTATACAAAATGGTCTAAACACAATTCTTCAATATATTAACGGGATAAAATTATTTGACAAAATAATCTCATTGAACTAAATTTAGCCGTGGAATCCTACAACCTTTCATCAAATTTCATTTTGGTTAGGGGAACCTTGGTTACCGGTACAAACAATAGAATCAAACCGACGATTTTTGTTGAAATCGAAACAACTCCAAGTACTGATTGCGGAAAGACAAAGTAATACCACCCAAGAAACTCGCCAAATCCAAGTGCGCCAAGGCCTGCCGCCACAAAAATCACAGTCTTTCTGCGGCTTTCAAAATACGACAAAATGGTTTCAATAGCGCCGTACGCCAGCAAGATGAATGAAACTGATCGTATGATGTTTTCGATCGAGATAAACGAAATTAAAAACAAGGGGAAGATGCCAACTGATCTGAGATAGCTCGACTTTGGAAAAAACGACTTGATAGTATGGGAAAATGCAATGAAAAAATACCCGACAGTTTGTGCTGCTATACCGAGTGTCTGTACCCACTGGACTGAGTGCCCAGCCTTGTAGACAAACATGTCTACTGCCTGGCTCAGCCACATTATCATGAATCCGGCACCTATGGCAAAAAATGCTAACGTGAGTCTTAACAATGTGGGGCTTCCGGTGTTGCGAAATCCGATGTAGGAAATGACTCCAATCACAATTCCAACTACAAACCCAACTAAATTCAAGATACTTTCAAGAAAAAAATCTACCATTGTCTATCCAATAGTATGATTGATTTTAAATCTAGTCCCACTCGTCAAGCGTACCGGAACTCTGGCCTTCCGTGCTTCCAGCATAATCTCCCAAAATATCTGTATATGTAACGTCGTTGTGCGCAACGTATTTGACGTATTCCCCATATGACATCTCGAGATCACAGTTCTGGCATCTCACCAAAGAAAAATCAGACTCTAGCTCGGCGGAACCCTTGCACTTGGGGCACTTTATTTTCACGTAAATACAGGGTCGTTTTGCGTTATTAATCATTGTCAAACAAAGAATAAATTGACAACAAAGCGCCAAAAAATCGATGGCTAGAATCTGCACAAAATGCAAATCCGAAATTCCGGACTCTGAGCAGCTGGACGCAGTAGGGGGCACATATCCATGCTGCAACAAGTGCTGGGAGGAATGGAAATCGTATAGAATAATGGTGATGAACGAGCTAAGACTTGATATGTCGATGCCTGACCACAGGAAACTGCTCAAAAAGAACGAGAAAATCTTTGTAGGCGTGATGACTGCTCAGGGTGACGTAGTCGACTTTAGCAACGAAGACAATAGAAAACCAGACAAGCCACAAACCTAGATTCCTAGGTGTGTCCTGGCGCTTTGGGGGATTATCAAAAACAATTGCCTTTTTTGCTCGTCTGGTATCTTTGAGATTATTCCCCTGATTGATGCTGAAATGGTGTCTTTGTTGGGCTTTTCAAGCGAGATAAAGATCTCAAGTATGCCGTCAAGGTTGAACAAAACAAGCCTTTGAGGGTTTTTGAGTATCTCGGAAATATATGCGGAAAACATTAGCACTCTTCGTTCCTCTGGGATGGACGAAACAATCTCAAGCCATGTCACAAAAAGTTTGGCAAAATTTGGGAATGGAATGGTTGGGCCTGCCTCTAGTGCATTGTTGATTACTTCGAGCCGATCTGTGTCTGATAATGTGAAAAACTCATCCATGCGCTTTTTCAAAATTGGCTTTCTTAGAAAGTCTGGTAGGCTAGCCAAATTCACAATTATGTTGCCCGCATAGTTTGAATGCGACATGCATCCTGTAATACATCGGGCATTAAAAATTTGATCGAGTGCAATAACTTAGCTTAAATTAAAGTCAAAAGCCTCAGCTAATCATGCCTTCGACTATTGTAGTTGGTGGATTTTTTGGAGATGAGGGAAAAGGCAAGATCATCTCATATCTTGCACAAAAAGACAATCCTAAAATTGTGGTCAGAGGCGGTGCAGGACCAAATGCTGGACACACAATCGAGGACGACAATAAAAAATACAAGGTCAGAATGCTGCCGAGTGGATTCTTGAACAAAAATGCAAAGCTCATGATAGGGCCTGGGGTGGTTGTAAATCCCGATGTTTTGCACAAAGAAATAGAAGAGTTTGGCGTATCAAAAAGATCATTTGTGGATTCTAATTGCGGAATCATCGAAAAGGCTCACACGGACGCCGATTCTGGGGGGAGGCTAAAAGAAAAAATCGGAAGCACCGGATCTGGGACAGGTCCTGCAAATGCTGACAGGGCAATGCGCACACTCAAGCTAGCAAAGGAAATTGATTCACTCAAACCATATCTAGCCGACGTACCAGCAGAGATAAACACGGCTTTGGACAATGACGAGGAGGTTCTAGTGGAGGGAACACAGGGAACGTTTCTATCGCTTTGGCATGGAACGTACCCGTTCGTGACCTCAAAGGACGTGACCGCGTCTGGAATCTGTGCTGATATCGGGCTTGGGCCTAAGAAAGTTGACGATGTGATGGTTGTCTTCAAGTCATATGTGACTCGTGTGGGTACGGGTACGCTCAAAGACGAGCTTCCAACAGAAGAAGTAGTAGCACGTGGCTGGTCTGAGGTAGGCACGGTCACGGGCAGACAGAGGCGTGCAGCAGAATTCGATTTTGATCTGGCAAAAAGGGCGATCATGCTTAACAGCGCAACGCAAATTGGGCTCACAAAGTTAGACGTACTGTTCAAGGAGTGTGCCCACAAAAACTCATTCGAGCAGCTAAGCGACGCAGCAAAATCATTCATAACAAAAATCGAAGACGCGCTAGATGTGCCTGTAACCCTGATTGGCACTGGTGCAGGTGTAAACGACATCATCGATCTGCGATGATTATTTGAATTTTTTTTGCTAAGCTTTAATTTGATCCAATTGTTTTACTGTGTTTGTGGATAAGCAAAAATCCCCAAAATATGTTGAATTGGCTTCACAGTTAGAATTTTCACGCTTGGTTTGTGCTCTTGAACGTGCACCACGCGTATCATTTCACCATGAGTACAACGGCAAAAAAATACTTGCCATACAAATGGACCTGCTCAAGGAGCGACCAATAATCTACTACGTGCCAATAGAGCAAAAAGGGCACTATCTCTCGTATGGCTTCAAAAACGGCAAGGAAGAGGCTATAGTAGTTGACACAATATCTGAGCCTACAAAGCTTTACTCGCCAATCGTAAAGATAAAGCAACTCCCACCATCGCTACAGCAAAACCAAGATGACCTGATGGAAAAATACGAATTACTGGAACTAGAAGACCTTGCCAGCCTGGCAAAACTAAGCTATGGTTATGATGAGGCACCGTTCCCTCTGTTTGCCTTTAAGCACAAGGATAAGTGGCTTCTTGGGGTCTTTATGAACTTCAACGAGGAAGGGCCATCCTATTTCTGCCACGTAACGCTTGACTCGGAACCAACGCAGCCGTTCCTAAAGTCATCAATGCATAACAGTAGCGCACCAATATTTACCGATAACCTAAACGAACACGGGTACTCCTACATCAAAATAATAAAGCTAAACGAAACACACCCACTAATCGGTTATGAGTAGCTTCAAAGAAAGAATAAGGACACTCTCTAAAGAAAAAAGCCCTTTAATTCTCGCAAACGATTACGACGATCAAAAAAATCTAGAATCAAAGACGCTTACAAACATCAAAACTCTACACAAATATCTCTGTGCAGTAAAGTTCAACTTCCACCACTTGCTACCATTGGGTCAAAAACAAATCTCAAAAATAAACAAGACGGCACATGACTCTGGACTGCAGACAATTGCAGACATCAAGCTTAATGACATCGGTAATACCAACTTCGTGACAGCTCAAACGCTCTGGAACATGGATTTTGATGCAATAATTGTAAATCCGATAATGGGTCCTCAGAGTCTTGAAAACATCATTAAACTTGCGCACAAAAACAAAAGGGGAATCATATCGCTTTGCCACATGAGCGCGCCTGAGGCGCGTGTAACATACGAACTAAAAGTTAGTGTGCAGTCAAAAACCACACACCTTTACAAGATGTTTTTGCGATGGGCCGCAGAACTGAACGCGGATGGAATCATAGTCGGCGCAACATTTCCAAAAATAATCCAGTACTGCAAACAACAAAGCAAAGGAAAACTAAACATCTACTCCCCAGGGATAGGTACACAAGGGGGGGATATCCAGAACACCATTGCTTCTGGCTCTGACTATTTGATAGTCGGAAGAACAATCCTCAACTCCAAAAACCCAAAACAAACATCGAAGTCGTTGTTTGAGCTAGCTAGAGAAAACTAGGCTTTTTGATTTTTTCAAAAGATCTTTTGCATTCTGGTATGTTGTCCTAGCAAACGCAGCGTCAAATTCTAACCATGCAAAGTCTAGGTGCTCATGGGAAAGGGTGATATCCATGGTGTCAGCCTTTGCCAAGAAGAATATTACCTGTTTTTTTATCGTCCTTCCGTCAAACTGGTAGGAATATTGTATTTTTTCTTCAAAACCGTCGATAAACTTGATGTCAGTTATACCTGTCTCTTCGTGGGCCTCACGTATTGCCGCCTCTTTTGGCTGCTCGTTCTTTTCTATTCTGCCCTTGATAAAATCCCAGTGCCCTGAAGGGTAATGCAGGAGCAAAAATAACTTGCCACCTTGTTTTTCACAGTACAGTACAATTCCAGCTGACCTCTCGTCGAACTCGGGCATTATCTGCCTATCCTCCGAGTTCTTTTCTGGAACGTTCTGATTGCCCTCAGAAGATCAATCTTTCTGAATTCAGGCCAAAAAATGTCCATGAACACAAGCTCACTATAAGCGCCTTGCCAAAGCAAAAATCCACTCATCCTTTGCTCACCGGATGTTCTGAGGATGAGATCAGGCGACTGTTGTGGGAGATGCGCCGTGTATAGGTTCGCCTCTATTACGTCCTTGTTTATGTCGTCAATTCCAATACTCCCGTCCTTGATTCTGGCTGAGATTTTTTTTACCGCGTCAACAAGCTCGTTTTGGCCCCCATATGCAATGGCAATATTGAGATAGTGTCTGTCATACCCTCTCGTCACGTCATCAAGTCTTTTTAACACGTCATTAATGAAATCCGGCAACAGCTCAAGCCGTCCCATCGCCTTTACACGCATTTTGTTTTTGTGTATCCTTGGATCCTTGTATAGCTTTTCCAGTCGTTGGTGTATCAGCTTAAACAAATATTCAAGCTCACCGTCGGTGCGCTCTAGATTCTCGGTGGACAGCACGTACAATGTAATTATCTTGATGTCAAGCTCTTCGCACCAATCAAGCAAGTTCTCGACAGCGTCTGCTCCCCTAAAATGTCCAAGTTGGTTTGACTCTAACGCTTTTTTTGCCCATCTTCTGTTTCCATCCAAAATGACTGCGATGTGATTTGGAATGGCTTCCTTTCTGATCTCTTTTTCAAGTCTTCGTGCGTATAATTTGTAAAACCCGGAGAGATAAAGTGTGGTCTTTTTTATTCCGATAAAACTTCTCCCCCCCTCTTCTTCCTGTATTTTCGGAATAAGAGGGTGGCAGATATCAGTGTTATTACAAGGCCCACAAGAAATGGCGGGATCAGTGTAAATGAGCTCTCGTCATGAATTAGCAAGTTGGTAAACTGGTATACTGTTGGATATAACGCAATGAGTACGATCATCCTTAGAATGTCCGTTATCTGTCGAAGGCTTCCCTTTAGCCAGTTGCTGAGCAAAATTCCTCCAAAAATCGAGCCTATTCCAATCCACAAAAATGGCAGAGCTCCTGCAATGAACTCCCCTAATGTGACAGTATCAGCAAATATGTTCGGAAGGCCGGAATCAAGAATTTGTGGATCGAGTATGTTTGTATGAATTGCAGAATATCCGGAAAGAATTGATGCAAGTCCAATTAATGTTCCGGCAACCATAGTGAACATTCTGATCAGGCCTGCGGGCGTTGGTTTGGACCATGTAGCCCAAGCCCTGTCTACATCAAATGCCCTAATCAAGAATGCCCCGCCTAAAATGCTAACAAGTACTGCAAAAATTTCTTGCGTATACCCTGATATCATCCCAATGCCACCAATTAAAAGTAAGATTCCAGGAACACCCAAGAAAAACTTGGAGTATTTGGAATCGTACGCAATCATTTTCAGATATTTCCCAAACACTGCATACGAGTATTCTACACTTCGGCTTACTTTCATCACAACGCGTTGTACAGAAACAACTGGAACAACATTCTGAATGATTGGAATTACACTTTCATCATCCTCGCCGTCTGACACTATCACCGCACCATTTGCTGAAAAATTCGACAGTACGGCTTTTACCTCACGTACAATTTTCTCATCAGCTTGGACTCCTCTATCTCCTACTCCTGCTACTACTATTACCTCTGCTTGATACCCCTTTCGCGCCAAGTCTTCATATGTCTTTATTGCAAAGAAAATCGAATTTGCATCCGCATCTTCGGGATCCTCAAGGGCGAGTTTTTGCGCAGCCTCGATGCACGCGTTTCTTCCGATTACTGGAGTCGCAACGCCAGCCTTCTCACCTACATCATTGTCTCTATCTACGCATATTACCAATAACCTGCTCGTTATCGGGGTTTCTAGATCCTTTACTAGATTTGTATCCTTAAGAGGCAATGTTGTTTTATCTTACTAAATAGCCTATTAACAATTTCCAACGTTTGAAAATATTACAAATAGGAAAGCAGGCGTGGTTAGGACGGTCTTGCGGCATTTGAGCCTCTCAGGAATTTCTCTACGTCCTGCAGGAATTCCTCGAGTTTTGTCTTCTCTTGGCTAATGTCTGCCTGAGTGTCTTGCTTTAGTTTTTCCGCTGCCACTATTGTCTCCCTTAGATATGAGTTATAGCTGCGCAGCGAGTCCGCAAATGTGGAGTAGCTCTTATCCCATTCGGGGGAAACATTGCTTTGCACTGTCTTGATTATGAACGAGTTTACCTGCGACGCTGAGGTCTTTGCGCTGTTGATGTAATCATCAGGTGTTATCTCCCCAGACAGCATTTTCTGGAATTCCTCTGATGTTGCATCTGAAACCGTTTTTTGTTGTGCAATCATTGCATCAAGCTCGTTTTTTGCATCAGTGACAACAAACTTTGTCTGAGTATCCTGCGGGACAAACCAAATTACAAAACTTCCAGCAGTTATGGCCGCAAGTACTATTCCAGTTATGATAAATCCTTTTTTTGATTGCAACTTGGTTTATAGGAATGGCTGTCGCATATATTACAATTGAAATTCACAATATTCACGATGGTTTTTTGCTAAAATTTTCTATTTTGTGATCGTAACGAGGGTAATTGTTAAAAATTACAATTTATTATAAAATAAATCGATTTTTGTGTGAGTTTTATACGATAAATTGAGAGTCATCCATCGTATAGTGAAATAATATTTACAGCCTCTTGCTAAATACACGCGATTCGTAGACCTCAACATAATGGCGCAAGCTTACTGTGTAAAATGCAGAGCAAAAAGGGAGATTAAAGATCCAAAAGTGACGAAGCTGAAGAATGGACGTCCTGCAGTCAAAGGCACGTGTCCCAAGTGTGGAACCAACGTTTTTCGCATCGGCGCTCCATAACGACACTAAACCACTCTTTCTTTTTGACTTAATCCTCATATAGGTAGGGTAAACTATCCACAACGTTGGCAAAAACAGACTATGAAAAGCTTCTAAAGCGAATTCAAGACAAAATCTCGGAAAAAAAGACAGATAGCGGGGAGAGATTTGAGCTTCCATCACCTGACGTGATGTGGGAAGGACAACGCACGATACTTAGAAACTTTACAGACTTTTCAAAAAAAATGAGGCGTGACCCAGAAAAGGTTTTGCAGTACCTCTCAAAAGAGTTTGCAACACCGGCAGAACGAAGCGGCGAAAAGGCAATCTTTGTTGGGCGAAGAGAGCCACACGACTTTGTAAGCCTGTTACAAATTTACGTAAAAGACTATCTTGAATGCCCGACATGCAAAAGCCCGGACACAAAGATAGAGCGAGAAAACAGAATATCGTTTCTGGTCTGCGAAGCATGCGGCGCCAAATCCTCACTTAAGGGTAAATACGCGTAATGCGATTTTATGTCAGAACATCCAACTACCAAAACAGCAGGATGTTAAACATTTGCGATGAAGAACTCTTGGGCAAAGTTCTCAAGAAAGACAAATTGCAAATCAACATAAGCAAGAGCTATTACGGCCAACGACTTGTAGACAAATCAGAAGCTGAAAAACTGATGAAAGACAGCTCGATTCTAAATATGGTGGGAACGCAAACAATCGAGATGTCAATCAAACTGGAGATAGGCCTAAGGCAGGGAGTAAAAGTGATTGACGAGGTTCCTTTTCTGATTGTTTTCAAAATGTAGCACCACTTATATAGAAAAATTCTTTTACAACAACATTGGGAAAGCGTAAAGTTCTAAACGAAAGCGAGCTAAAAGATATCCAGCTGCCACAACAAGGCGAGATGTTGGGGCGAGTCATCAAACTTTTAGGAAGTGATCAGGTACTTGTCAAGTGCACTGATGGCAAGACCCGCAGGGGAAGAATCAGAGGCAAGCTCAAGCGAAGAATCTGGATTCGTGACAATGACGTTGTAACAATAGCTCCATGGGATTTCAAGCAGGATGACAGAGGAGACATAATATGGAGATTCACACTGGCTCAAGTAGATTGGCTTAAAAACAATGATCATCTTCCAAAAGATTTCTAATCTGAGATGATTGTTTCAAAATAATATGTCTTCTGATGCGGGTCTTGACAATTTTGAAAATGATGACAACCTAGATCAAAAATTCGACAAAATTTCTTCAAGGCAAAACAGAAACCTGCCACAAGACGGGTTCAAAAAGGGCAAAACGCAGAACCAAGTCCTTGACAAATCCACGATGTTTGTAATGTATGAGATGATAAATGACAAAATAATCGCGTACGTAAATGGGATAGTTCGCGCAGGTAAGGAGTCAGTTGTCTTTTGGGCAGTGGATAAATCAGGAAAGGATGTCGCGCTAAAGGTCTATTTGGTGTCTACTTCGAACTTTAAAAAACGTGCACCATACATAATGGGAGATCCGAGGTTTTCTCGCCTCAAAAAGGGGACTCGTAACTTGGTCTACCTGTGGGCAAAAAAGGAATACAAAAATCTGCAGCAGTGCGTAAGAAAAAATCTCCCAACAGTCAAGCCTATTAGCGTATCAAAAAATGTTCTAGCGATGGAGTTTGTCGGAAAAGGCGGTGTTCCAGCACCTACCCTCCATGAAACAGATGTGGATGAAAACGACTATCTGCAATTAATTGACCTGATTAAGAGGCTATACGTGGAAGCTAAGCTAGTACACGGTGATCTCTCCGAATACAATGTCTTCAAAACTGAAAACGGCCTCATTTTATTTGATTTTGGATCTGCAGTTGACACAATGCACCCAAATGCTCAAAACTTTCTCGAAAGAGACATTAAAAACGTGTCATACTTCTTTGCAAAAAGAGGACTAACAGTTGAAAACCCATCTGACGTGCTCTCAAAAATAGTGTCATGAGCTTTGAAAAAATAATAAGAATACCAGTAGACCGGGTAGGCTCCCTTATTGGTAGATCCGGAAAGATCAAGTCACACATAGAAAAAACTTGCTCAGTAAAACTGGACATCGATAGTGAATCAGGGGAAATTGAAGTCTTAAGCGATGGAACAATTGATCAGATCCAACCATTCAAGGCAGTAGAAATTGTCACTGCGATAGGCCGCGGCTTTTCACCTGAAAATGCATTGAAACTGCTCAAGGAAGAAAACTCACTACATGTAATGGATCTCAGAGATTTTGCGGGCAAATCACCGCAACAAATTGAAAGGATAAAAGGAAGAATAATTGGAGAGGGAGGTAGAGCGAGAATAAACATGGAAAATCTTACTAGTACTAGTATCTGTGTTTACGGTAAAACGGTTTCAATCATCGGTGAACCGCACCAAATCAAAATGGCAATCTCTGCAATCAGCTCGATTTCATCTGGCAGCAGACACGGTTCAGTTTATGGCAAACTTGAGGCAAACAGGCGAAAAGAAAAGCTAGCCAAAATGCAATTATGGGAAACAGACGATGTCTCTTAAGGAAACCTTCAGCCAGATATCTCCCAGCGAGTTCTTTTACAGGAACAGAGACCTTGCTGGTTTTAGCAACCCGACGCGCTCGCTATACACTGCAGTGAGAGAATTTGTGGAAAACGGGCTTGATGCGTGCGACCAACGTGGGATACTGCCAGAAATCCACCTTATAATCAAGCCTGTTGATGCGGAAAAACCAGACCCGAAACCCTACATCCTAACAGTAAAGGACAACGGGCCAGGAATGGAATCAAAGCAGATCCCGATGGCGTTTGGGACTGTCCTGTACGGCTCCAAGTTTGGACTCAAACAGGCAAGAGGAATGTTTGGACTTGGAGCCACTATGGCAATACTATACGGACAAATCACAACAAACAAGCCAGTCGTTGTGTCAAGCTCAGCTGATGGAAAGACAAACCACGAATACGAGATGATGCTTGACATCCAAAAAAACAAGCCGGTGATTCGAAAACATTCTACAAAGGAAACAAACAAGAAAGGACTATCTGTGAGCATCACCTTGGAGGGAGACTACTCCAAGGCCGGCGCAAAAATTAGAGACTATGTGTACCAAACATCCCTTATCACACCATATGCAACAATAACATTTGATGATCCAAAGGGCGAAAAATTCCACTACAAAAGAATTGTAGACGCGATGCCTCCACCGCCCACTATAATCAGGCCGCACCCACACGGAGTCGACGTTGAGACAATAAGGCGCATGATCCTCGACACCCATTATCAAATCCCGTCTATTGACAATGTTATGATAGAAAAAGTCAGAAAAGAACTCGGCCTTGCAAAAAAGAATTTGAACTTTGAGGGGATAATGGTAAAAGCGGAAAAAAAATGGGCCTCGCTTTCAAGGCCCGTGCGAGTAATAGTAGCACTCATGTCATTTCTAAAGATGGATTTTGAAAAAATCATGAAGATAAGAATCGACGACGTGGACTTGATGCACAAACATCTCACATACTGGGACTATGGCGAATCAAAGTCAGTGACAATAGACATGCCAAAGTCAAGTCCTTACTACAAGCAGCTTGCAAACACCGTTTCAGGCGAGACTTTAGTGACATTTCTGACAAAAAGATTTCAGCGCATAGGGCCAGCAACGGCAATAAAATTCGCCGAATTCGCAAATCTGAAGGCGGAAAAGCGAATAGGCGCGTTTTCAAACGAGGAACTCGTCCAGCTCAGCGACTCGCTTCAAAAATACGAGGATTTCCTGACTCCAGACCCAAGCTGTCTTGCGCCGCTAGGGGAAGAACCTCTAAGAAAGGGCATAGCCACGTTCTTCAACCCTGACTTTTACGAGGTTGTGCAGCGCAGTGCCTCCGCATATTCAGGATTCCCGTTTATTGTGGAGATGGGGATTGCATATGGTGGGCAGATCCCTTCGGGCAAAATAACAACATACAGATTTGCAAATAGAATCCCACTACTTTACGACGAGGGAAGCGACGTCGTACTCCAAGTGGTAAACGAGACGGACTGGGGCAGGTACAAGATAAAAAATGATTCACCGCTCGTAATTCTGAGTCATATCTGTTCTACTCGCATTCCATACAAGACCGTTGGCAAAGAAAACGTTGCAGACAGGCCGGAAATTGAAAAGGAACTAAGACTTGCCTTACAGTTTTTATCAAGAAAGCTCTCGGCATACATGTCCAAGCGGGGACTAGCCGAAATAGAAAAGAAGAGGAGTAACCTGTACCAGAAATATCTCCCATTGATCTCACAATTTGCAACCGAACTATCAGGTAAAAATAAAGAACCAGACTACAAGAAACTAATCAAGGATTTGAACACAAATGTCGAAACCCAAGAGTAAGTCAGAAAAAATTGCAACCGCGAAGCGGGACTCGTTACTAGACCTGTTAAGGATTGAAGGCACCAAGATCTACAATGATCTTGACAAGGGACAGTTCCCGCAGTTTTATGTGCCAAGCAGGTCTGTTAGTAACATAGTCTACGACAAGAAGCTACGTCAGTACATACTTGGAAAGGCAGCGGGTCTCCGAAGCTCTCGAAACATGGCACAGCTTCGCTCATTTACGCAGCTGATCTGGCTTGCGTTTTTTGCAAACAGACTGGTGCATGAAAAAAAATCATCCACACTCAGAGACATATATTATTCATCTCAGGCATTTGAAATTGATTTTGAAGACCAGCCCGAATCCGATAATATAATCGTCGACCTCGAGGCGGTGCTTGCAAGGCCTCGTGAGGACTTTCACATTTTTCCAGAGGAGCGAAGCAGCGTATTTGGGGATCTGACAATAGAATACACGGTTCCAGGTTATGAAGGCAGGAGAACGAACCTCTCGGACCATCCTGACGGGTACCTCATTGGGCCAAGCCTCAGCAGCGCCGAGCTGGTAGACACAAGCGCAGAGCTCGTAATTGCAATAGAAAAAGGAGGTCTTTTCACCAGATTCGTCGAAGAAAAAGTTGATAGAAAATTCAAGGCAATAATCATCGATACGGCAGGACAGGCGCCACGTTCCACAAGATACCTCCTAAAGAGGTTGCACGAGCAAATGAAACTACCAGTGGTCATACTTACCGATGGCGACGTCTACGGGGAGCACATTGCAATGGTAATAAAGTCTGGCTCTGCAAACGCAGCTCACTTGAGGGAGCTGACTGTCCCTGACGCAAAGTGGCTTGGAGTGTGGGCATCAGACATTGAAAAATATAAACTTCCGACCATCCCAATGACTGAATCCGACATCAAAAGAATTTATGATCTGCAAAAAGATCCGAGATATCAGGAAGGTATCTGGAAAAAGGAACTGGAGATATTTCTCAAAATAAAACGAAAAGCAGAGTTGGAAGCATTTTCAAAATACGGTCTTACAAACATCACCGACAAGTACCTGCCACAAAAATTAGAGCTTGCTAAGAGTCTATAGCCTTTCTAATTCGCAAAGTGAGGACACCGTTTCTGTATTTGAAGTCTCCAATCTGCATGTCTGTAGATCCTTCGATTGGAACCTCTTTTGAAAAATTACCTGCACCACGAATGTACAACACTCCCTCGATGAGTCTAACCATTATCTTATCGTCAGGACCAGGTACCTCTGCAACAAAAACAATCTCGTCACTGCCCTTGATAAGGTCATAAACCCAGTTCTTACTCTCGGATTCTCTTGCAGAGTATTTGGGCTTTTCAGTCTTTGTCATATTTTTGAGCGCAAAACCCCAGTAAATCATGGTTATCGCCGCTATTCCTATGAGAATAAAACTAACTGTGCCTTGGCCTTGGCGCAACGACATGATGTAGACTATGCCCAAAAACAGAATCAGCATGATTGGCACTATGAAATTAATCGACTGTTCATTGGAATAGGATCTTTTGTAGCTTGACACTTCTCAACTGACTTGGACTCTGCTAAATATAAAGCATCTATGGTTCAGGAACAAAACGTCTCAAAACAGACAATGTGATCAAATGGCAAGTCGATTTTTATTATAGGCACAAAAACTACACCCAGTGGATAAAAACAAAACAAATCCTGGTACGGGAAAAGGCATATTTCTAAAAGGCTCGATCATCGGAGCAATAATCACGATTCCATCACTGGCGGCATTTTTTCTAAGCTGGTATGTGACTGGGGATAAAATAATCTCGCTCATTGTGGGCATAGTGGTGCACTTTATCGGAATGGGATTTTCGCTCAAGATTTCAAAGAAACTATTCAAAATAAAGTAGCAATAATCCACTCAAATTTAATTATGCAGATAAATCATTACACGTGTTGTCCCTAGACAGGATCGAAAAAGATCTGGTTGATCAAGTCAGGCTTAGCCCACTTGAAGCTAAGGTTTTTTTGCTTGTAACTACAAAAGGCAAGATGGATGCAAAACAGATCGCGACAAATCTAGACATAAGCTACGACGAGTCCATCAACACTGCAAAAAAACTAGTTGAGCGGGGCGGGTTCATAGATATCTCTCAGACGGTTTTTGAGGCAATGCACCCGAGATTCACGGCAGTAAACATGTACAGGAAAATGTGCCAGAAAGAAAACATCGAGTTCAAAAAAAATTTAGTTGTAGACAACATCGGTGTTGCCTTGGAAATCTATTACGAGCGTGCAAGGACTAAATAGTGCCTTTTTGCGCAAAAAGTCGATGGGCATAGACACGGAAACCTGCAAGCACCAGATCACCTATTTTGGGGTAACCAACATCAACATTAACGAAAGAACCATAGGATCAGTCGACGTATGGCGATGTGCCATATGCAAGAAGAGATTTTGTGAGGAAAAGCAACTTGGCATCGAGTCTATCGTAGACTATGTGGGCATGCCAAAGATAGAGCCGGACGAAAAATGGGCAGTACTTGTAAGAAAACTCTTCAAAGGAAAAGACAGGTGGAAGCTTGTCAGACTCAAACAAAGCGGGACACTAAAGGTTGAAAACCCCGACGACAAGGTAATCGAGATTCCAATTAAGGAATATGCAGTTGATGATCCGAACCACGCCAGCTTCCTAATTGACGAGTATGTCAACAAGGCAATAGAAATCTAGGGTGGTGTGATTGCAAGTAGATGTTTACATAAACGACGTAAAGGGGAACCAAATGGCAGCAAAGATAACGGGCACTTTTACAATTGATGGAAACACATTCAAGTTCTCAGCGATAGCGTTTGGGCGCATCGGGGGCCATAACATAGGAGCAAAAATCTCAAAGACCACAGAAAAAGCGCTAGAAAAGCTGGGGTATGATGTAAACACCGTACTTGATATTCTGCAAAAAAATCTTGTCCAAGGAAACATCACACTTCCAGAAGGACTGAGCAAAGAGTCTTTTGCGGACGGCTAAAATTCTGCTTCCTCTAGTGCCTTTGCGCAATGACATCTTCTGTTGTGTGGAACCTCGTCTGGAATGGATGTCAGAAGCTTCTTTGTGTTTTGAACGTTTTTTGACAGCGTCTCTAAAACCTCTTTTGCAGTGACTGGCTTTTCGGCCCATACGTCATAGTCAGTTACAGTTGATATCGACGCATAGCAGATTTGCGCCTCACGCGCAAGCTGGCACTCTGGAACAAGCGTCATGCCAATGATGTCTGCACCAGTGGACCTGAAAAATCTAGATTCTGCCTTTGTTGAGAACCTTGGGCCATCGATACAGACGTAGGTCTTGTCCTTGTGCACCGAGATACTTTGTGTTTTTGCAGCGCTAAGTATTGCGGACTGGAGCTCCGGGCAAAATGGGTCTGCTACTGAAATGTGGATCACCTTTCCGTCCTCTGAAAATGTTCCCTTTCTGGACTTGGTAAAATCGATAAACTGGGACGGTAATACAAAATCGCCTGGCGCTAATTCTTCTTTTAGGCTGCCAACCGCGGAGGGTGCAATGATTCGTGTAATTCCTAGCTGTTTGAATGCCGATATATTTGCCCTGTAGTTTATCAGATGTGGCGGTATGGTGTGTTTTTTTCCATGTCTTGGCATGAATGCGATTTTTTTCCCGTTGAAAACACCAACTGTAATTGTATCTGAGGGTTTTCCGTATGGGGTTTCCACGGCTATATCTTTTGCTTCTTTTAGCAGGCCAGAATCATAGATTCCGGTGCCTCCAAAGATCCCAATTTCTGCCTGTTCCACTAGTATTTCACCAGAGATTCGCATCTGTATTTTTCTATCTTCTTTACTCCGTTCAAATCCGACAATTCCACAATAAATGCAAATCCTGCAACGCGCCCCCCTACTAGCTCAATTAGTTCTGCTGCAGCCTTGGCAGTTCCACCAGTAGCCAAAAGATCGTCGCAAATTAACACTCGTTGGTTCTTGTTGACTGCATTTTTTTGCATCTCCATAGTCGCCTTTCCATATTCTATCGAGTACGATCTCTTGATGGTCGCCCCTGGAAGCTTTCCCTGTTTTCTTATCATGATCATTCCCTTGTTGTAACGTAAGCTAAGCGCACAAGCAAGGGGGAATCCACGCGACTCGATTCCTGCAAAAATATCTACATCATTTGCATGGAACTTTTTTGCAAATTCGTCAACTACATGTGATAGCGCAGCAGGATTTTTTAAAATTGGACTGATGTCGCGAAAAAGAATTCCTTTTTTTGGAAAGTCTTGGTACTCCGTAATGATGTTTTGGAGATTCACATCGAGTAGGTTTTAGAACAGTAATAAAAAGGGTTCCGAATCTTTTAGTTTTATTGCAGCGAGAACGTGATTTCAGCGATTTCAGCACCTAATACAGCTTTGATCGTGTAGATTCCAGGTTCAAGTCCTTTCGGGACAGGCCAGATGGTCTGGAAGGTTCCTTGAGATGTTGAGCTCATGGTAAGCTCTTGGATCATCTCGCCGTTTGAACTGAGTATCTTGACTATGGTTGTTTGTGTTCTTCCCCCTCCAGTTCCAGATATGGTCATGACCTCACCTCCATGATATGGTGTAATTTTGTCAGTTCTGACGGCAAAACTCTCAGCTATCGTGCCTGCTACGGTTAGCTTTGTCTCTGCATAGTTTGCGCCGCTGCTAGCCCTGATGGTCCATACTCCTTGCTTTCCACTACTTGGTATTCTAAATGTCCCATCCGAAAAGGTGCCTGCCTTGTTAGTAAAGAGGTCCTTATTTCTGAATACTACTCCATCTGGATCTATCATGGTTAATTTGAGAAGTATGTTTGGATTGGTTGAGCCCAAAATAACTACACTTTCCCCATGTTGATACGTTGGCTTTGTAGTCTGCACCTTGATCGCTCCTGAACCAAACTGCAGGCCGACCGAGAACACTGAATCAATTTCGTACTTTTGATATTGCAGCACAACGGAATAAACTCCTGTCTTGTAACCGGAAAGATTAATCTCGTATTCCCCTCTGCCGTCCAATCCTAACGCAATTGTTTCTTTCAGCTTTTCCTTGTCTGTCGGGTCTATTACGGATAATGCGAGCTTTGCATTTGCAGGTCCTTGCATTATTAGCTTTGCAGTTTCCGAAGTTGCATAGTTTAGCTTATCGAATTTTGCCACAATCTGTTCGCTTGGCAATTCGCCAAGGCCAATTCGCAGAATCTGAGTTTCTTCTCCCTGCGTAAACAATACCGCATAGGTTCCCTTGGTTGAAGTTGCTGAAGTCTGATATTCGAAGTTGATTGTTCCTGAATCATCTAGTTGTATGATGTCAAAAAATATCTCCTTTCCTATTGGATCATTGATTATTATTTCAAGCGGCTGGCTTGCAATTCCGGTGCCGTTGAATAACATCTTTTCCCCTGGGTTGTATTTTGTCATGGCTGACTTTACGTAAATTGTCTTTGAGACAGAAACGCTTAGTGTTTTTTCTATCGTGTCAATGCCGTCGCTAAATGTCACTTCTCTTGTACCAATTTCGGCATTTGGGGGTATGGTGGTCTCATGCGACCAAATACCTTGGCTGTTGACTATGGCTACTGCCTCGTAAATCTTGTTCCCTGACGAGTCTTGAACTGTTATTGCCACTGCACTACCGGGTTGACCTGTGCCGCTTGCGCTTGCAACTTGGCCGGGCTCAACAACGCCATTGAATTGATCTACTGTTAGGTGTTTTGTCTTGGGGCTGACCATTTGTGTCTCTCTGTGTTCTATTCTGGTGCTAATTGTTTTTTCATTACCCTTACCGTCTACTAATGAAAACTCTACTCTGTCTGCGGCTTTGTTTACTGGAATCTTAGTCCTTCCAATCAGGTGTCCAGAATTATCTGTCTGGAAATCTTCGATCTTCTCATTATCAATTAAGAAATCAAGAGTGGTGTTTGGTGGAAACCCATAACCAATTATTCTTACACTATCGCCATTTTTTGGCTTGTCTGGGATCATTCTAAAAGACGCGCGTTCAAAATTGCTTGCCGCTGTTTCTTTATTACCTGGAGTCGTAGAGGGTTTATCTTGCGGCGGAGGTGTTTGTCCAGCTAGAACTTTTCCAATCGTCAGCTCATTACCGCTAGAATCAAGACTCTTCCAATTTATGCTAGGATTTGCAACCTCTGTTTTGATTCCAAATTTCACAGACTCGCCATGAGACAGTGATCTGTCTCCAGTAAACACCAAAACCCCTTGCGGTGTCTTGACTCCAGTCCAGCCATTTTCAGTCTTGTATGACTTGAAACTACCCGCGTCAGCACCAAGCCACATTCTTAGGGTCTTTACGTCCGTGTTGTCATTGTTGGTAAACTCAAGTAATGTGGTCTTTTCAAAATTTGTGATCTTGGCAGTAGTTTCTGCAAAGGCAGGCGCACTCGCAAAAGCAAATATCGAAAAAACAACCAGACTAAAAAATACTATCTCTGAATACTTCACAACCATTCTACCTGACTTGATCAATGTTATTTATTTACCCTTTTTGAGAGTTAGTAATTATTCATTAGTAAAACACTTTAATGACTATCTGGGCTTGCTTCGCTGGTATTTGGTCAAACCTACATGCGCAGTCAGGTTTTGCTGTTGCCTGATTCTTTCTGCAAGTAGCCTGTAGAATCCCCTAAACTGATCCTTGGTTTTGTCTGAGAGAAAGTCAGCCTCCTTTAGGGCTATTTTTTCGCATATGTATCTTGCAATCTCTTCCACATCAAACTCATTCCATTCCTCGTCTCTGTGCTCGTGCCAAATGCTGCGCAGATTCTCGACTATTCCCTTTTTGTTCCTTGCTAGAACCTCTTCTTTTGTGAGATTTCTGAACCCTTCCTTTCTAAGCTTAATCTCATATGTCTGGTTTACAGCGTGCAAATAGTCGTCTGCAAGTATCAGGTCCTCTATTGACTCGATCGATTTGCCACCTTGTTCTAGGTAAATTATCTGCATGTCGTTAAACTCGTTTGCTTTTAGACGCTCTGCTATCTTTTTTGATTCCATAGTATTGTCAAGTATGACAAAGACATTGTGGCCGTGGTTCCGGTAAAATATTGCAAGAGGCAGAGCAGAGTCTTTGTTAAATGCGGCAACCACATTTAGAGGATTCATTGAAATGTTTGGATCCTCCAAAAACTTGTCAAACGCGTTCAGGTACATCGCGTCAGACATGGTCTCAACAATTATCACTGGCCTCGAGTTTGTACCGATTTCTCTGTCTACTATAGACTCTACCAGTCCCCTTGAGAGGCCATACAAAATTGGAATCAGCGTGGCATCATCTGCATCCCAGTAATCATAATGGATTCTACTCAGGTGTTTTCTCTTGTCGAGCTCAACTACTAGTAGGTTTCCAGGGGTGTAGTCAAATATCATAAAAGGAGAATGCGTAGCATAGAGAACCTGATTTGAACCAGCAAGATTTCGCAGCAGGTCCGATATTCCCATTTGTTGCGCGGGGTGCAGATTTCTTGCCGGCTCGTCTAAAAGCAGAATTGCTTCTTTTAGCTCGGCTTTCTGGGTCTCTGCTGCAAAGTTCACAATAAACGAAAATGTCCACTTAAACCCTTCAGCCCTCCTACTGAGCAGACCTGTATTAGTTACAGTTCCATCTCTGTGTACGTCTGATATTACTACACTCATTATGTTGCCTGGATTATAGCGCAAATCGACATGGATTGGATCTCCTTTCCATGCTGGGTTCAGCCTGTCGGTGAGCCTCCTGCTTGCGGTGTTTAGGAGTTTGATGAGCTTTGGCGGGCTGTTCTTGTATTCTTCAAGCTTTTCAGTGTCAAGCTCCGCCAGATAAAAGAGGTTTCTCACCGTTTCTGCCTTGTCAAATTCCTCGGAATAGTCAAAACCCTCAGGTCTTCTTGACTCTTTTATGTATTCATCCAAGTTAATGTTGCCATAGATCTTTTTGTAATCTGAAAAATACACAAATCTTGGCTGCAGATGTTCTAGGATAAAGTTCTCAAGCGCAGTTTTTTCCGTAGTGCCAACCAAGAGCTCATCATATGTCTTTTCCATGTCCGTGTAAAACCTTGACCACTCTGCTAGGATTTGCGGTTCATCTACTGCAAGAAGCTGAATGGCATTGTTAAACTCCGTCATATCCCTGATAAACGTGTCCTTGTCAACAGGCGGCTGACCTTCAAAGAATTTGGTATCAAGCTGAATTCTGATGTGATTTGGAATGGTGGAAATAAAACCAAGAATATTCTCAGTATAGTTTTCCCACGAGTTTAACGCCTTGTTTTTCGCATCGCTTAGTTTTATGTCGCCAAAATCATACTGGATCTTCTGGGTTTTGTTGGTTCTGAAAATCTTCAGGTCAGTAATCTCTGGAAGGTGCGGAAATCTCTGCTTTATTAGCTTGGTTTCTGTTGGGCTAAGATGGAAATGACCTTCAACTAGGGTCATCTCTGACTTTAGCTCTTCAGTCATCTCGTCGCATAAATCAAGTTCTGAGACTCTTTCCTCCCTGTTCAGTAGGGTAAGTGCCTGCAGAATCGTAGTCTTGCCACTTTCATTTCTTCCAACAAATGCAGCCAAGTCGCCCACCTTGATTTCACCAGAATCATGGATGCACCGGTATGCCCTGACTCGGAACTTTCGTAATCGCATCTAGCGCCTATTTGGATGGCAGCGATTTAACTTATTCGTCACAATTTTACGCTCGAATTTTGAGAATAGTTATAAACGCACAAGGCACCAAAAAATCCATTGGCAACTGGAAAGGCAGTCGCAGTGTTCATTATTCCAATTGTATTCTCTTTCATATATGGAGGTACAGTACTGGCACTGTCACTACAAAATCCGGACCGCGGATTTGTCGACACGAGTCCAAATACAAAAATCTTCCAGATTATGGATCTTCAAAGCCAATACGCACAGTCTGATCAGGTGAGTGTACGCGTTTCGGTAAGCGATAGGGCATTTGATTGTGGCGACCTCTATATCACGATTTACGATATCTCGACAGGCCAAAGAAAGGCAGTAAAACAGGGAGCGTTCTTTGATCAATGTTACGGTTTGTCTGGAACTCTTCCGTCACCGGATAGTTTTTCAGAAAAAATAGATGCACCTGGACAGTATCTGCTTGAAGCGCAGATCTTCGATCAAAACGGCGACAAGTATCTTGCCACAAGCCAACAGTTCCGTGTACAATAGCTTCTTAATGCGATGTTATATATTGCAAACAAAATGAGCAACAGGCACACGTGAGATAAAATGGCACGACAAAAAGCTGCAGAAACAAAAGATGCAAAAAAAGACAAGAAAAAAGAAGAAAAAAAAGTAGCTAAAGAAGAAAAAAAGCTGAAAGAAAAAACAAAAGACAAGAAAAAAGAAGAAAAGAAAAAATCCACAAAAGATGACAAGAAAAAACAAAAAAAGGAAGAAATTCCGGAAAAAACACTAGAAGAAGAACTTGAAGAGCAGCTTACTGACGAAGAAATCGAGAACTTTCAGATCGATAAAGTCGACATGGATAAACTCACGAACCGAGTCTGCCTTTATCTGGCAAATTTTGATGATGGTATGGTGCAAAGCGAGCTCTGGAAGAAATTCAAACTGACGAGCAGGGATGGCTCTAGACTCGCGCTGAAACTTGAAAGAATGGGGATAATCACGCGTGAAAAAATCCTTGAAAATAAACGATGGACTTATGTTTTAAAAATAAAAAAGACTCCGGTCAGCACGGAATCGATCGAGAACGCACCCTGCCTTGTGTGTCCAGTCGAACAAAAGTGCAGCCTTGACGGCGAGGTGAGTCCAAGAACATGCCAGTGGATCGAGGACTGGACAATCGCAGAGCTGGCAAAACCAAAGAAAAAGAATGAACAATGAAGCTGCTGGATGCAAAACGTGATCATTACAGAAAGCTTGCAAAAGAGCAGGGGTTCAGAAGCAGGGCCACATTCAAGATACTTGAGCTAAACAACTCATACCGCATAATTGGGCCGGGATTCTCAGTAGTGGATCTTGGGTGTGCTCCTGGCGGATGGATGCAGGCAGCAATTAAGCTTGCAGGAAACAAAGGCAAAGTCGTAGGTGTGGACACTGCATACATGGACGAAATTCCAGGTACGCACTTTATCAAGGGAAGTGTAGAAGATCTGGCAATTGCCGACGAAATCCTCGAGTATCTTGGGACAAAGGCAAACGCAGTAATCTGCGATATCTCGCCGCAAATCACAGGACACTGGTCGATGGATCACGCAAGACAAATTTCACTGAACTATTCCTGCTCGAAAATAATGGATAAGGTACTGGCGCTCAAGGGAAACGCGGTGTTCAAGGTATTTGATGGAGAATACTCGATGGAGTTTCGGGATTACTTGCAAAAAAAGTTTGTCAAAGTACACCTGCGAAAACCTAACGCGTCAAGAAAGCCAAGCAGTGAGATGTATTTTGTTTGCCTTGGGTACAAGCCCTAGTGAGCAAATAATTCCTTGATTTTATCTATCGTGCAATCTGTTCTAAATCCAGTGGGGTTAAATGATGTGGGGCTGGCAAGAAATCCGGCCTGGTGAAGGCGAGAAATTATTTCCTGCAATGGAATGGGCGAACTCCTGAGAATTTCGGCAACTTCGTCTAGTGTATAGTAGCACGCAGGCATCTCTGACTCGAGGCTGCATTTTTGAAGTGATTTTTCGCATTTTTTGTCAACTGAATGGTTTGGTGTTTCTCTGAGCATTAAATCTACGAATTCTTTTTCAAACAAGTTGCCTGTCCATAAGGGGCCAGCTATTTTTTGCTCATAGCCACACATCTTGCAGGTTGGCTCTTGCTCAAGAGTCGCAGTCCTATTCCAACAGTTTCTGCAATGAGAAATAAACCCAATGAGATTTCTCGTGTCTGACTTGTGCAGAATTCTTAGATACACTCTATAGTAATGTTGGTTTGTCTCTGAAAAAATTGGCACCGCCTCGACATCAAGTCTTGCTGCAACTGTAACTATCATACCGAGTATCAGTCTTGTCGCAATTTCGTTGCTGTATGTGGTTTTGATCGGGATCCCATGATACTTTTTTTTGCATGCATCGTTGAATAACCCGTGTAAGACCTGCAGATCCGTTGCGCTAACTGACATCAAGCCCTTGTGGGATGTGGCGCGTATGGCGCACTCGACAAACCTGGAAGGAGAACCAAACGGATCGATGTCAACTATCGTACCTCGGGCCCCCTCACCTGAGAACGCGCTAAGAAACCTGCAAACCTCGTTTTCAAATACCTGGAAGTTTTTCAAGCCGTTAAGCTTGGCTGATTCCCTTGAGAGCTCAAGTGCCTTTGGGTTTGCGTCATTTACAAAAACCTGAATGTCCTTAATCTCGTTTGCTACACGCAATCCTCGAGCCCCAAGGCCTGCCAAACCGTCTAAAAAGATCTTTGGACGCTCAATTCCCTTCAAAAATGTAGAATATGCTATGATGGAAAAATCTCTGCTGAGTTTCGCCCTTGGGTTAAAGAACGCGACGTCCCTTGGTGGTACCTTTTCCTCTATCGCGCCTCTTGGGACAAGAATTTTGGTTGTCCCTTCAATAATTGTGGTGATGTCGTTCTGGTTTGTCTGCAATTGGTATGCTGTTTCATTTTACTCTATAAAGTTCTAACATTTAGCTTGTATCTAGACTGAGATTGTAAATCAAATTCAACCTAAAACGGTTTAATACGCAGAATTCTCAGCTGAGTCGTGCTTGTTTGTGGTGTGGACGAAGCTGGACGAGGATCCATGATAGGGCCGCTCGTCGTAGCCGGTGTCTCAATAAAGCAATCAAAACTAAAAAACCTCACACATCTGGGAGTTCGTGATTCCAAAAAGCTTACACCACTGGCAAGAGAAAAACTCTACAAAAAAATAACAAATCTGGCTGATAATTATGCTGTATCGAAGGTGACTCCAAAGCAGGTGGACTCTTTTGTTGCAAAACACCAATTAAACCAGCTCGAGGCATCACACATGGCAAAAATAATCAAAAAACTGAGACCATCAGTGTCCTATGTTGATGCCTGCGATGTCAATGCAGCAAGGTTCGGAGATAAAATATCATTGCTTGCAAATACCGGCAGGATCAAATCGTACCATCATGCAGATTCGACATTTGTAATAGTCTCTGCAGCATCGATAATTGCCAAAGTAACACGCGATAGGGCGATTGCAAATCTAAACAAGGAATATGATTTTGGTAGTGGGTATCCGTCTGACTCTAAGACAGTCGAGTTTGTCCGTAATTGGTTCTCAAAACACGGGCAAGTTCCGGATTTTGTGCGTAAAAGCTGGTCACCGGTGAAACTACTGGCGAGTCAGGACTTGATGTGAAACCTTGCCACAACCATAGCATGATCCTTGTCGTACGGCTCAAGGTCGATGTTCTGTATGACTGAAAAATCAGAGCGAAGTTTTTTTATCTCATTTTCAATGGTTTTTTTTGGTTGTTGTGTGACGTCAATGCTTTGTGTCTTTATGACCAAAAACAAGTATCCACCATCCTTTAGAAACATCCTGCAGTTTGATATCGCTATTTCAGTCTGATCCGGCTGTGCAATGTCGGAGTACACGACGTCCACTTTGCCGTATACTGAGAAATACTGCTCTGGATGTTTGGCATCGTGTAATATTGGAACGATATTTTTCCTCAAGCTAGCTACACGATCCAAAAAGTCGCGGGCAACACGACTTGCGTGTTCCACTGCAAAAACAATCCCGTTATAATCTACAATGTCGGATACATGAGAAACTGTCGTACCTGTGGACGCACCAAGGTACAAAACCCGTGTCCCCTGTTTTATTGGAAAGACATCAAGACCGATTGTTAGTGCCGCTGCAAGCTTGCTTCGAAATGGATCCCATATTCTATATTCAACACCTGATCTTTTGTAGAGTTTTTCCCCATAAACCTGGTTTCCCTCTACATAGTTTACCGTGGCAAGCCTTTTCTGGCCGTCCAGCTTCAACCACAAAATCTCAGAATCTTCTTTTTCCAAACTTTTTTCGCTTGTTTCCGTCCCCTCTAAATTCTCTGCGGGGACCGCCTGATCCTGACTCTCCTCTTGGCCTATAGCTGTCTCTTGGCCTGGAATCTCCTCTTGGTTTGAAGCCGTCTCTTGGCCTATCTTCTCTTGGCCTATAGCCGTCTCGCGGCCTGGCGTTTTCTATTGGCCTAAAGTTTTCTCTCGGTCTAAAACCGTCTCTTGGCCTATCTTCTCTTGGCCTATAGCCG
>Ga0187894_10000560_pt1 | contig 50046 bp, 51 predicted proteins | sample GBC1701081metaG_FD_136650 | JGI IMG/M metagenome (GOLD analysis project Ga0187894, IMG submission 136650) | White microbial mat communities from a lava cave in the Kipuka Kanohina Cave System on the Island of Hawaii, USA - GBC170108-1 metaG ... | reverse complement strand
GTGCTCAAGACGTATGGGGAGCTACTCGTGAGCCAGGAGCGCCTCGGGTTGGCGCGCGAGATTCTTTCCGTGACGCAGCAGGTCTGGGACGCCGCGCAAAAGCTCTTCGACGCCGACGCGGTTCCCCAGCTGGATGTCCTCCGCGCGGACGTCGAGATTCGCAAGGCCGAGAACCGCGCAGTGATCGAGGAGCGCGGTCTCGCGACGGCGCGGCGTGAGCTGGCACTTCTCATCGGTCGTCCCGTGGTCGAGCCCCTGCGCGCCGTGGCGCCGTCTCCAGCGTTGCCGCGCCCACCCGGCGATCTGGAGACGCTGCGCGATCAGGCCCTCCTGGCACGGCCCGACCTGCGTGCTGCGCTCGCCGGCGTGGACGCGGCCAGGGCGGAGGTGGACCTGGTGCGGGCAGAGCGGTTCCTGCCCGAGCTGAAGGTGGGCGTGAAGTACGAGACGGGGCGCGAGTTCGACTCGATCGGCCAGCGCGGCCTGCTCACCCTGTCGGTGCCGCTGCCTCTCTGGAACCGCCGCGAGGGCGACCTCGAGCGGGCGCGCGCGGAGGTCGCCAAGCAGCAGGCGCAGGTCGAGCTGGCGCGGCGGCGCATCGAGAAGGAGATCTCGGTGGCGCGGCAGCAGGTCGATGCCTCCAGCCTGATCGTGGACCGGTACGAGCAGAGCATCCTGCCGCAGCAGGAGCGGAACTTCGGTCTATTGCGCGAGGCGTACGCGATCGGCGAGATCCGCATCACCGACGTGTTCGTGGGTCAACGCGAGTTCATCGAGAGTCGCGAGGCGTACCTGGAGGCGGTGAGCGCGTTCAACGCCGCCACCGCGGATCTCTATCGGGCGCTGAACGCGCGTCCCTAGGAGGGCAACCCGTGCGTGACTGGACGCGATCGATCGCCGTCGTCGGGAGCGGTCTCCTCCTCGCCGTGGCCACCGCGGCGTGTTCCCCCGAGAACAAAACGAAAACGGAATCGGCCCATGGCTCGCCGAGCAGTGACGCCGCCGGTGCCAAGGCTGCGACACCGGCCGCGAAGTCCGACGAGCCCCGAGACGCAGGCCACGCGCACAAGGAGGGCGAGGCTCCGCACGCTCACGATGAGGGCGGAGCGGGGCCGGTCGTTGCGCTGACGGCGATCGAACGGGAGAACATCGGCCTCAAGACCGAGAAGGCCCTGGTGCGGCCGTTCGAGGACGTGCGGCGGCTGCCCGGCGTGATGAAGCCCCTCCCCGACCGGGTGGCCGTCGTGACGAGTCGGACCCCCGGCAAGGTGGTGGAGATCCACGCGGCGCTGGGCCAGCGCGTGGAGAAAGGGCAAGACCTGATCGAGGTGCAGAGCGTGGAACTGGAGAAGCTCGAGCTCGAGCTGCTCCAGGCGGAGGCGCGCGCGCGCGTCGAGATCCTGAAGCTCGAGACAGATCTGACCCAGGCACAGAACAAGCTGCGCCTGGCCCAGGCCGACGCAGACCGGAACCAGCGGCTGGTGGACAAGGGCATCGGAGCCCGCAAGGATCTCATCGCCGCAGAGAACCAGCTCCAGGCCGTGCAAAACGAGATCGCGGGTCTCGGGCGCCAGATCGAGCTGGCTCGCATCAGCTCGCGCGCGGAGGTGGAAGGGCTGATCCGTCAACTCGGTCTTCTCGGACTCCCGGCGGCTGACATCGAGCGGATGCGGCGCGAGCGTGCGGTGGCGCTCCTCCACATTCCGGCGCCGATCAGCGGGACAGTGGTGGAGCGACCCGCCGTGCTCGGCCAGGTGGTAGAACCGAGCACGACGCTGCTGAAGCTCGTCGACACGTCGGTCCTCATCGCCGAGGGCTCGGCCCCTGAAGATCTCTTGCGCGAGCTGCGCGTCGGGCAGACGGTGCGCGTCACCGTGCCCACGTATCCGGGCGAGCGCTTCGAGGGCAAGATCACGTTCATCCATCCCCAGATCGACCCCGAGCGCCGGGTGGCCCACGTGTGGGCGGAGATTCGCAATCCGGGCGGCCGGCTGAAGCCGGACATGTTCGTCCAGCTCTCCGTGGCGGTGGGGGGCGGGCCGAAGGCGCTCGTGATCCCGGCCGCGGCTCTGATGAAGGCCGAAGGGCGGGAGTTCGTCTTCGTCGAGACACCGGCCGGCTTCAAACGCGCCGATGTGCTCGTCGGCGCTCGGAACGACGAGTCCGTCGAGATCAAGCAGGGGCTGGCCCCGGGCGCGGCGGTGGTCACCGACGGCAAGCGCCAGGTCTACACGGTGTTCCTCGCCGCGCGGTCCGGCGCGCCCGCGCTTGGCGGACACACCCACTGAGGCGCGCGGGCGGCCATGTTCGACTGGATCACGCGGACCGCCTTGCAGAACCGGATCCTGACGGTGGCCGCGTACGTCGTCGTGCTCGTCGTCGGCGTGCTGGCGCTCCAGAAGATTCACCTCGACGTCTTCCCCGAGTTTGCCCCGCCCCAGGTCGTGATCCAAACGGAGTCGCCCGGTCTCGCCGCCGAGGACGTGGAGCGGCTGATCACCTTCCCCATGGAGACGGCGGTGAACGGCACGCCTGGTGTCGAGAGCATCCGGTCGAAGTCCTCCGCCGGGCTCTCGACCCTCGTTATCGTCTTCGAGTCGAGCACGGACATCTACCGGGCGCGACAGCTCATCAACGAGCGCCTGCAGTCCGTGCGGGCGAGCTTGCCGCCGGGGACCCACGAGCCCGACATGCTGCCAGTGACATCGGCCGTGAGCTGGCTCGTGAAGTACGCGCTGGTCAGCAACACGGTGTCGCCGCTCGAGCTGCGCACGATCTCGGACTGGGACATCGGACGCCGCCTGCTCTCGATCCCCGGAGTGGCCTCGGTGGTCTCCATCGGCGGCCCCGAGAAGCAGTACCAGGTGCTGCTTTCCTCGGAGCGGCTGTGGCAGTACGGCGTCACGGTCAACGAGGTCGTGGAGGCCGTCCGGAAGGCCAACGTCAATACGCCCGGCGGGTTCATGGTGGTCCCGTCCCAGGAGCTGGCGGTCACCGGCGTGGGCCGCATCGCCTCGCTGGACGATCTGCGGCGCACGGTCGTGGCCGATCGGAAGGGCACACCGATCACCCTGGCCCAGGTCGCGGACGTCCGGATCGGACCGGAGTTCGCCCGCGGCGACGCCACCTACCTGGGCAAGCCGGCGGTGATCGGGACCGTCTCGAAGCTCTATGGGGCCGACACGCTGACCGTCACCTACAAGGTGGAGGAGGTGCTGCGCGACGTCAGGAAGACGCTGCCGGCTGGCGTGCAGCTCTACACGGACGTCTTCCGCCAGGCGACGTTCATCGAGGCCGCGGTCGGCAACCTCCGGCGCGCCCTGATCGAGGGCGGCGCCATCGTGACCGTGGTCGTGGTGTTCTTCCTCTTCAACGTCCGGGCGTCGCTGATCACGCTCGTGGCCATGCCCATCTCCCTGCTGCTCGGCGTGCTCGCCCTCACGCTCTACGGGGTCGGCATCAACTCGATGACGCTGGGCGGCCTCGCGATCGCCATCGGGGCGGTGGTCGACGACGCGATCATCTACGTGGAGAACATCGTGCGGCGCCTGCGGGAGAACCGGGGGCGCCCCTCCCCGGTGCCCGCCCTTCGCGTGATCTTCCACGCCTCACGGGAGATCCGCGACTCCGTCGTCTACGCAACGTGGATCATCTTGATCGTCTTCGTGCCGATCTTCCTGCTGGGCGGCGTCGAGGGGCGCATCTTCACGCCGCTCGGTCTGGCCTTCACGGCGTCGCTCTTCGCGTCGCTCGTCGTCGCGGTGACGCTCACGCCGGTGCTCTGCTCGCTGCTGCTTTCGGGGCACCGGGGTGGGTCGGAGCGGGAGAGCCTGCCGGTGCGCTGGCTCAAGGCCGGCTACGAGCGCGTGCTGCGCCCTGCGCTGCGATGGCCGTTGCTCGTGATGGGCGTGTCGTTGGCCCTCCTGATCGCGAGCCTGCTGCTGGTCCCGGGCTTCGGTCGCTCGTTTCTGCCCGAGTTCCAGGAGGGGAACTTCATCATCGCGGTGACGACGCTGCCGGGCACCTCGCTTCAGGAGTCGGTGCGCCTGGGCGGGCACATCACGCGGATCCTGCGCCGCTACCCCGAGGTCGTGTCCGTGGCGCAGCGGGCCGGGCGCGCCGAGCTGGACGAGGACGCGCAGCCGCCGAACTTCAGCGAGTTCGACGTGACGCTCCGCTACGGCAAGCGAGACCCCGAGGAGCTGGTCCACGCGATCCGCGAGGACCTCGAGAAGGTGCCGGGGGTGGCGGTCAACGTGGGCCAATTCATCGCGCACCGGCTGGACGAGGTGCTCTCGGGCATCCGGGCGCAGGTGGCCATCAAGATCTACGGGCCCGATCTGAACGTGCTGCGCGACCTCGGCACCCAGGTCGAGGCGATCCTGCGCGAGATCCGGGGCGTGCGCGATCTCCAGCTCGAGCAGCAGATCAACGTGCCCGAGGTGCGCGTCCGGGTGAACCGCGAGCAGGCGGGCCGGCTCGGGCTCAATCCAGGCGACATCCTCGAGACGACCCAGATCGCGTTCAACGGCGAGGAGGTCTCGAAGGTGATCGAGGGGCAGCGCTCGTTCCCGCTCTTCGTGTGGTTCGACGAGGCTTCCCGTCGCGACCGTCAGGGCATGGCCAACCTGCTGATCGACGCGGCGGACAAGCGGAAGGTGCCGCTGCGCACGGTGGCGGAGGTGTCCGAGGAGGACGGGCCGTACTTCATCAACCGCGAGAAGGTGCAGCGCCGGATCGCCGTGCAGGCCAACGTCCAGGGGCGAGACCTCGGCAGCATGATCGCGGAGGCCCGGGAGGAGATCGCCAAGGGTGTGACGTTCCCGCCGGGGTACTTCATCGAGTACGGCGGGCAGTTCGAGAGCCAGCAGGAGGCCACACGGGTGCTCACGCTCTACGGCGTGCTCGCGCTCGTCGCCACGTTCCTCCTGCTCTACAAGGCCTTCAGCTCGCTGCGCGCGTCGCTGATCGTGCTGGCGAATCTGCCTCTGGCCCTGATCGGCGGGATCGTCGCCATCTACCTCACCGGCAGCATCATCAGCGTGCCCTCGCTCATCGGATTCATCGGCGTCTTCGGCATCGCCGCGCGCAACGGGATCATCCTCGTGAGCCACTACCGGCAGCTGCGCGCCGAGGGACTGTCCCGGGAGGAGGTTGTCGTCCAGGGCTCGAAGGACCGGCTGGCGCCGGTGCTGATGACCGCGCTGGCGGCGGCGTTCGGCGTCCTGCCGCTGGTGTTCGGCGACCTGGCCGGAAAGGAGCTGGAGCGACCGATGGCCCACGTGATCCTCGGTGGCCTCCTGACCTCGACCGTGCTCAACATGCTGGTGGTGCCAACGGTGTTCGCGCGGTTCGGGTGGGAGAGCGACGAGGCGTTCGAGCGGCAGAGAGGAGCCCAGGCGGCAGTGTTGCTGGGCGAACGGATGTCTGAGCGCTAGCAGGGCAGCCAGAGAGAAAGGAGGACATGCATGCGAGGAGTGGTGACGGGGCTCATGGTGGCGGCCATGACGACGGTGGGGGCTGGGGCGAGCTGGGCCTTCGAGTGTCCGGCCAGGATCGACGAGGCGCGCGCGGCGGTGCAGAAGGCCGAGGCCGCCCTCGACAAGGCCAAGGCTGCCGCCAAGGCCGCCGCGCGCGGACCCCTCGGCAAGGCGAAGGAGATGCTGGCGCACGCCGAAGGCGAGCACAAAGGAGCGGGCCAGGATGTGAAGAAGCACGCCGAGGCCGTGCGCGAGGCGCGCACGGCGCAGGGATACGCGGAAGAGGCGCGCCTGATCGCCGAGCGCATGTAGCGGCCGGTCATCGGCGCAGCGCCAGCAGGACGGGCGCGCTCGGAGAGGCGGCGCGCTCGAAGCAGGAGATGGGTGATGTACACGATGGGGCGGGGCAATGTTCACGGGCTGCTTGGCGGGCACTGGGGCGGCGTGCTGACGCTCGGACTCCTCGGGCTGGTCGCGCCAGCGTTCGGAACCGATCAGCCCATCATCACGGTGTGGCGGGACGCGCTTGCACCTCACGAGATCGAGGTGCACGTCGGGGAACTGATCCGATGGCGTGCGCCCGGGGGCGAGCCTCTGCAGTTGCAGCTGGACGCGCATCCGCGGGCACACGAGGCGGTGGTCCGCGCCGGTGAAATCCGAGCGGTCTTCCTGCTCCCGGGTGTGCACACGTACGAGGTTCTCGTTGTCACGGATGGCCGAAAGGTGCTCACCGGCACGGTGATCGTGAAGGAAGCGGAAGCCATGAGGGATCGTCCCTTGACGTGCGGCCCAAGCATTTACAAGGAGGTCTGTTTCGAGCCCTAGCGCCGCGTCGGCACGAGCGGGATCAACCAGGGGCAACGCGCCTTCTGGCTCACGGGCAGTTCGCGTTCGCGCCAAGCGGGCGCGTGCACGGCAGAGGGCGTGTCCGCGAACGTCGATTGAAGGAGATCGCCCATGGACGCGATCATCCGGAGCGGGTGTCGGAACATGGTCGCACGGTGGTGCGCTGCCATTGTCGTGCTGTTCGAATAGGTGCCCACGTATTCGGGGCTGGTCAAACCATCATCAACGGTTCACGCGGCGCCGTCGAGCCCCGTGTGATCGAAGTGCACGCGCGGGAGTTGATCCGCTGGCCAGCTCTGGGAGGCGAGCATCTTCACCTGTGTCTGGACGCCCATCCGGCGTCGCGATGCTTACGACCGTCCTCTTCCAGCCGGCGGTGGTCTATGCCGACCATAGTGCCAGCCAGACGGTCGGCATGTGGGTCTATTTCGGGGTCGTAACGATGGTCATGCTGGTCATCGCCGCGGTCGCGGTCGTTTCGAATGTCCGGCGCCATGTCAATCCGCACACGGGCCTGCCATCGCGCATCCGCAGGCGTCAACGACGTCGTTAACCACCGTGCGCTCAACGCTCGAGAGCGGAGGGTGTTGACGCGTTCGCGAGATTGTCGACCGGCAATGATTGCCGGCCTCTGGCTGGTGTCGCTCTGGCTCGGCTCGGCGGAAGCTCGCCCACACGCCGAAGGCCGCGTCGGCGTGCCGGCCATGGTGGCGCGGGTCCTGCCGGCCGTCGTGAGCATCACGACGCGCCAGATCGAGCGGGACCAGTTCAACGAGCCGGTGCCCACGCGGGGGCTGGGCTCGGGATTCATCGTGGACCGGCAAGGTCACGTGCTGACGAACAACCACGTGATCGAGGGCGCGGAGGAGATCAAGGTGGCGCTGACCGACGGCCGGGTCTTCAGGGCGACCCTGGTCGGCGCCGACCGCTTCAGCGACCTCGCAGTGCTGAGGATCGATGGCAAGCATCTCCCCGCACTCCCTTTGGGCGACTCCGAACGCCTGGCAGTGGGCGAGAGCGTGGTGGCGATCGGAAGCCCGCTGTGGATCGAAGGCGGGCCCACGGTGACGACCGGGGTGGTCAGCGCCCTCGGCCGATCCATGGAACAGCCCGGCCTCCCCATGCTCCACCACCTCATCCAGACCGATGCGGCGATCAATCCCGGCAACTCGGGCGGGCCCCTCATGAATCTGCGAGGAGAAGTCATCGGGATCAACACGGCGCTCATCGCCTCGGCACACGGCATCGGGTTCGCGATCGCCAGCGGCACCGCGAAGCGGGTCGTCCGGGAGCTGATCGTGAAGGGCCGCGTGGTGCGGCCGTCGCTCGGTCTCGTCGCCGTCGGCCTCACGCCGCAGGTGGCGCACGCCAACGACCTTGCCATCGAACGCGGCGCGCTGGTGATCCGCGTCGATGACGGGGGGGCCGGCGAGGCGGTAGGGGTCGAAGCCGGCGACGTCATCAGGTCAATCGGCGGGAGACGGGTGACTGATCTTCACGATCTTCACGACGTGCTCGACCGCCATCGGAGCGGAGAAGCCGTCGACGTGTCGATCTGGAGAGCGGGTCGTTCGGTCACGCTGAGGGCGGTCCTCGAGGAGGAGCCGTGAGCCGCGGGGGTCCTCGGAGCTGGTGCTGCAGTACCACTCTCACTGCCGCGCGAGAAGCGGACGCCCGCCAGGTGCCGCTCCGATTTCTTCCGGGGTGCCGCTGATCTTGGAACTCGTGATTAGTCCGCCCAAGGTCGTCGCGGGCTGCCCCGCGACGGTGCATTTGGACTTCGACGATGGCGAGGGCGATGTGATCCGGGCCGTGGCGCATTGGACCATGACCCCGCGGCGAGACCCTCGGCGCCTGGACAGGCAGCCCGCGACGATTGACTGGGGAACCATGAAGCTCACCGTTCATGAGGAGCAGCTGTGGGCGGAGCGCACGATCCCGCGCTCGTCTCGCACGGGCGTGAAAGGAGAAGACCGTGACGAAGGATCCGGTGTGTGGAATGCAGGTGGACGAGAACAAGGCTGTTGGGACCGTCGTGCGCGACGGGTGGACCTACCACTTCTGTTCCTCCTTCTGCAAGGCGACGTTCGAGAGAGCGCCGGCCAAGTACGCCGATCGGTAGGGGCGAGGCGCGCGGCTCAGGCCGTGAGGATCGAGAGTCTCACCGAACAGGGCAACGCTCCCGGCGCCAGGGCGGGAAACCGACGCCTGCGGGTGTCCTTAGTAACGCTCGACGATCAGCCGCTCGTCGCCATCTGCAGGCGCGCGCCCACCCACACCCCTCCCAGGGAGCCCAGGAATGCCCCGGCGAGCATCCCGGCAATCCACGCGACCGTGAGGTGCAGCGCTAGGTGCTGGCACTGGAGGCACACCGATGGCGCGACCAGCAACGCATAGAAGACCGCGAGCCACGTGGCGTCCTCGAGCGCCGTCGCCCGCGCCGCGCGCGTGATGCTTGCGCCAGAGACGAAGGATGGCGTCGAGGCATACAGGATGCCGGCCAGGAAAACTACCGCGTCCAGTAGTGACGACATGTGAGCAGGCCCGGCCCAGCGATGCGATGCCTCGATGACCGAAGACATCGACAGCAGCGGCGTAACGAGCATGGTCATTCCTGCGCCGACCAACGCAGCGAATGCCGCCCGACGATACCTCGGATGCAGCGCCAGAAGCGTGACGCCCCCATAGAGGGCGGTCCAAAGGATCCCCGTCAATCCGATGATCAGAGGGCTCATCTCTCCCTGATCGTGGACCCCGCTGATGAACAGAAGAAACAGCGAGAGGCTCGCCGCCCCGGCACCGAACAGAAGTGAGCCGATCAGGTGATGTAGCGCAATCGTGGGTCGATCGGCTGGCGAACGCCGAACTCGCTCGGTCGCGATCCTGGCGAGGGCGCGCTCAGCAATTCCCGGGGACGCCGAGGGGACTACCCATTGGTCAGCTGCTGCGAGCACGGCCCGAAGCCGGGTCCACCGCTCGTGGCACTTCTGGCATTCCTCCAGGTGGGTCAAGATGCGGCCATGGTCCTCGGTAGCGCATTCCCCATAGACGACGTCGACCAGCACAGTGTTCTCAGGGCACCTCATGGTGTTCTGATACCTCCTCCTTTCGACTCGACCAACGCGATCTCGAGGCGCCGGACGGCTTCGTGCAGTCGCCACTTGACGGTCCCGAGCGGAACTTGCAGTGCCTCCGCAATCTCCTCGTAAGCCAGTCCCTCGAAGTGACGAAGGACGAATATGATGCGTTGCTCGCCAGGCAGCTGTTCGATGGCCTGGCGGAGGACAGCGACCTCCTCCCGGCCCTCGGCGACTTCGGCCGGGCCGGGTTCCCGCGCGGACGATCGGGCGAACTCGAGTAGAGCGCAGTGAGGCTCCTCACGGCGCCTGCGGCGGAGATGGTCCTTCCAAACGAGGCGGGCGATCCCGTACAGCCATGGCGCGAACGCGCGATTGGGATCGTAGCGGTGACGCTGGCGATACACGGAGACCAGAACCTCCTCTGCAAGATCTCCGAGGCGATCCGGCGGGCCGCCCAGCCGATAGAAGAACGCGAAGACGCGTCCCTCCCAGCGCGCGAAGAGAAGTTCCAGCGCGGTTTGCTCGCCTTCCTTGACCCGGGCCATCAGCTCCCGGTCGTCAGGCATGGCCGATCCCGGAGTCCGGGGTGACGGGGGCAGTCCGGACGTCCCTCCGCCCCCCGACCCGGCTCCGGCGTGACTACGGATTCTGAACGCACTCGGCGAGGGCGCCTTCGGGAAGCTTCGGCCCCGAGAAGGCCGTCCCGTGAGGGGTACTCTCCGCGACTGGAGTGGCTTGCCGATATCGGACAGGCTGCCCGGTGAACTGATGTAGTGCCGTGTACTCGACCACCTTCGCGTCTCGCGCCTGCGCCAGGACAGCCTGCTCGTACGCTGTGGTCACCTCCGGCGTCACGCCGGTCACACAGATGCGCTCGAGAGCGAGTTGGTATGTTCGAGTCTCGGGCTCCGCAGCAGACCCCCACCCCTCGGGAAGAAGGACAACGGCGCCCAGCAGGACCAGACCGGCTCCGGCGGCCCCCAAGGTCCTCATATTTTCACCCCCTACGGAGACTGCGGCGAGGTCGAGTGGTCCGCGAACGCTGGCGAGACCGTGCCCGACGCGCCGATCACCAAGAGCGCTCCCAAGACAACCGCAATGGCCAATCGCATCGCGATCACCTCCCTACCCATATATCCGCGCGCCACTCGCCCTTTGTTTGCTTGGCCCCCAACCGCCGACAGCATAGGCCCGCGGTTCCTGCTCCGCTTCACGCCGGCCAGCCGCTATGCGCCATCGTCGCCCAGGCCGCGCCGCGTCCATCACGACGATGACCGTGAAGCGCCGCGGCGCTCGAGTCCCGACTCCCGACCGGGGCAGCGGCGGCCGACCATCAGCGACCCGAGGGACCGATCCAGGCGCGACCGATCCAGGCGCGAGGCGTCCGGGGAAATGTCAAAACCACGGTTCCACGCTCACGGCTGCGCGATGTGTGCTGATTTGATGAGCACAGCGCGTTGCTACCGCCGATGGATGCTGCCAGCCCCCGATGAATCTGCTTTGCCCGATGACCGGCCCGTGCGGCATCTCGACCACACCATGTGGCGGGGACGCCGCATCGCAGATTCCATGAAGACGGATGCGAGTCCAGGCTTGTTCACGAGCAAGATGCTGGTATTGTGAGTGTTGCCGCGTCGCCGAAGCTCTTGTGTGGCGCTGGCAAATGGCTTGCTTCGACTGGCCGGGTAGAAGACGAGGGTCTCCTTGCCCGATCCGAGCGCGGCGTTGGCGACGACGAACGCGACGGTGGCCTTGTCGGGATTGTCCTTGGCGTGAGTGAGGCTGACGCAGAATCGATTGGCCATGGTTCAGATCTCCTTTCGTCGAATGAGATAGACGGGGTGCTGCTGCTCCACGAGGGCGTGCCCGGTCATCCGGCACCAGGCCGGGATGTCGGCGGGCGCCCCGGGATCGCGACTCACCAGCTTCATGAGCGCGCCGGGCGCGAGCGCCTCGACGCGCATCCGGAGCTCGAGGACGAGCTCGCCGCAGCCGCGATCCCCGGCGTCCCATACGGCGTCGGGCTCGGGCGCGGCGGCGAGCGGGGCGCCGGAGGTCATCGCCGGCCTCCAGCGCCGGTCCTGGCGTAGATCGCCTCGAGGGCGTGGGTGTCGAGCCCGGCAGCCGGCGTGTCCTCCACCACGCGACCGGCGCGGAGCGCGATCACCCGGTCGGCGTAGGCCGTCGCGAGGTGGACCTGGTGCAGGCTCGCGACGACGGCGACACCGCTTCGCGCGACGGCGCGGAGCGTCTCGAGCACGCCGGCGGCCGAATCGGGATCGAGGCTCGCCACCGGCTCGTCGGCCAGGATGACGCTCGCCTCCTGGGCGAGCGCGCGCGCGATGGCGACCCGCTGCTGCTGGCCTCCCGAGAGCTGGTCGGCGCGCGCGTGCGCCCGGTCGAGCAGCCCGACCGCGTCGAGGCACGCGAACGCGCGCTGGCGGTCGGGTCCAGGAAAGCGGCGTAGCAGCACCCGCCACGTGGGGACGCGCGCGAGACGGCCCGCCAGCACGTTCTGGAGCGCGCTCGATCGCCGGACGAGATTGAACTGCTGGAAGATCAGCGCCACCTCGCGGCGCGCGGCGCGCAGCTCGCGCCCGCGCGCACGGCAGACGTCGCGGCCGTGGACGATCACCGACCCGTGGTCGGCGCGAATCAGCCCCGTGACGCATCGGAACAGCGTGGTCTTCCCGGCGCCGCTCGGTCCCAGCACCGCGACGAACTCGCCCGGCGCGATCTGAAACGACACGCGGTCGAGCGCGACGACCGTCGGCTCGTATTGCTTGGTGAGCCGCTCGACGCGGACGACGGGCCCGCCGGCCTCGTGGGCGGCCGTCGTCACAGGAGCGCCCGTCGGAGCCGCTGGCTGCCGTGGTCGATGAGCGTCACCATCGCGAGGATGATCGCGATGACGGTGAACAGGCGCGGGAAGTCGAGCAGGTCCATCGAGTTCTTCAGCTCCTGGCCGATGCCGCCGGCCCCGACGACTCCGAGCACCGTCGAGGCGCGGACGTTGAACTCCCACCAGAACAGTGCGACCGACACCATGGTCGGCGCCGCGTCGGGGAGGAGCGCCATCGAGAGCACCTTGACCCGCGATGCGCCGGTGGCCGCGGCCGCCTCCAGCGGACCGGGCGGAAGGCTCTCGATGGCCTCGGCCCAGAGCTTCGCGGTGCTTCCCCACGTGTGAAGGGCAATGCCGAGCACGCCGGCGAACGGGCCGAGGCCGACCGCGGCCACGAAGAGGAGCGCGAACACGAAGGAGTCGATGCCGCGAAGGGCGTTCAGGAACCAGCGGGTCGGGTAGTAGAGCCACGTGCCGGGGGCGACGTTCTTCGCCGCGAGCACGCACAGGGGGACGGCGAGCAGCGCGGCGATGGTGGTGCCGAGCGCCGCCATCGCCACCGTCTCGGCGGCGCGCAACAGCAGGATCGGGAGATCGTCGGTCGCCGGCGGCCACGACTTTGCGGCCCAGGACAGCATCTTCGGCAATCCGCTCACGAGCTTTCCAGGGTCGACCTGGGCGAGATGCCAGCAGACCGAGTAGAAGCCCGCGACGACGACGACAATCGCCACGAAGCGCACGCCCCGGAGCGATCGCCACGGCGTCGCGAGGTCCGGATACTCCCGCGGCGCGCCGGGGACGGAGGCCCTCACTTCTTCTTGATGCGGCCGACGAGGATGCCCGCATCCTCGATCATCTTGTAGCTGGCGTGCGTGGCCGCGACGAAGCCCGTGTAGTGGTTGGGAAGAAGGGACTTGGCGTCGGCCTCGGTGATCGCGAGCACGACCTCCTGCAGGCGTCGGGCGACGGCAGGATCGAACCCGCGCCGCACGGCAATCGCGTCGTTGGGGAGGGGGTCGGACTGCCAGACGATCTCCGTCGCGCCGCGCTCGAGCTTTCCCGCCTCGATCATCGCGTTGCGGTTGCGATCGAAATCGGTGGCGCAGTCCACCTGGCCGCTTGCCACCGCGACCTCGTTGGCCGCGTGGGTGGCGCCGTCGGAGTAGCGGAAGTATTGCTTGGGGTCGATGTTGCGGGTGCGGAACCAGGCCGTGGGGATGAGCCAGCCGGACGTCGAGCCGACGTCGGCGAAGGACACGCGCCGGCCCTTGGCGTCGTCGGGCCAGGTCTTGACGCCGCTGCCGGGCTTGCACACGACGATCGCGTGATAGATCGGCTTGCCGTCGTATTTCGCGGTCGCGATGGCCGTCACGCCGGAGTCGTTGTTGGCGAGGACGTAGCCCCAGGGTCCCATCCAGGCGACGTCGACCTGCTCGTTGGCGAGCGCGACGGAGATGCCTGCCCAGTCGGTCGTCGCGACGAGGTCGTAGTCCCGGTCGAGGGCCTTCGCCAGGTGGGCGAAGAACGGTTCGAATGCCTTCTTGGTCTCGGTCGGCGTCGGCTGCAGCGGTCCGACGCCGAGGCGAAGCTTCGAGCGCTGCGCGAGCGGCGCGGGTCGGTCGCCGGGCCGGACGGCGAGCAGCGCGAGCAAGGCAAGCAGGCAGACGGAGACAGAGCGGCGCATCGCGATCATCGGGTGACGCCTCCTGGGACCCAGCGGCGGGTGAGAAGCGGGTGTGCTGCTAGCGGCGGACGGCGGGTCTTGCGGGCGGACGGGGACCGCCGCCCTCTAGTCGGCTTCGCCGGCCACCGGCCGGCGAGGACGGGAGTCACCGGATTCGCCCCACGCGAGACGACGGGATCCAGAGGCTCGCCATGACGGGCGGTACGGTAACGCAAAGCTCGCCAGCCTGCAACAGACCACGCGGGTCGGTTGCGTCCCGAGGTGTTCCCGATGTAAGGTTCTGCCGGGGTTCGGCCCGAAGACGTCGCAATGTCGCGCCGTCGTGATCCGGAGGTAACAGTCGACCCGTAGCCTGGGCGACCGAACGGATCCCCGCGAGGACCACACACCCCCCGAGGTGCTCCTCGGGACAGCACTGGAGGCCTGCCGATGCCGCGCACATCGACACTCTGGGTTGCCGCCTGCACGCTCGCCGTCTTCACCGCCCTTGGCCTCGCCGGGCCGACGCCGGCGCTCGCGAAGACCGAGATTCACTTCTGGCACGCCATGACCGGGCAGCTCGGGGATTCGGTGAACGAGCTGGTGCGGCAGTTCAACGCGAGCCAGACGGAGTTCGAGGTGAAGCCGCTCCGCAAGGGGAGCTATTCGGAGACGCTCACCGCCGCGATCGCCGCGTATCGGCAGAAGAACCCGCCTCACATCGTGCAGGTCTTCGAGGTCGGCACGCAGACCATGATGCTGTCGGGCGCTGTCCATCCCGTCCATCAACTGCTCGGCGAGCAGGGAATCAAGGTCGACTGGAAGGACTTCATCGCGCCCGTGGTGGGCTACTACTCGAAGGACGGCAACCTCTACTCGATGCCGTTCAACTCGTCGACGCCGATCTTCTACTACAACAAGGACGCCTTCGCCAAGGCCGGCCTCGATCCGGAGAAGCCGCCGGCGACCTGGAAGCAGGTCGAGGAGTACTCGAAGAAGCTGATCGCCTCGGGCGCCGCCAAGTGCGGGTTCTCGACGGGCTGGCCGTCCTGGACCATGGTCGAGAACATGCACGCGTGGCACGACCAGCCGCTCGCGACGAAACGGAACGGCTTCGACGGCCTCGACGTGGAGCTGCTCATCAACCGCGAGTTCGGCGTGAAGCACATCGGCCAGCTCGCCGCCTGGCAGGCCGACAAGATCTACTCGTACGGCGGCCGCGCGGGGACTGCCGATCCGAAATTCGTGAGCGGCGAATGCGCGATGTACATCCAGTCCTCGGCGCTGATCGGCGGGTTCACGAAGGGCGTGCAGTTCAAGTGGGGGACAGGGCAGCTTCCGCACTGGGGCCCGCCCTACAAGAAGGCCACCTCGATCATCGGCGGCGCCACGCTCTGGGTCATGAAGGGCAAGCCGGCGGCCGAGAACCGCGGCACCGCCCAGTTCCTCGCGTTCGCGTCCAACACGAACCAGCAGGTGTGGTGGCATGCCACGACCGGCTATCTGGCCATCTCGAACTCGGCGGTGAAGCAGCTCGAGGAGGCCTATCACTTCGTCCGCAACCCCGATCAGTACACCGCCTTCGCTCAGCTGACCGGGCTTCCCGTGGCGGCGCCCTCCGCGCTCGCCGGCAAGAAGCCCGTGCCCGCCAAGCCGGAGCGCGTCGCGACGGCGAACAGCCAGGGGATTCGCCTCGGCAACTTCGTCCAGATCCGGGACGTCATCGAGAGCGAGATGGAGAACGTCTTCGGCGGGAAGAAGACGGCCAAGCAGGGCCTGGACGACGCGGTCGCCAAGGGCAACGGCATGCTGAAGGAGTTCGCGGCGCAGAACAAGCAATAGCCGCGCGCGATGAAGCGGACGGTCTTCAAGAACCCGTGGTTGCCGTACGTCCTGGTCCTGCCGCAGATCGCGGTGACCCTCGCCTTCTTCTTCTGGCCGGCGTTCAAGTCGCTCCAGCTCTCCCTGTTTCGGGTCTCCCCGTTCGGCGACAAGATGACCTTCATCGGGCTCGAGAACTTCTCCGCGCTGCTCGCCGAGCCCGAGTACTACGCGAGCGTGGTCAACTCGCTCGTGTTCGCCGGCAGCGTCACGGCGCTCGCGGTCGGGGTCGCGCTCGTCGCGGCGGGCCTGGCCACCCAGAAGATCCGCGGTCTCGCGATCTACCGGACCTTGCTCCTGTGGCCGTACGGCATCGCGCCGGCCGTCGCCGGCATCATCTTCCTGTTCATCTTTCACCCCTCGTACGGCGTCCTGCCGTACTTCCTGGCCTTCGTGACGAGCTACGAGTTCAACTGGCTGCTGAAGGGCTGGGTGGCGATGGTGCTGGTCGTGACCGCGACGGCGTGGACTCACCTCGGCTACAACATCGCGTTCTACATCGCCGGGCTGCTGGCGATTCCCAGCTCCGTGCTGGAAGCGGCCGACGTCGACGGCGCCGGCCCGGTCAAGCGGTTCACCGCGATCGTGTTCCCCCTGGTGTCCCCGATCACGTTCTACCTGGTCGTCCTCAACATGGTGTTCGCGTTCTTCGAATCGTTCGGCGTCATCGACGCCGTCACCAAGGGCGGACCGGGCCACGCCACCGAGATCATGGTGTACAAGGCGTACCGGGACGGGTTCATCGGCTTGAACGTGGGCTCGTCCGGAGCGCAGTCGGTGATCCTCATGGCGCTGGTCATCGGGTTGACCGTGCTCCAGTTCAGATTCGCCGAGAAGAAGGTGACGTACTCGTGAGCGTCCGGGCGGGGGCGACCACCTCGTGAGCGCCGTCGGGGCTGCGCCCGTCGAGGCCGCCCGGCTGGAGGCGCGGGAGGCCGCCGCGCGACGACGTTGGCGGATCGACAAGAGCGGTCTCGTCGTGCACGGGCTCCTGATCGCCTGCATCGCCGTGGTCGCCTTTCCGCTCTACTACGCCTTCGTGATCTCCACGCAGGATCTCAAGGAGGTCGTCCAGCGGCCCCCGTGGCTCCTGCCATCGACGCACCTCGTCGAGAACTACGTCGAGGCCTGGCAGCGGTCGCACATGGGCCGCATGCTCCTGAACAGCGCCGTCATGGCGGTGACCGTGGCCGTGGGCAAGATCGCCATCTCCATGCTCTCGGCCTTCGCGATCGTGTACTTCGACTTCCGCGGTCGGATGCTGTGCTTCTGGATGATCTTCATCACGCTCATGCTGCCCGTGCCCGTGCGGCTGGTGTCGACGTACGAGGTCGTCGGCACGCTCGGCTGGATCAACAGCTATCAAGGGCTCACCATCCCGCTGATGGCGTCGGCGACGGCGACGTTCCTCTTCCGGCAGTTCTATCTGACCATCCCCAACGAGATGGCGGAAGCCGCCCAGCTCGACGGCGCGGGCCCCCTGCGATTCCTCTGGTCGTTCCTCCTGCCGCTGTCGTGGGCGAACATCGCCGCGCTCTTCGTCGTGCTGTTCATCTTCGGCTGGAACCAGTACCTCTGGCCGCTCATGATCACCAACACCGAGGCGATGCGGACGGTGGTGATCGGGCTCGAGGGGCTGATCCCGAGGAGCGGCACCGAGCTGCCCACGTGGAACCTCATCATGGCCGGCGCGATGATGGCCCTGCTGCCGCCCGTGGCGGTCATCGTCCTGATGCAGCGGTGGTTCGTGAAGGGCCTGGTGGAGAGCGAGAAGTGAGGACGGGCCTGATCGGCGTCACGCTGCTCCCCCTCGTTCTCCTGGCGATCTCCGGATCCGCCTTTGCCGAGGGGACAGCCACACGGCTGGCCGCCCACCGGGGCGGCGCGGCGCTGTGGCCCGAAAACAGCCGGCTCGCGTTCCGGAACGCGGTCGGGTTGGGCGCCGACTACCTCGAGTTCGATGTACATCTCTCGCGGGACGGCGAGGTCGTCGTCATCCACGATCCGACGCTCGACCGGACGACGACGGGCACCGGGCCGGTGAAGGATCGCACGCTGGCCGAGCTTCGAGCGCTTCGGCTCAGGGATCGATCGGGCGCCGTCACGGACGAGACCGTCCCCACCCTCGACGAGGTCGTGACCATCGCAAAGAGCGGCGGTCGCCGGCTCCTGCTCGAGATCAAGGTCGACGCCGGGCGCACGCGCTATGCCGGCATCGAGGAGCGCGTGCTCGCCGTGCTCGATCGTCACGGCATGGGGGCCGCCACCGTGATCATGGCGTTCGAGCGCGACACGTGGGGGCGCATCCGGGCGCTCAGGCCCGACATCCAGGCGGGCGCCCTCTATTCCGCGCGCAGCCTCCAGTCGGGCTCCGCGGTGGTCCGGGCGATCGAGGACGCGCGCGAGGCGGGCGTCCTGTTCGTGGGGCTCGCCTATCCGCTCGTGACCGGCGAGGCCGTGGCGGCCGCACGCTCGGCCGGGGTCACGCTCGGCGCCTGGACGGTCAACGATCCCGACCTGATGCGGCTGGTCGTCCAGCGCGGCGTCTCGGTGCTCATCACGGATCGACCCGACGTCGGCCTCGACGTCCTCACCAACGGGAGGAAACCATGACGCGATTTGCGCGAGCGCTGATCGCGGTCGCCCTCTGCGCAGCCGTGCTGCCGAGCGCCACCGCCGCCCAGGCGCCGATCGAGGGCGAGCTGGTCCTGATCACGCCGGTCTCGAAGTTCATTCACGACGCCGCGCTCAAGGCCTTCGCCGACTACGCGAAGGAGAAATGGAACGTGGCGGTCAAGGTCAACGCCATCCCGGCCGGCACGCCCGTGGCCTACGGCCGGATCGTCGAGTGGAAGGGGAAGCCGGAGGCCGACATCTTCTGGGGCGGCGAGTCGGCGCTGTTCGAGAAGCTCGCCGACCAGAAGCTGCTCCAGAAGGTCGAGATCTCGAAGGAGGCCTGGGACTCGATCCCCGCGTCGATCGGCGCGCCCAAGCCCATTCCACTCAAGGACAAGGACGGCTACTGGGTCGGCACGGCGCTCGAACCCTACGGCCTCGTCTACAACCCGAAGCGCCTCTCGCGCCTCGGCGTGGCGCCGCCGAAGACCTGGGACGATCTCCTGAATCCGAAGCTGAAGGGCGAGATCGCCCAGTGCGCGCCGACCCGCTCGTCGTCGTCCAACGCCACCTACGAGGTCATCCTGTCGATGTATGGCGAGGACAAGGGCTGGGACTGGCTGCGCCAGCTCGCGGCCAACACCGGGCACTTCACCGCGCGAAGCCGCGACGTGCCGACCGTGGTCGCCAAGGGCGAGTTTGCCGCCGGCTTCGCCGTGCCGTCGTACATGGCGTTCGAGGAGAAGCTCGCCGGATTCGACTTGAAGTTCGTCGCGCCGCGCAACGCCTTCGTGACGCCCGAGCCCATGGCCATCCTCTCCGGCGCCCGCAACCCGAAGGCGGCGCGCGCCTTCATCGAGTTCCTCCTGACCGAGCGGGGGCAGAAGGTATTCATGGAGCGCGGCCTCTTTCCGATCACGCCGAAGTACAAGGTGCAGGGGGCGCCAGGCTCGACCGCCGAGCTGGCCGTCGAGTTCACGGGCGGCGTGCGGTCCTATTTCGACGGCGACGTGGCCAACGTCTACGACGAGTCGGTCGCGGTGAAGCGATCGGAAGCCCTCAAGACCCGGTTTCGCGCCGACATCGAGGCGAAGTGGGACGAGCTGAAGAAGAAGTAACGCGGCCCGCGACGGCCCTGTGATCGTCGCCGTCGACGGCGTCGTCAAGCGGTTCGGCGCGTTCACCGCGGTGGACCGCATCGATCTCGCCATCGGCGACGGCGAGCTGTTCACGCTGCTCGGGCCCTCGGGATGCGGCAAGACGACGCTGCTCAGACTCCTCGCCGGCTTCTACCAGCCCGACGCCGGGGAGATCCGATTCGGCCAGCGCGTGGTGAGCGGGCTCCCCCCCTACGCCCGCAACATCGGGATGGTGTTCCAGAACTACGCGCTCTGGCCTCACATGACCGTGGCGCAGAACGTGTCGTATGGCCTTCGCCTCCGGAACTTGCCGGCGGCGGAGGTGCGGGCGCGGCTCGACGAGGGGCTCCGCAAGGTGAACCTCGCCGGCTTCGAATCGCGCCATCCGGGGCAGCTCTCCGGCGGCCAGCAGCAGCGGGTGGCGCTCGCCCGCGCGCTCGTGCTCGAGCCCGACCTCCTGCTGCTGGACGAGCCGCTGTCCAACCTCGACGCCAAGATCCGCGTCCAGGTGCGCGCGGAGATCAAGAAGCTCCAGCGCGAGCTCGCGATCACCACCATCTACGTCACGCACGACCAGGAGGAGGCGCTCTCGCTCTCCGATCGCGTCGCGGTGATGAAGGACGGCCGCGTGCTCCAGGTGGGCGTGCCCAAGGCGCTGTACGAGCGCCCGCGCACCCGGTTCGTCGCGGACTTCGTGGGCACGAACAACTTGCTCGACGGGTCCGTGCGCGAGCGCCGGGGCGAGGAGATGCTGGTCGAGACGCCGCTCGGCGCCCTCCGGGCCATCGGCGACGGGACCGTGGGAGGGCGGTGCGTGGTGGCGATTCGCCCGGAGAACGTCGCCATCGGCGCCGGGGCGCCCGCGTCGGCCGCCAACGCCGTGCGCGGCCGAGTGGTCTTCTCCTCGTATCTCGGCAACACGCTCCGCTACGACCTCGAGACCGCGAGCGGGATCGTGCTCAAGGCCGACATCCGAGACCCGTGGCATCACGACCCGCTGCCCATCGGGCAGGAGGTCGACGCGACCTTCCCGCCCTCGGTGACGCTCGCCCTCCCCGACGACGTGTCATGAGGCCGGTCTAGGCCGATGGGAGGGGGCAACGGTTCGAGCGGAGCCGCCGCCGGCGCCCTCCTGGGCCCGGCCCGGCGGGGGCGGTCGAGCGCGACGATGTGGCTGGCGGTCGGGCTGATCTGGGCCTTCCTGATCCTCTTTCTCGTCTATCCGCTCTGCCGCATCTTCTACGACGCGGTGACCGACGAGGCGGGGCGGCTCACGCTCGCCAACGTGCGCGAGTTCTTCACGGACCGTTTCTACCTTCGCTCGCTCTGGAACTCGCTCGTCCTCGGCGTGGCGACGGTCATCACGTCGTCGGTGCTCGGCATCGCCGTCGCCTTCCTCCTCGTGCGCTACGACTTCCGGGGGCGTGACCTGTTCGGCTACCTCACGATGATCCCCATCATCTCGCCGCCGCTCGTCGGCGTCCTCGGCTTCACGTTCATCCTCGGGCGCGCTGGCACCGTGAACGTGCTGCTGATGGACCTCTTCGACATGCTGACGCCGATCAACTTCCTCTACGGCCTCCACGGCGTGCTGCTCGTGGAGACGCTACACCTGTTCCCGATGATCACGCTCAACGTCGTCGATGCCCTCGCCAAGATCGATCCGTCGCTCGAGGAGGCGGCGGAGAGCGTGGGCGCGCGGGCGTGGCGGCGGTTCTGGACGGTGACCCTGCCGCTCACCACGCCGGGCTACGTGGCGGGCGCGCTCCTCGTGTTCATCTGGACCTTCTCGGACTTCGCCACGCCGCTCATCCTGGGCGTGCAGGATCTCCTCGCCGCCCAGGCGTACCTCAACATCGTGCAGTTCGTGGACCGGCGAATCTTCCGCATGGGAATCGTGATCTCCGCCTTCATGGTCGGTCTCGCCGTGCTGTTCCTGCTGGCCGCGCGCCACTACGTCGGCCTCAAGGACTACTCGTCGCTCGCCTACTCGCGCGTCGAGCGGCGCCGGCTCACCGGGGGCGCCCAGGCGCTGGCGGTCGGGTTCCTGTCGCTCGTGATGCTCTTCTCGTTCATCCCCTACGTCGGCGTGGCCCTCGCGTCCGTGGGCAAGGGGTGGGCGCTCACGCCGCTGCCGGTCGCCTACACGCTGCAGTACTACGAGCGCGTCATCGTGGAGACGCCGAAGTACATCGTCAACAGCTTCCTCTACTCCGGCATCGCCGTCGTCCTCTGCATCGCGATCGGCGTGCCGATCGCGTGGCTGCTCGCGCGATCGACGATCCCCGGGCGCGGCGCCCTCGACGCGCTCAACACGCTCATCCTCGCCGTGCCGGGGACGGCGATCGGCATCGCCTACATCCGCGCCTTTCATTTCGACCTGCCCGGTCTCGACCGCGGGCTCACGTCGTTCTGGATCGTCATGCCGCTGGTGCTGGCCGTGCGACGGCTGCCGTACACCGTGCGCGGGGCCTACGCGTCGCTGCTCCTGGTCCATCGCTCGATGGAGGAAGCGGCGGCCAGCGTCGGCGCCGCCGGGCTCCGGTCGTTCCTGGACATCACGCTGCCGCTGATCTGGAAGGGCATTCTCGTCGGCAGTCTGTTCTCCTTCATGACCTCGCTGCAGGAGGCCTCGGCCGTGCTGTTCCTGGCCCTCGGCGGGTGGGAGGGCATCACGAACGGCATCTTCACGTTCTACATCGCGGGCAGCGCCAACGAGGCGGCGGCCCTCGGCGTGATCCTGATCCTCGTCGCCGCGGTCACGACCGTCCTCATCAACTGGATCGCGGGCGCGCGCATGGGGGGCGTGTTCAGCTGACGCCGGCGCCGGTCCACCCGACCCGAAACGGAGCCGATTGTGCCTGACTCGCGTGAGAGGCTCAACTGGATAGACAGCAAAATCAGCAGGTTACGTCATCTTGTCAGACCAGGATGCGTGTGCTAGTGTTCCTATTCACATGGTGCGGGCGACCGCGAGCTAGGGCAGGAACGAGATGGCGCAGGAGCCTTCACCCTGGCGGCCCTTGCTCACGCTCGCAGGTGTCGGCCTCACGTTCGTGGTGGCCACGGCCGGTGCCACGATCGGCGGGTATTTCGTCGACCGCTGGCTCGGGAGCACTCCCTGGTTCACGTTGATCGGGATCGTCGTGGGGGTTGCCGCGGGATTCCGTGACCTCATCCGGACCCTCAAGCGGGCCGAGCGACAGGAGCGCAATGGGACTTGAGCTGGTAGGGCGCGTGAGTCGAACGGTGCTCGCGCTGCTCGGGCCGACGGCCGTCGCCGGGTGGGCGGTTGGCGGCTGGCCGGGAGCGCTCGGCGTCACGGCGGGAGGCCTGATCTCCCTGTTGAGCCTCAACTGGATTGCTCGCGGCGTGCGGAGCGCCGCTGGATTCTTCGCGGGTGGCCGGGCGCATCCGATGTGGGTGTTCAGCCTGGGCCTCCGCTACGTCCTGTTGTTCGGCGCAGTCGGCCTCCTGCTGAGCAGCGACGCCGTCCACCCCCTGGCGCTGATGGCCGGCCTGTCACTGCTCCCACCGGTCCTGATCGTCCAGGGCCTGAGAGCCGCCCGCACGCAGTCATACGAACTCCCCGAGGAAAGCTAGAGGGGGCTCGAAAGTGATCTCGCGCGATCGAATCGCCGCTCCGAGCGCCGGCTCAGCCGGCGCAATCCGTTCCTGTTCTTCGGGGGGAGGAATCGGAAGGGGGGCGGAGCCCCCCTCCGAGTAACTGATGGACGCCATCGAGCATCCGCCGATCGTGAGCCTGGCGCACTGGGGCATCCCGGACACCGTCTTCTACGCGTGGGTCGTGATGGGGATCCTGATCGTCGTGTCGTTCGCGGCAAACCGCCATCTCGAGCTGGTGCCGCGCGGCGCGCAGAACTTCATGGAGATGATCCTCGAGCAGTTCCTCTCGCTGCTCGACGACGTGATCGGCCACGACGGACGGCGCTACTTGCCGCTGATCGCGACGCTCGGGCTGTTCATCCTGACGTCGAACCTGATGGGACTGATCCCGGGCCTGGTCGCGCCCACCGCGAACATGTACACCACGCTCGCGTGCGCGCTCATCGTGTTCCTCTATTACCACTACCTGGGCGTCCGGAAGCAGGGCCTCGGCGGCTATCTCAAGCACTTCTGCGGCCCGGTGCCGGCGCTCGCCTGGCTCATGTTTCCCATCGAGATCGTGAGCCACCTGGCCCGGGTCCTGTCGCTGTCGCTCCGACTCTTCGGCAACATGTTCGCGGGGCACATCCTGCTGGGCATCATCTTCCTGCTCACGGCGTTCGACGGCCTGTTCGGCTGGGCGCTGTCGGGGAAGATCGGCGGCCTGCTGATCGGCGGACCCGCCGGCCTGCTCATGATCGCGTTCACCGTCGGGTTCCTGCTGCCCCTCAAGATCCTGGTGGCGTTCCTGCAGGCGTTCATCTTCGTGATGCTGTCGATGCTCTACATCGCCGGCGCGACCGAGGATGCCGAGCATCACTAGTCCTTCACCCCCACAAGGAGGCAGAGCCGTGCGACGTTCACTGATGCTGACTCTGATGACGTGGTCCATCGTCTCCGTCCCCAGCCTCGCGCTCGCCGCCGAGGGTGGAACCACGAGCTGGGTGGGGCCGTTTGCCGTTCTCGCGGCGGGCCTCGGCATGGGCCTGGCGTCCGGGCTCTGCGGGCTCGGCCAGGGTCGAGCCGCCGCGTCAGCCGTCGACGCCATCGCACGGCAGCCAGGCGCCGCGGCGCGCATCCAGACCGTCATGATCATCGGTCTCGCGCTGATCGAGTCGCTGGCGCTCTACGTCTTCGTGATCGCGGCCATCCTGCTCTTTGTGCAGCCCGTCAAGTAGCGGGCGAGTGACCCGGGGGCATCTCGGGTCGGCCGGGATGCCCCGCGCTCCGCGGTCGTGACGGTGGCCCCGGAGGCAGGGACGATGGCGCGACGCGCTCAATTCAAGATTCCCAAGATTCCCGAGATGACCGTCCGCCGTCTGTCCATCTATACCCGGTGTCTCCTCCAGCTCGAGGAGGACGGGGTCAAGACGATCTCCTCGCAGGAGCTGGCGGAGCGATTCAACCTCAACTCCGCCCAGGTGCGGAAGGATCTCGCGTACTTCGGAGAGTTCGGGGTCCGCGGCATCGGCTACTACGTGTCGGGGCTCAAGGCGGAGCTGCAGCGCATCCTCGGCCTCGACCGCGAGTGGCAGGTCGCGCTGGTGGGCTTCGGCAATCTGGGCTCGGCGCTCTACCACTACAAGGGATTCGCGCGACAGGGTTTTCGCATCCTCGCCATCTTCGACGACGATCCCGCGAAGTGGGGCAAGGACGTGGACTCGATCTCGATCTTGCCGATGAAGGACCTGCCTCGCGAGGCGAAGGCCCGGAACCTGCAGCTCGCCATCGTGGCGGTGCCGGCAGAGGCGGCCCAGGGCGTGATCGAAAAGCTCGTCGCGGCCGGGATCAAGGCCGTCCTCAACTTCGCCCCGGGGCGCCTCAAGGTCGGCAAGGACGTGCGGCTCAAGAACGTCGATCTGTCGATCGAACTGGAGACGCTGAGCTTCTATCTGGCGCAGGGCAACAAGTGACGTGGGAGGAGTCCTCGACGGCCCGTTCCCAGGCGTTCGCCTGTGCGCCGCTCTGGCGCGTTGTGTTTGACGCCGGGGCCTCGGAATGGTACCCGTGAGCGGGTGTCGTCGCCGCCGCTGGTGATGAGCGTATCGACTGCGACTTCTGCGCTGTCGCGATGGGCCGCGTTTGGCACGCTGTCCTCGGCCCTCGCCGACGGCGTGCTGTGCGTCGAGGCCGCCGGCCTCTGGGGATCGTCGCGCGGGCTCGTCCTCGCCGCGTTGCTTCACGAAGCGGGCCGGCCGATCGTGTCGATCGGGACCAGCGCCGCCGAGCGCCACCAGGCGGCCCTCGACCTCGAGTTCTACCTCGCCGCGCTCGGGGCACCGGCTGGACGCGACGGCGCAGGTCGCGTCCTCGAGTTTCCCTCCGGCGAGCCCGCGTCCTGGCGCGGGGGGCGCCACCGCGAGCACGACGCGGAACGCGCGCTCTGTTGCCATCGGCTGCTGGCTGGAGAGCCGGTCGCGATCGTCACCACGCCGGCGGCCCTCTCGCTGCCGCTCCTGCCGCCCGCGGAGTATCGCGCGCGCACGCTCTCGCTCGCGCCCGGGATGAGCCAGGATCGCGAGGCCCTCCTCGTCGCCCTCGAGCGAGCCGGGTACGAGCGCGTCGACGCCGTCGCCGAGGTCGGGCAGTGGAGCCTGCGCGGAGGCATCGTGGACATCTTCTCTCCAGCGCACCCGCGGCCGGTGCGCGGGGAATTCTTCGGCGACGAGATCGAGTCGCTCCGGCTGTTCGACCCCACGACCCAGCGTTCCGTCGAGCCGATCGACGAGCTGGTCGTGCTGCCCTTGCCCGCTCCCGGAACGGGAGGCGCGACGCTCGCCGCGTATCTGCCCGGTGATGCGCTCGTCGCGCTCGAGGATCCGGCGCTGCTCGAGGCGCCTCCCGACGACGCGCCGTCGGCGGAGCCGCTCGCCACGATGCTCGCCGACTTCCAGCGGCTCGAGATGCCGCTGCTCGCCGCGTCTTCCTCGTCCGATGGCCGGATCGCCATGGGCACGCGCTCCGTGGGCGGGTTCCGCGGCCAGTTCAAGACGCTGGCCGGCGAGATCCGCGCCTGGCGAGGCGAGGGCTTCGCGGTCCGCCTGGTGGTCGACGACGAGCGCCAGGCCGAGCGGCTCTTGCAGATGCTGGCCGAGCACGAGCTGGAGGCGTGGCCGGGCACGACGCTCTGGAGCGCCGAGGGGCTCGGCGTCGTCGTCGGCGCGTGCGGGTCGGGCTTTCAGCTCCCCGCGGTCGGCCTCATACTGCTGGCCGAGCAGGACATCTTCGGCGCGCAGCGCCGGCGCCTCCGCCGGCCCAAGTTCCAGCGGGGCGCCGCGATCGCGGCGTTCACCGATCTGCAGCCCGACGACCTGGTCGTCCACGAGACGCACGGGATCGCTCGCTATCACGGGCTGCGCACGCTCTCCACCGACGGGCGCGACGCCGACTTCCTCCTGCTCGAGTACGCCGAGGGCGGGCGCCTCTATTTGCCCGTCGAGCGCCTGGACCTGATCTCGAAATACATGGGGGCGCCCGAGGGCGCCGCGCGGCTCGACCGGCTGGGCGGCGCCGCCTGGCTGCGCGTCAAGGAGTCGGTGCGCGCGGCGCTCCGCGAGATGGCCGAGGAGCTGTTGAAGCTCTACGCGGCGCGGTCCGTGGTCGAGCGCGCGGCGTTCTCCGCGGACTCCTCGTGGCAAGGCGAGTTCGAGGCCGCGTTCCGGTTCGAGGAAACGCCCGATCAGCTGCGCGCCATCTCGGACGTCAAGGCGGATATGGGGGGCGCGCGGCCGATGGACCGTCTCGTCGCCGGCGACGTCGGCTATGGCAAGACCGAGGTCGCGCTGCGCGCGGCGTTCAAGGCGGTGGCCGACGGCCGGCAGGTGGCCGTCCTGGTGCCGACCACGGTGCTCGCCCAGCAACACTGGAACACGTTCACGGACCGCTTCGCCCCGTTCCCCGCGCGCGTGGAGCTGCTCTCTCGCTTCCGGAGCCCCAAGGAGCAGAAGGCCGTGGTGGAGGGGCTCGCGCGCGGCAGCGTCGACGTGGTCATCGGGACGCACCGCCTGCTCTCGAAGGACGTGAGCTTCAAGCACCTCGGCCTGCTCGTCGTCGACGAGGAGCACCGCTTCGGCGTCACGCACAAGGAGAAGGTCAAGCGGCTGCGCACGGCCGTCGACGTGCTCACGCTCACCGCCACGCCGATCCCGCGCACGCTCTACATGTCGCTCTCGGGCGTGCGCGACCTCTCGGTGATCGAAACGCCACCGCTCGACCGGCTCCCCGTCGAGACCGTGGTGACGGCCTTCAGCCGCGGCGTGATCAAGGAGGCCATCGGCCGCGAGCTGGGGCGAGGGGGTCAGGTGTTCTTCGTCCACAATCGCATCCAGTCGCTGGCCTCGATGACCACGTTCATCCGGGGGCTGTTCCCCGACGCGCGGATCGCGATGGCGCACGGGCAGATGGGCGAGCGGGAGCTGGAGGCGGTCATGGTGAAGTTCGTCGACGGGCAGATCGACGTGCTCGTCTCGACCGCCATCGTCGAATCCGGACTCGACATCCCGGCCTCGAACACGATCATCATCAATCGGGCCGACCGATTCGGCCTCGCGCAGCTCTATCAGCTCCGCGGGCGCGTTGGCCGCGAACGACAGCAGGCGTACGCCTATCTGCTGATCCCCGCGGACGGTCGCCTCGACGAGACGGCCCAGCGGCGGCTTCGCGTCATCGAGGAGATGACCGAGCTGGGATCGGGATTCCGGCTCGCCATGCGCGACCTCGAGATCCGGGGAACGGGCAACCTGCTCGGCGCCGCTCAGCACGGACACATCGCCGCCGTCGGATTCGACCTCTACACCAAGCTCCTCGGCGAGGCCGTGCGAGAGATCCGGGGCGAGCCGGCGACCGAGCGCGTGGATCCCGTGATCACGGCCGACGTCGAGGCCCTCCTGCCGGACCCCTACGTGCCCGAGGTCAATCAGCGGCTCGCCCTCTACAAGAGGCTGGCCGAGGTCGAGACCCAGCCGGAGATCGACGCGCTCCGCGCGGAGCTGGCCGATCGGTTCGGCCCACCGCCGCCTCCGGTCGAGCACCTGCTCGACATCGTCGGACTGCGCGTGCTGGCGAGGCCGCTCGGCGTGGAGCGGATCGAGACCGGAAGCGGCCGCGCCGTCTTGAGCTTCGCGCCATCGACGCCGGTCACGCCCGAGCGGCTCCTCGCCGTGATCGCGAAGAGCCGGGGGGCGCTCACGCTCAGGAAGGAATACACGCTCGAAGCGCGCGTGCCGGCCGGACCGTGGCCCGCGGTGCGCGACGCGATCCGCGCGGGGCTCGTGTCGCTCTCGTGATGACCCGACGCCCCCTCGTCCGCGTCGTCGCCGTCCTTGCGATCGGGGCCGCCGTCCAGGCGTGCTCGATTCCGTCGTGGGTGCCGCTGATCGGGAAGGACAAGACGCCGCCCGGCGTCGCGACGGACGCGCCGCCCGCCCGCCTGGCCGTGAATACCGAGCGGCTTCCCGACTCCCAGGCCGTGATGGACCGGGTGATCTGCGTCGTGAACAACGACGCGATCACGCTCTACGAGCTGGACGAGGCCGAGGCCCACTACCTCCACGAGACCAAGCAGAGCAGCATGACCGAGGACGCGCGCCGCGCGTTGCGGACCCGGCTGCTGGACACGATCATCGAGAACCGGATCCAGCTCCAGCAGGCCGAGCGGGAGAAGATCACCGTCGAGGATTCGGAGGTCCAGGACCAGCTCAACGACATCATGAAGAAGATCAACGCGCAGAACGTCGCGCAGTTCGAGGACGCCCTGAAGCAACAAGGGCTCACCATCGACAGCATCAAGCGCCGCATCCGCGAGCAGATCCTGGTCCAGCGACTCACGCGCCGCAAGGTCACCCTGCGCATCTCGGTGACCGAGCAGGAGATCGACGCCTACTTCGCCGCCAACCGCGAGAAGCTCGAGACGGGGCTCACCTTCGAGGCACGACACATCCTCTTCGCCGTCCCGCCGAACGCCGGGGACGAGAGCTGGGAGGCGGCGCGGCGCAAGGCCGAACAGGTCGCGGCGCAGCTGACCGAAGGGCAGGACTTTGCGACGCTGGCCCGCACGTACTCGGACGATCCGTCGGGCAAGGACGGAGGCAGCCTCGGAACGCTCAAGCGGGGCGAGCTGACGCCGGACATCGAGCAGACCATCCTCCGACTCAAGCCCGGCGAATCGTCGCCTCCGACGCGATCGCCGATGGGCTATCACCTGTTTCACCTCGACAGCCAGGAGACGCTCTCGGGCGACGCGCTGACCCAGGCGCGGAGCCAGATTCGAGACATCCTGTATCGCGAGAAGTACGAAGCGCGGCTCAGGGAGTGGATCGCCGACATCAAGCAGCGAGCGATCATCGACATCCGACTCTGAGCGCCGGATGTGGCCGCCGGAGCGCGCGCGGACGGCCGAAAATCAAGTTGACAGCGTCGGAATCCGTATGGGACAGTGGGTGCCGTAACGCGGTCGAGTCACCTCGCTCGCATTCACGTACACAATCAACCCCCCGGAGACGACCATCTCCCAGCGTAGCCCCAAGCGCACCTCGCCGAGGACGGCTGTACCCCCCGAGCCCACTTCGCCTGAGCAGGCCGGGGGAGGAGGCAAGAGGATGAATCTGTCCGAGCTCAAAGACAAGACCATCACCGAGCTGAACAATGTCGCCAAGGACCTCGGCGTCCAGGGCGTGAGCGGGCTCCGCAAGCAAGAGCTGATCTTCAAGATCCTGCAGGGACAGGCGGAGCGCGACGGCCTCATCTTCGCCGAGGGTGTGCTCGAGGTGCTGCCGGACGGCTTCGGGTTCCTCCGCGCGCCCGACTACAACTACCTCCCGGGCCCGGACGACATCTACGTCTCGCCGTCCCAGATCCGGCGGTTCGATCTGCGGACGGGCGACACGATCTCGGGTCAAGTGCGGCCGCCCAAGGACACCGAGCGCTACTTCGCCCTCCTCAAGGTCGAGGCGATCAACTTCGAGACGCCCGAGCAGTCGCGGGAGAAGACGCTCTTCGACAACCTGACCCCGCTCTATCCCATGGAGCGGATCCGGCTCGAGCACGATTCCGACAACCTGACCACGCGCGCGATGGACCTCCTGTGCCCGATCGGCAAGGGCCAGCGCGGCCTCATCGTCGCGGCGCCCCGCACCGGGAAGACGGTGCTGCTGCAGAATCTCGCCAACGCGATCGCGAAGAATCATCCCGAGGTCTACCTCATCGTGCTGCTGATCGACGAGCGGCCCGAGGAGGTCACCGACATGCAGCGCTCGGTCAAGGGCGAGGTGATCTCGTCCACGTTCGACGAGCCGCCCCAGCGCCACGTGCAGGTCGCCGACATGGTGATCGAGAAGGCGAAGCGGCTGGTCGAGCACAAGCGCGACGTGGTCATCCTCCTCGACTCGATCACCCGGTTCGCGCGGGCTCACAACGCGGTCATCCCGTCCTCGGGCAAGGTGCTGTCCGGCGGCCTCGACGCGAACGCGCTCCAGCGGCCGCGGCGGTTCTTCGCGGCCGCGCGCAACATCGAGGAAGGCGGCTCGCTCACCATCATGGCGACGGCCCTCATCGACACGGGCTCCCGGATGGACGACGTGATCTTCGAGGAGTTCAAGGGCACCGGCAACATGGAGGTGCACCTCGACCGCCGGCTCATGGACAAGCGCATCTTCCCGACGATCAACATCGAGCAGACCGGCACCCGCAAGGAGGAGTTGCTCCTCGAGAAGGACGAGCTGCAGAAGGTGTGGCTCCTGCGCAAGGCGCTGTCCCAGCTGAACCCCGTCGAGGCGATGGAGCTCCTGCTCGACAAGCTCAAGCTCACCAAGACGAACAAAGACTTCCTGAACCAGATGAACCAACTTACGTGACTCGGAAGGGGGGCGAAACCCCCTTCCGACGGTCCGGCGAGCCTGACGGCTCGCACGGACCTGCCTCCCCCCCGAAAGCGAGATTGCGCCGGCGACGCCGGCGCTCGACGTGCCCCACTGGCTTAGACGCGCGGATTCCTTGCGTGTTCGTGGGGTCGCTGGTAGGATGAGGTCCTTCATTTTCAGGAGGTGGGCCGTGAAGGCTGGCATTCATCCCGACTACGTTGACACGACGATCACCTGCAACTGCGGCGAGGTCATCCACACGCGCTCTACCCGACCCAGCATCCGGGTGGAGATCTGCTCCAAGTGCCATCCCTTCTTCACGGGCAAGCAGCGGTTCGTCGACACGGCTGGCCGGGTCGAGCGCTTCCAGCGCAAGTACAACCGAAAGACCGTCACCGAAGGGTAGGGTCTCCGGCGGCGCCGCTCCGCGCTTGCCGTTCGGTCGCACGTCCTCGCGGTCATCGAGTCCGGCACGCGGGGGAGTGTCGTCTCCCACCCGTCCTTCTCCCTGAGGAACCGCGATGTTCGACAAGCTCCGCCAAATCGAGGACCGCTGGGGCGAGTTGAACCGCCAGCTCTCCGACCCGGCGATCATCGGGCAGCCCACGGTCTACGCGCGCACGGCCAAGATGGCGAGCGAGCTCGCCGAGACCGTACAGAAATTCGGCGACTACAAATCGGTGCTGACGCGGATCTCGGAAGCCCGCCACATCCTGACCGAGGATCCGGACCGCGAGATGCGCGAGATGGCCCAGGCCGAGATCGACGACCTCGAGGCGCAGCAAGTCCGTCTCGAGGAGGATCTGCGCGGGCTGCTCATCCCGCGCGATCCGAACGACGACAAGAACGTCTTCCTCGAAATCCGCGCGGGGGCGGGCGGAGACGAGGCCGCGCTGTTCGCCGCCGACCTGTCCCGGATGTACACGAAGTACGCGGAGCGGCAGAGATGGAAGGTGGAGGTGATGGACGTGCACCCCACCGGGATCGGCGGCCTCAAGGAGGCGGTGTTCCTCCTGCAGGGGCGCGGCGCGTGGAGTCGGCTCAAGTTCGAGCGCGGCGTGCATCGCGTCCAGCGCGTGCCGGCCACGGAGTCGAGCGGCCGCATCCACACGTCGACCGTGACGGTGGCCGTGCTCCCGGAAGCCGAGGACGTCGACATCAAGGTGGACGACCGGGACGTGCAGGTGGACGTGTATCGCTCCTCCGGACCCGGCGGCCAAGGCGTCAACACGACGGACTCCGCTGTCCGCCTCACCCACCTGCCGACCGGGCTGGTGGTGACGTGCCAGGACGAGCGCTCCCAGATCAAGAACCGCGCGAAAGCGATGCGGGTGCTGAAGGCGCGGTTGCTCGAGCGCGCCCAGTCCGAGCAAGCGGCCGCGATCGCGGCCGACCGCCGCAGTCAGGTCGGGACGGGCGAGCGGAGCGAGCGGATTCGCACCTACAACTTTCCTCAGGGGCGCGTGTCCGATCACCGGATCAACTTGACGCTCCACCGCCTGCCTGACGTGCTCGAAGGCGATCTGGACGAGCTGATCGACGGGCTCCGGGACTGGGAGCAGAGCCAGAAGCTCGCGGAGAGCGTGTCGTGACGCGTGTGACCGGCACCGCGACCACCCTCGCGCTCCTTCACGAGGCGGGCGGCATCCTGTCCGCCGCCGGGCATGAAGACCCGCGCCAGAACGCCGAGTGGCTGCTCGCCGGCGTGCTCGGCGTCCACCGCTTCCGGATCTACCTCGATTCCGCACACGAGCCCTCCGCTGCCGAGGCGCGGCGCTTCCTCGACCTCGTCGAGCGGCGCGCCGGCGGCGAGCCGCTGCAACACCTGCTCGGCTACGAGGACTTTCACGGGCTCCGGCTCGCCGTGGGCCCGGACGTGCTCATCCCGCGGCCGGAGACCGAGGGGCTGGTCGACTGGGCGCTCGAGACGATGGACGGGGTCGCGACGGCCGTGATCGCCGACGTCGGCACGGGTAGCGGCGCGATCGCGTGTGCCCTGGCGACGATGCTCGCGAACGCCACCGTGCTGGGAGTCGATTGCTCGGCCGCGGCGCTCGCGGTGGCGGCGAAGAACGCGCAGGCGCACGGCGTCGGCGATCGGGTGAGGATGGTGCACGGTGATCTCGTCGATCCGCTCGTGGCCCTGGGGATCACGGTGGATCTCGTCGTGGCCAACCTGCCGTATCTGCCGACGGCCACGATGTCGACGTTGCCCGCTGAGGTCGCGCAGTGGGAGCCTCGCCAGGCCCTCGACGGCGGGCCCGGAGGTCTTGCCGTGATCCGGCGGCTCGTGGCCGGAGCGCCGGCGGTCATGGCGCCAGGCGCCGCCCTGCTGATGGAGATCGGCGAGGACCAGGCTGGGCCCATCGCCTCGCTCATGGCGGCCGAGGGCTTCGTCCGGATCGAGTCGCGGCGCGATCTGAATCGCGTCGAGCGCTACATCGGCGGGCGGTGGGGCGGCGCCGCCGCCGGGGCGCCGGCGAGGGTCTGATCGATGCCGGCGCGCCTGGTCATCGAGGGCGGCGAAGCGCTTCGCGGGCAGGTCCCGGTGAGCGCGGCCAAGAACGCGGCCCTGCCCGCGCTGTGCGCCGCGCTCCTCTCCCACGAGGCCGTCGTGCTCGACAACGTGCCGCGGCTCGCGGACGTGGTGACGACGCGGGCCCTCCTCGAGCGGCTCGGCGCCGAGTTCGCCGACGAGGCGGATGGCGCGACGCGGGTGCGCGTGGCGAACGTCTCGAGCCACGAGGCGCCGTACGAGCTGGTGTCGACCATGCGCGCATCGGTGCTCGTCCTCGGTCCGCTGCTGGCGCGCGCCGGGGTCGCGCGCGTCGCGCTGCCGGGCGGCTGCGCCATCGGCGTGCGGCCGATCGATCAGCACCTCAAGGGCTTCGCCAAGCTCGGCGCCGACATCGCGATCAACAACGGCTACGTCGAGGCGCGCGCGAGCCGCCTGAAGGCGGCGCGGATCACGACGGACCTCGTGACGGTGACGGGCACCGAGAATCTCATGATGGCCGCCGTGCTCGCCGAGGGCACGACCGTGCTCGAGAACGCCGCGCGCGAGCCCGAGGTCGCCGACCTCGCGCGGCTGCTCGTGGCCATGGGCGCCCGCATCGAGGGGGCGGGGACCGAGCGCATCGAGATCGAGGGGGTCCCGGAGATGGGCGGCGCCCGCCACCGCATCATCCCCGACCGCATCGAGGCGGGCACGCTGCTCGTGGCCGGAGCCATCACCGGCGGCGACGTCACGATCACGGGCGCCGTGCCGCGTCATCTCACCGCGATCCTCGCCAAGCTCGAAGAGTGCGGCGCCGCCATTGCCGTGGACGGCGACCGCGTGCGCTGCCAGGGGCCCGAGCACCCGCGAGCCTCCGACGTCAACACGAGCCCATTCCCGGGCTTTGCCACGGACATGCAGGCGCAGATGATGGCGTTGCTCGGCGTGGCCGATGGCCTCTCGAAGATCACCGAGACGATCTTCGAGAACCGTTTCATGCACGCCGCCGAGCTGAATCGAATGGGGGCGCACATCGTGACGGACGGTTCCACTGCGGTGGTCCGCGGCGTGCCCACCTATCAAGGGGCCCCCGTGATGGCCACCGACCTGCGCGCGTCCGCGTCGCTCGTCCTCGCGGGCCTGGCCGCCACGGGGACGACCGAGGTGTCGCGGGTGTATCACCTCGACCGCGGCTACGAGCGGCTCGAGGTGAAGCTCGGCGCGCTGGGCGCCCGCATCCGGAGGCTCACGTGAGCCGGCCGCTCACCTCGCGGACGCGCCATCAGCCGCGGGCATCGCGCCGATTTGGCCACGGAGGAACCACGTGAGCCGGCCGCTCACCCTCGCGCTGCCCAAGGGCCGGCTGCTCGACCCCGCGCTCGGTCTGCTCGCGTCGATGGGCGTTCAGGGGCTCGACGCCGATTCGAGGCGGCTCCTGCTCACCGACGAGCGGATGGACCTCCGGTTCATTCTCCTGAAGCCCGCGGACATCCCGACCTACGTCGAATACGGCGCCGCCGACCTCGGCATCGTGGGCAAGGACATCCTGCTCGAGCAGGACCCGGACGTCTACGAGCCCGTCGATCTCGGGTTCGGCTTCTGCCGCCTCGTGGTGGCGGAACCGCGGGAGCTGTGGGAGCGCGATGATCCCGCCGCGTGGTCGTGGGTCCGGGTGGCGACCAAGTATCCGGCGCTCACCGAGCAGTACTTCTCTGAGCGGGGAATCCAGGTCGAGATCGTCCGGCTCGACGGCTCCATCGAGCTGGCGCCGCTGGTCGGGCTCGCGGAGCGCATCGTGGACCTGGTGCAGTCGGGCGAGACGCTGCGCGCCAACGGCCTCGTCGAGGTGGCGGAGATCGTGACCTCGACCGCGCGGCTCATCGTGAATCGCGCCTCGCTCAAGACGGCGCACGCGAGAGTCAACGGGCTCATCGAGGCGATGCGGCAAGAGGTCGCGCCGGGCGCCGCGAGGCCAGGACGGCCGTGAACCGCGAGCGGACGGACCGCATGCCGGTGGCCGCTCCGAGCGGACGGACCGCGCCGTGAAGCTCCGGCGGCTCGAGACGCGCGCCCTGGGCGTCGACGGTGTCGTGCGCGCGCTGGACCGCTCGCCGGCCACCGTGGATCCCGGCATCCGCCGGACGGTCGCGGAGATCCTGACTGACGTGCGGGAACGCGGCGACCGCGCCGTGCTCGAATTCACCGAGCGATTCGACCGGGTGTCGCTCACGGTGGACGAGCTGCGGGTGCGGCCGGACGAGTTCGAGGACGCCGCCCGCGTCGTGGGCGAGGCGACGCTCGAATCCCTCCGCTATGCTGCGGAGCGCATCGCGCGCTTTCACGAGGCGTGCGCGCCGCGCTCCTGGTCGATGATCGACGATGCCGGCTCGCGCCTGGGGCAGGAGGTCCGCGCCCTCGACCGCGTCGCGGTGTACGTGCCCGGGGGCCGTGCCGCGTATCCCTCGACGGTCCTCATGACGGTGGTGCCGGCGCGGGTGGCCGGAGTCCAGGAGATCGTGCTTCTCTCGCCGCCAGGCGCCGACAAGTCGCTCAATCCGGCCGTGCTCGCCGCGGCCCGCATCGCCGGCGTGACGGAGGCTTATCGCGTGGGAGGCGCCCAGGCCATTGCCGCGGCGGCCTACGGCACGGCCACGATCCGCCGCGTCGACAAGATCGTGGGCCCGGGCAACATCTACGTGGCCCTCGCCAAGGGCCAGGTGTATGGCGACGTGGGGATCGACATGATTGCCGGCCCGAGCGAGGTGGTGGTCGTGGCCGACGCGAGCGCCGACGCGTCGTTCGTGGCGGCCGACCTCCTCGCCCAGTCGGAGCACGATCCGATGGCGCGCGCCGTCCTGCTGACACCGGACGAGGCGCTGCTCGACCGGGTCGCCGCCGAGACCGCCCGCCAGCTCGCGGCGTTGCCGCGGCGGGAGATCGCGCGCTCCGCGCTCGAATCCAACGGCGCGCTCGTGCTGACGGCCTCGCTCGAGGAGGCGGTCCGTGTGGTCAATGGCTTGGCACCGGAGCACCTCGAGCTGCTCGTGTCCGAGCCGGAGCCGCTCCTTGCCAGCGTGAGGAACGCCGGCGCGGTCTTTCTCGGGCGGTTCACTCCGGAGGTGGTCGGGGACTACGTCGCCGGGCCCAATCACGTCCTGCCGACTGGCGGCACGGCGCGCTTCTCGTCGGCGCTCGGCGTCGAAGACTTCGTCAAGCGGCTCTCCGTCATCGAATACTCGTCGCGCGGGCTTGCCGAGGCCATGCCGCATCTCGCGGAGCTGTCCGGCCTCGAAGGGCTCCACGGCCACGGCGCGGCCGCGGCGGTGCGCGCCGCGACAACGGGAGGACGAGCATGAAGCCGGGCATGCAGGGTGATCCGGACCTGGGCCGCCAGGCGCGCGTGGAGCGGAACACCAAGGAGACGCAGATCGCGCTGCTGCTCGGCATCGACGGCGCTGGGGCCGCCAAGGTCGAGACCGGGATCCCGTTCTTCAACCACATGCTCGAGGCGTGGGCGAAGCACGGGCTGATGGACCTGACGGTCGACGCGAAGGGCGATCTGGAGGTGGATCTGCACCACACGGTGGAGGACGTCGGCATCTGCCTCGGACAGGCGTTCCGCGAGGCGCTCGGCGACAAGCGAGGCATCACGCGTTACGGCGCCTCGTTCGTGCCCATGGACGAGGCGCTCCTGCACGCGGCCGTCGACATTTCCGGGCGGCCCTATCTGGTGTTCAACGTGCCGGTCCGGCGCACGCGCGTGTCGAACTTCGACCTCGACCTGCTCGTCGAGTTCTTCCGGGCGTTCGCGTTCAACGCCGAGGTCACGCTGCACGTGAACATGCACTACGGCGAGAACCTCCATCACATCGCCGAGGCCGTGTTCAAGGCGGTCGGTCGCGCGCTCGCCGAGGCGAGCCGCCTCAATCCCAGAGTCGCCGGGATCCCGTCGACGAAGGGGCGTCTCTGACATGCCGAATCCCGTCGCGGTTGTCGACTACGGCCGGGGCAATCTCGGCAGCGTCGAGAAGGCCTTCCTGCGGCTGGGCCTCGATGCCCGGGTGACCCAGGATCCGCACGTCGTCGCCGACGCCGAGGCGGTCGTGTTGCCTGGCGACGGAGCCTTTCACGATGCGATGAGCACGCTCGGCGCGCTCGGCCTGCTCGATCCCCTGCGGAGCGCGATCGAGGACTCGCGTCCGTTCTTCGGGATCTGTCTCGGGTACCAGCTCCTGTTCACGGAGAGCGAAGAGTTCGGTCACTCGAAAGGCCTGGGCGTGGTCCCTGGTCCGGTGCGCCGCTTTCCGGCGGGGCCCAAGGTCCCGCACATGGGCTGGAACCAGGTCGAGCATCAGGGCGACCTTCCGTTCTTCGACGGCGTCCCGAGCGGCGCCGACTTCTACTTCGTGCACTCGTACTACCCGGAGACCGCCGACCCGTCGCTGGCAGTGGCCACCTGCACCTATGGCGTGACCTTTCCAGCCGCGATCGGCCGCGGCGCGCTCTTCGCCACCCAGTTTCACCCCGAGAAGAGCCAGCGGTGGGGGTTGCGGCTCCTCGAGAATTTCGCCGCGTTCGTGAAGAGCCGGCGGTCGTAGCCCGTCATGCTCGAGATCATTCCCGCGGTGGACGTGAAGGGGGGGCGGTGCGTGCGACTTCGGCAGGGGAAGGCCGAGGCGGAGACGGTCTTCAGCGAGGATCCCGTCGCGACGGCGCGGCGGTGGGAGGTGGAAGGCGCGCGCCGGCTCCACGTGGTCGACCTGGACGGCGCCTTTGGCCAGCCGCGCCAGAACGCCGTCGTGCGCGCGATCGTCGAGCGCCTCTCGATTCCCGTCGAGGTCGGCGGCGGACTCCGGACCGTCGAGGACGTCGAGGCGCTGCTCGCGACCGGCGCGCGCTGGGCGGTGGTCGGGACCAGGGCGGCCCTCGATCCCGCCTTTCTCGGCCTGATCTGCCGCCGCTTCGAGGACCAGATCATCGTCGGGATCGACGCGTCCGACGGCCGCGTCGCGGTCGACGGCTGGAAACGCATCCTCGATCTGGACGCGCTCGCGCTCGCGCGGGACGCCGCGGCGGCCGGCGCGGCGGCGATCGTCTACACCGACATCGCGCGCGACGGCATGGAGAGCGGCCCCAATCTCTGGAGCACCGAGGCCGTCGCCCGCGCCGCCGGCATCCCGGTCGTCGCGTCGGGCGGCGTCGCGTCGCTCGATGACATCCGTCAGTTGAGAACGGTGCCTGGCGTGACCGGCGTGATCGTCGGCCGCGCGCTCTACACCGGCGCGGTGAGCCTCCCCGCGGCCCTCGCCGAGGTGGGATAGCCGATGCTCTGCAAGCGGCTGATCCCCTGCCTCGACGTCAAGGAGGGCCGCGTCGTCAAGGGAGTGCGCTTCCTCGACCTTCGCGACGCCGGCGACCCCGTCGAGGCGGCGCTCGCCTACGACGCGCAGGGCGCCGATGAGCTGGCCTTCCTCGACATCACGGCCTCTCACGAGGGCCGCGCGATCATGCTCGACGTCGTCCGGCGGACGGCCGAGGGCATCTACATGCCGCTCACGGTCGGGGGCGGCATCCGCTCGATCAGCGACATCCGCACGCTGCTGCGGGCCGGCGCCGACAAGGTCTCGCTGAACACCGCCGCCCTCGCGCGGCCCGAGCTGGTGCGCGAGGCGGCGCACGCGTTCGGCAGCCAATGCATCGTGGTCGCCATCGACGCCAAGCGCGAGGTCGGAGCCCCCCCACGGTGGGGCGTCTACACGCATGGCGGACGCCGGCCGGCGGGTCGGGACGCGGTCGATTGGGCGCGCGAGGTCGACGGCCTCGGCTGCGGCGAGATTCTCCTCACGAGCATGGATCGCGATGGCACCGGGAACGGCTACGACCTCGCGCTCACCCGCGCGGTGTCGGAGGCGGTGTCGGTGCCGGTCATCGCCTCGGGCGGCGCCGGCACGCTCGAGCATCTCCGCGAGGGGCTGACGGCGGGCAAGGCCGACGCCGCTCTCGTGGCGAGCATCTTTCACTTCGGCCGGCACACCGTCCGCGAGGCCAAGACCTATCTGCGCGAGCGCGGCGTGCCGGTGAGGCTCGAGGCGTGAACGCCGACGCGCTCGAGTGGGACGCGGCGGGGCTCGTGCCGGCCGTCGTGCAGGAGACGGAAACGGGCGAGGTCCTCATGGTCGCCTGGATGAATCGAGAGGCGTTGGACGCGACCCTCACGACCGGGCGCAGCCATTTCTGGTCCCGCTCGCGTCAGGTCCTGTGGCGGAAGGGTGAGACGTCGGGCCACGTCCAGCACGTCGACGGCGTCTACGCCGACTGCGACCGGGACACGCTCCTCGTGCAGGTGCATCAGGCGGGTGTCGCCTGCCACACCGGGGCGCGCTCGTGCTTCTTCACGCGGCTGTCGGGACCCCATTGGACGGGAACCGGGGAGGCGGGTGGCGGGCGACCGAACTCTGACGCGGCGGGGCCCGCCGTGCTGGAGGTGGTGGAGCGCGTGCTCCAGTCGCGCAAGGTGGCGCCACCCGCCGGCTCCTACACGGCCGGGCTTCTGGCCAAGGGAGAGCCGCAGATCTGCCGGAAGATCGGCGAAGAGGCCGTCGAGGTCGTGACCGCGGCGCTCGGCGGCGAGGGCGACGAGCGCGTGGTGTCCGAGACCGCGGACCTCTGGTTTCACACCATGGTGCTGCTCGCCGCGCGCGGCATTCCCCTTCGACGCGTGTTCGCCGAGCTCCTGCGCCGCCACGGAGAGCGGACGGGCGGGACATGACCGGGAGCCGCTCCGCGGTCATCGCCGCGCTGGGCCTCGGCGCCGCGCTCGCCGGATGCGGCGGCACGGCAAGCCACATCGACGCGGGGACGTTCTACTCGGCCAAGGGCTACACGGTGCGACTGCCGGACCGGGGCTGGCGCGTGCAGGCCCAGGGAGCGGCGGACCTCGAGCTCACGCGCGACACGCCCCCCGGCGGCATGCTCGCCGATGCCACCTGCGTCGGGCCCGAACCCACCCGGCCGCTGCCGATCCTTGCCCGCCACGCGACCATCGGGCTCGGCCGGCGGCAGACCCTCGAGAGCGCGACGGAGACGCTCGACGGCCGTCCGGCGGAGCGCACGGTCGTGCGCGGCGTCCTCGACGGCGCGCCCGTCATCGTCGAATCGATCGTCGTGAAGGGCGAGCGCTGCGTGCACGACTTCCTCTACGTGGCGCCGCCCGACGCGTTCGAGTCCGGGCGGCCCGACTTCCGCGCGTTCGTCCAGAGCTTTGCGCGGCGGGAGGCGTCCCGGTGACGAGCTCGAGCTACGTGACGGCGCAGATCCGGAACGCCGCGGTCTGGTCCGGCGGCGTCGGGCTCCTGACCGTTCGGGTCGCGAAGAACCTCGCCCTGCCGCCCGCCTACGTGTGGCTCGTCTCCCGAGAAATCGACATCATCGGCATCCGGTCGCTCGTGGTGGCCCTCACGGCCGCCCTGTTCACGGGCATGGTGCTGGCGCTCCAGAGCGCGGTCAACATGGCGCGCTTCGGCGCCGAGAACTACGTCGGGCCCGTCGTGGCCCTGTCGATCCTCCGCGAGCTGGGGCCGGTGCTCACGGCCATTCTCGTCGGCGGCAAGGTCGCTTCGGGCATCACCGCCGAGCTCGGATCGATGAAGGTCACCGAGCAGATCGACGCGCTCAGATCGCTCGGCGTCAACTACATCAAGAAACTCATCGTCCCGCGCCTGCTCGCGGCCGTCATCGTCTTCCCCCTCATCACCGTGCTCGCCGACGGCATGGGCCTGTTCGGCGGGATGCTCATCGTGGTCATCGAGCGGAACGTCGACGCGTATCTCTACTGGAACACGATCTCGTACTGGGTCGTGCTCAAGGACTTCCTGACCGGCATCGGCAAGAGCGTCGTGTTCGGCGCCCTCGTGACGCTGATCGGGTGCTACAACGGCCTCGCCACCGAGGGGGGCACCGAGGGACTCGGCCGGTCGACCACGGCGACAGTGGTGCAGGTGGCGATGGGCGTGATCGTCTCGGACTTCTTCCTCACGAAGCTCTTCCTCTTCCTGTTCTGGTGACGACGATGGCGCCGGTGGTCGAGCTTCGCGAGGTGAGGAAGTCGTTCGACCGGAACGAGGTGCTGCGCGGCGTGAGCTTTGCCCTCGCGAAGGGCACGACGCTGGCCGTGATGGGCGGGAGCGGATCTGGCAAGACCGTGCTCCTCCGCATCATCGACGGTCTCCTCCCCCCGGACGCGGGTCAGGTGCTCCTGTTCGGAACGCGGATCGACCGGATGAGCGAGGAGGCGATGCTGCCGGTGCGGCGGCGGGCCGGCTTCGTCTTCCAGGGCGCCGCCCTCTTCGACTCGCTCTCGGTGTCCGAGAACGTGGCCTATCCGCTGCGCGAGCACCTCCGGCTTCGCGAGGGCGAGGTCACCGATCGCGTCCATCGCTTCCTCTCGCTGGTCGGACTCGCCGGCACCGACGACCTGCTGCCGGCCGAGCTGTCAGGCGGGATGCGCAAGCGCGTCGGGATCGCCCGCGCGCTGGTGATGGAGCCGGAGGTCGTGTTCTTCGACGAACCGACCGCGGGCCTCGATCCCACCAATGCGCGACTCGTCGCCGAGCTGATCGCCGAGCTCAGGACCGGCGTCTGCGACACGGCCATCGTGGTCACGCACGACATCGAGTTCGCGGACCTGGTGGCGGACCAGATGGCGATCCTTCACGGCGGCCGATTCGCCGACGTGGGGACGCCCGCGGAGATCCATCGTTCGGCCAACCCCGACGTCCGCCGATTCCTCGCGGGCGAGCTCCGGGTCACGTGAGACGTCCGACATGGCGGACGGCCGCGGCATCGGGCTGCAGATCAGGATTGGCGCCTTCCTCCTGGCCGGCCTCGGCGTCTTCCTCGCGATCATCTACCTGCTCGGGGCCCAGGCTCGCTACTTCGAGCGGAAGTACGATCTGATCGCCGAGTTCACCGAAGTGGGCGGGCTCATCGAGGGCGCGACGGTGCGCCTCGCCGGCGTGCAAGTCGGCCGCGTGACCGACGTGGCGTTGCCGTCCGAGCCCGGCGGCAAGGTTCGGGTCACGCTGACGATCGCGCGGCGCTTTGCGGACCGCATCCGGAAGAACTCGGAAGCGCGCATCGTCACGCAGGGCCTGCTCGGCGACAAGCTCGTCGAGATCACGATGGGCGCCCCGGACGCGCCGCCGCTCGGCCCCGGCGATCGGCTGATCGCGCGCGAGCCGTTCGAGATGGCCCGCGTGTTCCAGGAGGGCGTCGACGCCCTGGCGAACGTCAATCGCCTCACGACCGCCCTCACCGCGACCGTGGAGCGGATCGACAGGGGCGGCGCGGTCGACAACATCAACCGCCTCACGGCGGCGCTCGGCAGCGCGGTCGAGCGTCTGGACCGCGGGGGAACGCTCGACGAGCTGTCCGCCACCGTCAAGTCCGCCCGCCGGATCACCGAGCAGATGGAACGGGGACGCGGGTGGCTCCATGCGTTGCTCTTCGAGGAGCCCGAGGCGCTTCGCCGACTCAACGCAATCCTCGTGTCGACCCAGGCCCTCCTCGCCCGGGCGGAGTCGCGCGACAGCGCGGTCGGCGTGCTCCTCTCTCCCGAGAGCGGGAAGGCGGCGCACTCGCTGCTCGCCGCGATGGACGCGCTGGGCCGCGGCGCCACCAGGCCGGGCGCGGGCGAGGGCCTGCTGACCGCGCTGCTCTTCGACCCCCAGTACAAGCCGGTGGCCGAGGACCTCCAGATCGTCGCGAAGAACTTCCGCGACGTCTCGGAGAAGCTCGCCAACGGCGAGGGCCTGCTCGGGTCGCTGCTCGCAGGCGACGGCGACGGCGGTCTCGGGCCGGCCGCCACCGACTTCAAGGTCGCCATGGCGAACCTGCGCGCCGTCACGGAGCGCCTCAACTCCGGGGACGGCACGATCGGCGCCCTGCTCGAGGATCCGACGGTGTACGAGAACCTCGTGCAGTTCCTCGAGGGCGCGCGACGCAGCTATCTCCTGCGCGCGTTGATCCGCTCGAGCATCGGCTCGGGCCGCGCCGCGGGCGCGGCGAAGCCGTGACGCAGGAGCGCGGATGATGGCGCGCGAGCGCTCCGTGTACCGGTGTCAGGAGTGCGGATTCGCTGCGTCCAAGCCGGGCACGTGCCCCGACTGCGCGCGTACGGGAAGCTACGTGTCGCTGGTCGAGGAGCGGGCGGCGACCGCTCGCTCGGGCATGCGCGTGATCACGCCAGCGGGCAACCGGCCGCGGCGTTTCGCCGAGATCAGCGGCGAGGGAGGCGAACGCACCGCCACCGGCATCGGCGAGCTGGACCGCGTGCTGGGCGGCGGCCTGGTCCGCGGATCGCTGGTCCTGATCGGCGGTGACCCCGGCATCGGCAAGTCGACCCTGCTGCTGCAGGCGAGTCGCACCCTGGCCGAGCGAGGCGGACCGGTCCTCTACGTCTCCGGCGAGGAGTCGGCGGGCCAGGTGAAGCTCAGAGCCGAGCGACTCGGCATCGCGCCGGACGGGCTCTATTTCGTCGCCGACAACGACCTTCAGGCGGTCGAGGCCCACGTCGCCGAGATCGCGCCGCGCGTCCTGATCGTGGACTCGATCCAGGCCGTGTTCTTGCCGGGGCTCGAGTCCGCCCCGGGCAGCGTGAGCCAGGTCCGCGAGTGCGGCGCGAGGCTCATGCTCCTCGCCAAGGGCCGCGGCATGGCCACGTTCCTCGTGGGACACGTCACGAAGGAAGGCGCGCTCGCCGGTCCGCGGGTGCTCGAGCACCTGGTCGACACCGTGCTCTACTTCGAGGGCGAGCGCCACCACGCCTACCGCGTGCTGCGCGCCGTCAAGAACCGCTTCGGCTCGACGAACGAGATCGGCGTGTTCGAGATGGCCGAGCAGGGGCTCGCCGAGGTGAGGAACCCATCGAGCTTCTTCCTCGCCGAGCGACCGACGGGCGCGCCGGGCTCGGTGATCGTGGCGAGCGTCGAGGGGACGCGCCCGCTGCTGCTGGAGGTGCAGGCGCTGGTGACGCCGGCGAGCTTCGGCACGCCGCGCCGCACTGTTCTCGGCGCGGACTACAATCGAGTGTGTCTGTTGCTCGCCGTGCTCGAGAAGCGCGTGGGGTTCCCGCTTCAATCACAGGACGCGTTCGTGAACGTCGCCGGTGGCGGGCGCGTGTCCGAGCCGGCGGCGGACCTGGCGCTCCTGCTGGCCGCGGCGTCGAGCTATCTCGATCGTCCGATGCGCGGGGAGGTCGTCGTGATGGGCGAGGTGGGCCTGACCGGGGAGGTGCGGGCCGTGACGGCGCTCGGCGCGCGGCTCAAGGAGGCCGCTGCGCTCGGTTTCCAGGCCGCGGTCGTTCCGCGCAACAACCTGCGTGGCGGGGCGGCGTTTCCGCTCGAGACCCAGGCCGTGGGATCCGTAGACGAGGCCGTGAAGACGCTGCTCGGTCCGTGAGGGCGTGATTCCGTGAGGGCGTGATGGGCATCATCGTCGTGCGACTGGTCGTGCTGGCGACGGCGGCAGCGGCCGGGCTTGGCCTCGGCCCATCGCTCGGGCTGTCGTACTGGAATCTCTGGCTCGGCGCCGCCGGCCTCCTCGTCGGCGTGCTCGCGGTCCTGTTCGAGTGGCAGGCGCGTCGCATCCCGGTGGACCGGTTGTTCTGGGGCGCGACCGGAGGCCTCATCGGCGTGGGATTCGGGCTCGGGCTCGGGTCGGCGCTGGGCGCGGTGGTTCCGGGGGCGGGGGCGCTCGGACGCGGGCTGTTCGCCCTCTTGCTCGCGTATCTGGGCGCGGCGGTGGCCCTCGCCAAGCGGGACGAGCTCGAGGCCATGTCGGCGAAGCTCTTTCCGACGAGCGTCGCCGGGCGACAGGCCGACAAGATTCTCGACACCTCGGTGATCATCGACGGACGCATCGTGAGCATGTGCGAGATCGGATTCCTCGACGGACCGATCGTCGTGCCGCAGTTCGTGCTCCACGAGCTCCAGCAGATCGCCGACTCGTCGGATCCCTTGCGACGCAACCGCGCCAAGCGCGGGTTCGACGTGCTCCAGCGCCTGCAGCGCATCGGCCGCATCGTCGTCCGGATCGAGCCTCGCGACTTTCCCGAGGCGCGCGGCGTCGACCGAAAGCTCCTCGAGCTGGCCCGGCTCACGGGGGGCAAGGTCGTCACCAACGACTACGCGCTCAACAAGCTCGCCGAGCTCACGGGGGTGGCGGTCCTCAACGTGAACGAGCTGGCCAGCGCGCTTCGCCCGGCCGTCCTGCCCGGAGAACCCATGCAGGTCCACGTGGCCAAGGAAGGCAAGGAGATCGGGCAGGGGGTGGGGTATCTCGAGGACGGCACCATGGTCGTGGTCGATCACGGCAAGCGCTTCATCGGCCAGATCGCCGATGTCGCCGTGACGACCGTGCTGCAGACGTCGGCCGGCCGGATGATCTTCGCCCGCCTCCGTGAAGAGGACGGCGGCCAGCGATGATGCGATGCGTTCCGCCGCGACGCGGCCCGTCATGACGCGCGGTTCCGGAGTCGTTGCCATCGTGCCCGCAGGCGGCGCGGGTCGGCGCATGGGCGGGCGGCTGCCCAAGCAATACCTCGCGGTGGGCGGAGCACCCCTCGTCGTGCGCACGGTGCGCGCGCTCGGACGCTCTGTCGAGGGCGTCATCGTCGTGGCGCCGGCCGATCGGGTCACGGCGACCCGCCGCCTGCTCGCGCGCCATCGCGTTCCCCGGATCCTGGCCGTGGTCGCGGGAGGCGCTGAGCGACAGGACTCGGTCTGGAGCGGGCTGTCCGCGCTGCCCGGCACCGCGCGCTGGGTGATCGTCCACGACGCCGTTCGCCCGTTCGTCACCCGCGACCTCGTCGCGAAGGTCCTGGCCGCCGCGGTCGCCCACGGCGCCGCGACCTGCGGGATCCCGGTTCGGGACACCGTCAAGCGGGTGAAGGATGCCCTGGTTCACGCGACGCTCGATCGCGAGGGCCTGTGGCTCACCCAGACGCCCCAGGCCTTCCGGCGTGATTTGCTCTGGGAAGCCCACGACAAGGCTCGCCGGGATGGGCACGTCGGAACCGACGACGCGAGCCTCGTCGAGCGCCTCGGCGCGAAGGTCGCCATGGTGCCCGGCCTGTCCCAGAACCTCAAGATCACCACGCCGGAGGATCTGCGGGCGGCTCGCCGCCTGGTCGGGGGCGTCCGCGCGTGATGGTGCGCACGGGCCTCGGCTTCGATCTGCACCCGCTCGTCGATGGGCGCCCGCTCGTGCTGGGAGGCGTGGCCGTGCCCTCCCCGCGCGGTCTCGGCGGCCACTCGGACGCGGACGTCCTCGCGCACGCCATCGGCGAGGCGCTGCTTGGCGCCCTCGCGCTGGGCGACCTCGGTCGCCTGTTCCCCGACACCGACCCGCGCTACGCTGGCATCTCGAGCCTCGCGCTGCTCAGGTCGGTCATGGGGTTCGTGGCCGACAGGGGAGCGCGCCTCGTCAACGTGGACGCCACCGTGATCTGCCAATCGCCCCGCCTCGGTCCTCACCTGCCGGAGATGGCCAAGCGGCTTGCCGAGGCGCTCGGCGTCGACCCCGACCGCGTGAGCGTGAAAGCCAAGAGCCCCGAGCATCTCGGCCTCCTCGGCCGAGAGGAAGGAATCGCCGCCATGGCCGTCGCCTGCCTGGAGGTCGCCTGATGCCATTCCGCCTCTGGAACTCCCTCACTCGTCGCAAGGAGGACTTCGCGCCGATTCGTGACGGCGAGGTCCGCCTCTACGTCTGCGGCGTCACGGTCTACGACCTCTGCCACGTCGGCCACGCGCGGAGCGCGATCGTGTTCGACGTCGTCAACCGCTATCTCCGGTGGAAGGGCCTGCGGGTCACGTTCGTCAAGAACTTCACCGACGTGGACGACAAGATCATCCGCCGCGCCAACGAGCAGGGCGTCGCGGCGCACGAGGTGTCCGAGCGATACATCGCGGAGTACCGGGCAGACATGGCGTCGATCGGCGTCCTGCCCGCCGACGTCGAGCCCAAGGCCACCGACCACATCGCCGACATGATCGGGCTCATCGAGCGCCTGGTCGCGAAGGGCGTCGCCTACGAGCTGGACGGCGACGTGTATTTCGCGGTCCGGGGCTTCCCGCCCTACGGCGCGCTCTCGGGGAAGAACATCGAGGACCTGGAAACGGGAGCCCGGGTCGACGTGGACGAGCGAAAGCGCGATCCGCTCGATTTCGCGCTGTGGAAGGCGGCAAAGCCCGGCGAGCCGGCGTGGCCCAGCCCGTGGGGATCGGGCCGGCCCGGCTGGCACATCGAGTGCTCGGCCATGTCGATGCGCTACTTGGGGGAGAGTTTCGACATCCACGGAGGCGGAGAGGACCTCATCTTCCCGCATCACGAGAACGAGATCGCGCAGTCGGAGGCTGCCACGGGACGCCCGTTCGTCCGCTCCTGGATCCACAACGGCTTCGTCAACCTGGGCGCCGAGAAGATGTCGAAATCGCTCGGCAACGCCCTGACCATCCGGGACATGGTCCGGCGCCACGACCCGGAGGCCATCCGACTGTATCTCCTCGGAACGCACTATCGTCATCCGGTCGAGTTCAGCGACGAGCGCATCGGGGAGGCCGGCCGTGCGCTCGGTCGACTCGTCGCGCTCAAGACGGAGGCGGAGCGCATCGGCCTCGCGGGCACACCAGCGGCCAGCGACGACGGTTACCTCCTCGAGGAGGTGGCGGCGCATCGCGCCCGGTTCGAGACGGCGATGGACGACGACTTCAATACGCCTCAGGCCCTCGGCGTGCTCTTCGATCTCGCGCGCGTCCTGAACGGGGCGCGCGATCAGGTGGGCCGCGGGAGCGGCGGGGCACACGCGTTCGTGGCCGGCGTGACGGAGATGGTCGGGCTTGCGCGCGCGCTCGGGTTGCTGGAGGCCGCTCGCCGCGAGCCGGCGCCGATCGATCCGGCGCTCAAGGCGCGCGTCGATTCGCTCGTCTCCCTCCGACAAACAGCCCGGACGCAGCGGGACTTCGCGGAGGCCGATCGCCTGCGCGACGAGATCAACCAGCTCGGCGTGCTCCTCGAGGACACGCCGGGCGGGCCGGTGTGGAAGCTTCGGTGACTCCGGCGGACTCCGCCCCGCTCTTCGGCCGCCATCCGGTGCTCGAGCTGCTGCGCGCCGACAGCCGGCGGGTCGAGGAGATTGCGATCCTCGCCGAGGGGCGGGGGCCGGCCCTCTCGGATCTGCTCGGCCTGGCCAAGCGGCGAGGCGTCAAGGTCTCGTTCCGGACCCGGGACCAGCTGACGGCGATCGCCGGGAGCCCACAGCATCAGGGGGTCGTCGCTCGAGTCGCCGGCGCGACCTACCTGTCGCTCGACGACCTGCTCGCCGTGCCGGCCGTCCGTGGCGAGCCCGCCTTCTTTCTGGCGCTGGACCAAGTCCAGGATCCGAGAAATCTGGGGGCGATCCTCCGTTCGGCCGAGGGGGCCGGGGCCCATGGCGTGGTCCTGCCGAAGCACCACTCGGCCGGCCTTACGGCGGCGGCCGCGAGATCGGCCGTCGGCGCCGTCGAGCTCGTCCCGGTCGCCCGGGAGGCCAATCTCAGCCGGTGTCTCGACACCATGAAGCGAGAAGGGATCTGGGTGATCGGCGCGACCTCCCAGGGAGGGAAGCCCCCCTGGGAGGTCGATTTGGGGGGAGCGCTCTGCCTGGTGCTGGGCGGCGAGGGGGAGGGGCTCCGGCCCCTGGTGGCCCGGACCGCCGACCTCCTGGTCACCGTCCCCATGCGAGGACGGCTGGGCTCGCTCAACGTCTCGGCAGCCGCGGCGATCCTTTGCTTCGAGGTCGTGCGGCAGCGCCTGGCCCGAAAAACTCCTTGACGGATCGACCCATCGGGCCTAGTGTGAAGTTTTGCGACCGCTGGCGTAGCTCAGGTGGCAGAGCAACTGCCTTGTAAGCAGTGGGTCGGGGGTTCAAATCCTCCCGCCAGCGCCAGTGAAATCGATGAGTTACAATTCGGGGACAGCGGGGAGATACCCAAGTGGCCAAAGGGGGCAGACTGTAAATCTGCTGGCGGACGCCTTCGGGGGTTCAAATCCTCCTCTCCCCACCACTTCTCGCCACATCGGGGGCGGCGGCGCGGAGCGCCTGTCGGGCGGGAATAGCTCAGCGGTAGAGCGCCAGCCTTCCAAGCTGGGGGTCGCGGGTTCGAATCCCGTTTCCCGCTCCACCTATTGTTGGTTCTCGTCTCGGGGCAGAGTGACATTGCGGGCCCATGTAGCTCAGTCGGCAGAGCGCGTCCTTGGTAAGGACGAGGTCTCCGGTTCAAGCCCGGACATGGGCTCCATTTATCGGCGCGCGTACGCGGATACACGAGATCGGTGACAGACGGAGGGTCCCGCGATGGCCAAGCAGAAGTTTGATCGGACGAAGCCGCACGTGAACATTGGGACGATTGGGCACATCGATCACGGGAAGACGACGTTGACG
>Ga0187894_10000559_pt1 | contig 50129 bp, 53 predicted proteins | sample GBC1701081metaG_FD_136650 | JGI IMG/M metagenome (GOLD analysis project Ga0187894, IMG submission 136650) | White microbial mat communities from a lava cave in the Kipuka Kanohina Cave System on the Island of Hawaii, USA - GBC170108-1 metaG ... | reverse complement strand
TCTTCCCCTCACGCCCAATGGCAAGATCGATCGCCGGGCGCTCCCGCCACCAGAATCGACACGTCCAGAATTGGAGCAAGCCTTTATCGCTCCTCGCACGCCCGAGGAGGAAATCATTGCCGGGGTGTGGCGAGAAGTATTGGGCCTAGAGTATATGGGTATCCATGATAATTTCTTTGCGCTAGGAGGGCACTCGCTCAAAGCCACACGGATTACAGCACGGTTGCGTACGGTCGTGCAGATCGAACTGCCTTTGCGCACGCTGTTTGAGGCTCCTACTGTGGCCGGGTTGGCGTCCATCATTGCCCAGAGTCAGGAGCGGTCCTCTGTTCAGGCCGAGTTAGCTCAGTTCGTCACGGAAGTGGAAAATTTGTCCGATGAAGAAGCGCGGCAACTGCTCTCTCAGATACAGCCCGAAACAATACAACAATATAGTAGAGATGGTACACCACATGGACACCACCACAAGAAATCTCACTGACCGCATCGCCGCGCTCTCGCCAGAGAAGCGGGCGTTGCTGGAATTAAAACTCGAAGAGTGCCTACGGCAAACCGCAGATTGCTTACCCAAAGGACATTCGACCCCTGCATTTTAACCTTTCTCACACGAACGGTATGGTCGCTTGTCTTATCGCGCCGAGCCAAGAAAGCGGAATTGATGTTGAGAATGTCGAGCGGCCGGGCGAAACCATCGAGGTTGCAGACCGCTACTTTTCCTGCTTTGAGAGCGCGGCACTCCGTGCTCTTCCCGTAGAGGCTCAACACAGGAGATTCTTTGAGTATTGGACGCTCAAGGAGGCCTATATCAAGGCGCGAGGGCTTGGCTTATCGCTCCCACTCGAGCAGTTCTCTTTTCACATTGAGGCAGACCGACCAGTACGCATCTCATTTGATCCTTAATTGGAAGATACTCCGTTGAGCTGGCGGTTTGCCCTGTTTCGCCCAACTCAACGCCATATAATAGCGGTAGCGATCCGCCGAGGAACAAATCCCGATCTAACTATTCAAGTGAAGAAGACCGTGCCGCTTCTTTTCTAGCGATGCCGCTGAGGCTCGCCGAATTTGAAGAAGCAGTTCAGACAATTCGAATGGCTACTCTCGTCCACCAGATCAGTGCCCAGCGCTTTTCACTTCGGTGCCAGCGCTTCGATTGCACGTACATCGGGGCGCACACCACCCTGGGGATCGAGAGGAATGATGCACACGTGAGTCGCACCAGCCTTGAATTGGTCAGCGATACGCTCGTGAATCTTGTTCGCATCACCCCACGCTACAATCGCATCGACCAGCCGGTCGCTTCCACCATTGACAAAGTCTGCTTCGCTGAATCCGAGTCTCCTCAATCTGTGCAAGTAGTGTTCGATTGCTAAATAGGTCTGCATGTAACGACGTGCTCGCGCGCGAGCGTTCGCGGCATCGGTCTCTAATATGACGACTTGGACGGCGCAAAGCCAAGGATTCGGACCGAGCATCTTTCGATATCCAGCTGTCTGTTCGGTAGTAGTAAAATAGGTCAATGTCCCGCAGGTCTCAGTCGCCGCCAACTGCAACATTTTTGGCATCATCGCCGCAATCACGATCGGTGGTTCCTGCTGTGGCGGCGGAGCAACATAGGGAGCAGTTTTCATCTTCGCCAGATATTCACGCATGAAGGCGACTGGTTTCTCGTAGCCAATCCCACGCCGCGCATTGTAACCTTTATTGCTTACGCCCAGCCCCAGGATGAAACGGTCGCCGGATAGCTCACTTAGGGTTTTCGCTGCACTGGCAGCGACGATGGGCTCGTACGAGAAAGCGATGGCTACGCCGGTGCCGACGATGACCCGCTCAGTCTGGCTCAACAGGTACGAAGAGAGCGAGAAAATCTCCCGTCCCATGACTTCGGGAACCCACAGGGTACTGTATCCTAACCGTTCGATTTTCTGCGCGAACTGGCTGGTCTCGGCGCCAGTGAACGCGTCGAGGAAACCAAGAATTCCGAGTTTGCTCAAATCCATAAAACCCTCCCTCTTGCCGAAAACTCGGCATTCCCTCCTTGGCAAACAACTCCAACGACCGTGTCACCTTTCGCGGATCAAGGCCAGGAACCTGCACGCTGATCACAAAATGTGTACAACGACGATGCTGGAGAACTTTCTCCATTTTGCGGGCAATCTGTTCCGGGGTACCAATCAACGCCGCGCGACCGAATCCCGAGTTGTGCACTTCAGTGGGGCTCTTGAATCGCCAAATATCTTTGCCGCCCGGTGCGTCATTCGCCTCGGACAAGATCTTCCCATAATATTCCATCGAGTGAAAGAGATGCTCCTGCACCTCCGTCCACGCCTGATCCTCACTGTTGGCGAGATACACGAGCCCCACTTGCCCGATGAAAAACTGTGCGGGATCGTATCCGTGCGCTATGAGTGTCTCGGTATACAGGGGAGCAGGATCAGGACCGAGAGTTGTCATCAGGTGCACTCCCATCCGTGCGACCCGTTGAATCGCTATAGGCTTCGACCCGCATGTGCTCAAAGGAGCGGGTAGTGACGTCACTCACACCAATGTATTCCGGATATATCACATCTTCTTTCATAACTGGTTCCTCTCGTGTCTATTTTGTTCTTTCCACCAAGAGTGAATTTACAATTGAAGGCTTACTTTCGCGCTTCAGTTGGTTGCGGTATGGCTCATCGCGCTACTCGCGGCACGATCATCTTCTCGTCGAGGAGTTTCCCCCTCTCAATAATCACTTCACTATCGAGACTAACCGTGCAATCACGCATCGGGACATCGTAGTGACCAAGTGTATTACGCTTTCCGCCACCTTGCGTGTTAGGGCCAGTAGAAAAAAGAAAATTGCCGGGAAAGGTACGTGCTGCAGCACGGCTGCGTTCTGGTTCGTCACCATGCAGCGCAATACCATGCCACAGGGCTTGTGGATTCAGCCCCCAGCCAAGGTGCGAGACGGCATAGGGGTCTCTATCGTCTGCATGCCGCCTGTTATCTGCCAGCCAGCCACTCATCAGTTTCGCATCGAGCCCACCCTCGATTTTGGTGATGAAGCCGTCACGGATCTCTAACCGTACTTCGTCTTGAACATAGCGGCAGTACGGCAGGATGACGATATCACCTGGCTGAAACACCACCGTGCCATTCGCTGACCCCTCGTTAGGGAACGTATGCACATGACCTGCACCCCAGTGGTCAAAGTGGCCGCGCTCATCGGCATAGCCATACTGACTCATGACTGGATATTCACCGCATCGGTAACGGAGATCGGTACCGGATGAGCTGAGAATCCGCGCTTCTCGCGTTCGGGAAAGCCGTTGGTGGGCGTACAGCACCGCTTCCTTGAGGCCGGGTGGCGCCATGAGTTGTTCAAGATCATCTGGGGCGTCGATAATCATCAATACCCGAGTGCCACCATCCATGACTTCTTTTAACCATCCAGTGAATAAGGGCACATGGAAGCAGACGAGCATGTCGGCCGCCTTTACCGCCGCCAACGTTCCCTTACACTTGCCAACGGTTGGCACCCCCACTTTTGTCCATGAGGGAATCGAATTGACACACATCTCGTACACATCCGCGCCCAGTTCGTCAGCTGCGGCAAAGGAAGCCTCGATGTATTCTCGTCGAGTAGAAAGGTCACTCAGCAGTATGATTGTCTCCCCCGATTGTACATTGCTCAGCGCAAATTCCTTACGATACAGGACTCCGAGCTTGGCCGGGTTGACTTCTTGCGCACGGATACCGGCGTGTATTGCCATATCGTTCTCCTTGTGATGATCAGCGAACGAGACGTTTCCCAATCGCGCGGCAATTACGTCGCGGCAGCTCGGCCTGTCGGCTTCTCGTCCTCTGGCATCAACACTACCAGTGAAGCTTCGCGGATGGTTTTGTTCTCCTTGAAACGACTGAGGGCAAAAGGAACGAGTTGCGTCGGCTTGACGCCATCGATCAGATAATCTGCCATCAGTTTTCCCGCCGCCGGTGAGGCCATAAAGCCGTAGCCACCCCAGCCGCAATCAAGGACGAACCCTTTAATGCCTTCGACCTCACCCAGCAGCGGGCCAAGATCAGGGGTCATGTCGATGATCCCGGCCCACTGACGGAGCAGCGCCGCTTGCGCTAGTGCCGGGATCAGCTGCACAACTCGCTCAGCCGCCAGTTCCAAAAAGCCGAAGGTCGAGCGAATGCTGTGCGACGGCGGGATATTGTCAACTTCGGAGCCACCGACAAACTCTCCCCGTGCCGTCTGGCTCAAATACGTCAGGGTTTCCAGGCAAATCAGTGCTGGCGTCAACAATGGCTTCAGTGGCTCGGTCACAAACGCTTCGAGAGGATAGGTCTTGGCCGGAATTTCAACACCGGCCAGGCGCGCAACTTCAGGCGAGTGACCACCTGCAGCATTCACTACTAGTGAAGTTTTCACTGACCCCTTACTCGTGTCCACTCCCTTTACTTCGCCATCTGCAACCTGAATTGCCGTCACTTCGGTGAATGGGTGAATCTCTACGCCCAGCTTCTGTGCCTTGGCCGCATATCCCCACACGACGGCATCGTGTCTGGCAATACCACCCGTCGGTTGCAGAATACCAACACGGACAGCGGTCGTGTCAATGCAGGGGGCAATCGTCTTGATCTCTTTGGTATCTACTAAGCGAGTAGGAATGCTCTGTCTATTCTGCTGAGGGACGGCTCGTCGACACAACTCGGCCTTTTCTTCAGTAAGAGCGAGAATCAGATAGCCGCGCTGGGTGAACATCACATTAAAATTGAGTTCGTCTGAGAGTCCTTCCCAAAGTCGCACACTCTCCTGGAAAAACGTGATCCACTCTGGGGTGGTAAACGCGGAGCGGATGAGCGTAGTGTTGCGGCCACTTGCTCCGCTCCCAATATACGACTTGTCGAAGACGGCAACATGCGTCATCCCTCGTTTCGCAAGATTGTACGCCAGCCCAAGTCCATGTACTCCAGCACCAACGATCACGGCATCATATGGTCCGTGTAGCGGCATGTCAGGACGTGGCAGGATTCTTTCTCTCATGGTTAGTCTCGTTTTGCCGCTAGTAGCCCGAGTGGCAACGGCCGTAGCGGTGGGCGAAGGGTTGGGACACGTAATTCTCCTGCCGTTTTTCCCGTCAAGCGAGCGAACTCTTTGAGGACATTCATTGCGCAGACCTTGCCCTCACAGGGGCCCATCAACACTGCAGTGTAGCGCTTGAGAGTCTCCGTATGGTCAAAGCCTTCCTCGATCGCTCGCGCTATGTCATCGTCGGTGATGTCCATACATAAACAGATAATCTTCTTTGCCACGTTATTGTCCTCTTTTCGCTGCCAACGCCCTCCTTGTTCGCTCGAGCTGATTCTCCACCTCTACCCCTCCCGCGCCAAGACTATGGGCCGCCGACAGACCAGCGATCTCGCCTTCCAATAATGCTTTTTCCAGATCATTCGGGTCCCCAATACTAGCCGCGTTCCCTGCAACATACAGACCCTCATCCACACCCATGTCCTCTTCACGGTACGGCACTCGGGTGAGGGCACCTGATGCCTCCAGCACGTAAGAACCTCTCGCCGTAGCATGAAAGATGAGTTCATTGGCAGGAACTAAGCCGGGCGCGAGGACGATCGTATCGCAAGGAAGACGGAGTTCCGAGCCTTCGGCCAGTTGCCTGGTGGAATCAAAACGTGCAAGCTCCGCTCCAATCACGCAAGACCGACCTTGGACTGCTTTGAGTGAGTGCAAGGTAAGCAGTGGCACTCCATGCGCTCTCAGCAGTTCGACTTCCGCTAACGTTTCATTGAGGCGCATCCGGGAATCTGCGACCGCTTTGATCTCCACACCTGCTTCGAGCAATTGAGCGGCTACCATCAGCCCTAGGTCGTCCGTTCCCACAACCACTGCTGCCTTCCCTGGCCGCATTCTCCACAGGTGCAGCATCCTCTGCACGCCGGTCGCGAGCAGCACGCCGGGGCGATCCCAATCGTCAGCCACCAGCGGATTCTCGTACGCTCCGGTGGCAACGATGATCCGCCTGGCGGCCAGCTTCACTAATGTGTCTTTTTGTCGGACGCCAAGCACTCTACTGTCGTAGATACCAAAGGCAGTGGCAGCAGAATAAATCTGCAAAGTCGAATTCGCTGATAAACTGTCGATGAGTTTTCTGGCGATCTCATGCCCGCGTAATCCAGTATATGCTCGGCGCGCAGAGTAGCAACTGGTATCGGCACGGAGACTCCCTCCAAGCTGTGGCCCTTCATCAATCAGTGTCACCTGTACCCCTGTCGCTGCTGCGGCATGGGCTGCCGCCAGACCTGCCGGTCCAGCGCCGACCACAGCAACGTCAGTCTGTGCTTCTACTTTTTTACCTGTCGGCGTCTCTCTCACATCTAATCTCTCGGAGAGTTCTCCATGGCCGGACATCTGACGCAGGAGCCACTCCCACCAGCGATACAACCAGCGTGGTCGGATGAAGTAACGGTAAGGAAAACCGACTGGGAATAAAAACCCTAAAGAGTCGAGCGCCGCGAACAGATCAAATTGCACTGAAGGCCAGCCGGTCTGAGAGCGCACTTCCATGCCTTCACGGGCTGGCTCGACACACACGCGCACGTTCGGCACGCCATCGACCTGCATAAGGCAGTTCGGACAGTTACCCGCTGTACAGAAGAGGCCTCGAGGGCGATGGTATTTGACACTGCGGCTCAAGATTTTGACTCCGGCTGCATGCAGCGCCGCGCCTACGGTCTCACCTTCGTAAGCATGGATAGTTTTCTCATTCAGGCGGAACGAGAGTTCTTTCCCACGTTGCTCGGCGTGCTGGGGCTGCTGCCTGAGGCGCAGATCTATATTCATCAGAGCATCCCTTAGGTTCACTCGGCTTTAGGCTTCACCGCTGGTGGTCAAAGGCTCCTTATACACCTAGAGTAGAGGAACGTTCAATGAAGGCTTCTTTTATCTTAAGCACTGGTCTTGCTGCGCCTGCTACCTCGTCCAACAGCAACCCCCCAGCAAGAGATTCTCTGACAGGGAAAACGACATGCCGTTTGTCAAAGCCGATACCATAATGCTCTGGTTAACTGCGATCGAGTCATCGTCTGTCGCGATTCATCAGCAGCGGGGGCACGGTAGGGTTCTGATAAGGTCCATGGATACGGAAGGATAATGTCGTCAGCATATCTGCCCCACGAGCAAGTGATCTGCCAGCCAACGGGATCTTTGCCACACTACTAGTGATTCCGTACAAGAGCATTAAAGCAGTTTTGAGGTCAACGGCCTGCCGAGTTAGATCGATATCACCACTCGCATCAATCTGTACAGAACTCCCACTGAACGACAAGTTCTCTGTAACTGTTAGCCCTCCTCCGAGGGCAAAGTCCCCAGTCAAAGACGAAAACGCGAGTCCCTCATTCGGTAGGCTCGGGAGTCGAAGACTCAGTAGCCCCTGAAGGCTCACCGCGGACCAAAGCCGTACAAGGATGGGGGCACGTTGAGCAACACCGTCAAGAACCGCGAGCGAAAGTTGGGCATCCCACCGTGCCGGGTTATCCCAATCATGCCAGTCCGGCAGATAAATTTTTCCTTCACCATTCAGAGTCCCGATGAGCATACTAGTTGCAGTGTCAAATGCAGCAGAAAAGCGCTTGACATCGGCCCCTGAAATCTGAGGAGCCAGGTAAAGCGCGTCTAGATCGGGCCACAGCACGACCTCCCCATGAATACTTCCACCCATCGTCTTTCCCTCTGCAATGCGAAGGTCGGCCTGGCGGTCATGCCAATAGCACGACGCGTGAACTTGCTCGGCGCTGAATGTTTTATATACAAGACACCCAGCATTGAGATCTACGCGCACCGTGACCGTATTATCCTTCGGTGCGCGCTCTTGCTCCTTCGGTTGATCCAATTTCAGTACGGCGTCAACATCGAAATCGGCAAAATCCATCGTCATTTCCATAGTGAACGGCGAAAAGCTGAGGAACCGCCCGGATCCGATAAACGCTCCAGCAGGGGACCTCCCCTGCTGAACTACAAATGTGCCACTTTGGCCTTGCCATGATACCTCACCTCTAATGATCTCCATTGGGGAGAACACTGCCGGCAGCGGATCCAGCAGAACGCGGTTGAGCGTTACCTTACCAGCAGTCTTTACCTGTCCATCTTTTCGTAGCGTCACATCAGCCTGTCCGCTCAGAGCTCCACCTTGGGGTGGTACCAATCGAGATGGTAAGAATGTCACTAGGTCAAAATCTTGGATGTCTGTAAATGTCAGATGAACATCACCGTCATGTTGCGCAGTCAAGTAGTCATGCAAACTTCCCTTCATTTGGACCGACCCCCTCCCAACTTTTAGCGAGAGGCCGTCAGTCATGAGCGTTTCTTTACGTCCTTGCACGACACCGCTCAGATCACTCACTTCGAGATTCCATCCGAGGACATGAAAAGCGGCTTGTCGAAACGTCACCTCTCCGTCATACGAGATTGCACTGGGGGAGCCGGCTAACCGTATTCCCATCCGAGCCTCTGCACGCCCGCGAGGTTGTGTCACAAACTGAGAAAGACCCGTAGGCTCAGTTTTCGTTTGCAGATCCAAAAGTCCAACAACCATTCTTTCTAGATCAGGCAGATCCGGGAGATCAAGATCGGCATTCATTCGGAGATCTGGCTTACGTCGAGGAGACAAATAGTCGAGAATTTGCCCGGCCACTTGCGCTGAGGAAGTACCGAATCTCAGTACGAGGTCGTCAGTTGCCAGCGCTTCGTTTGTCACCCGCACTCTGGCGGCGCAACGCTAGCGTTGCGGTAAACCACTCTCTTTGTTCTGGCTGAACAGGGTCTGTCTCCCTTGCTCCTATAAGTAAGCCTCGTATAAGAGAAAATGGCTTGCCCCATCCTCAGAAAAACGCACGTGAGGACGCATCCAATAGATGCGATGGAAGAGCAGTTGTCCATGCAAAAGAGCCCGGACGTCAAGGAGCACCTCCAATTGGTCTGCCATCGGGAACGGTGATTCCTCGGCAGGGATTTGTACGGCTACCCCGTCGAGCTTGATCCCCAACCCGTGAATAAACGATAAGTGACTGTCTGTGACGCGAATCTCGGCTCCGAGCAATTGGCCGAGTTGCTCTGTCAGCACGGCCTGATAACGTTGACCAAACAGAAGCCAGGCAACTCCGCCAAACCCTACCACAAGGAGGGCGGTAACAATCGCAGCGAGGAACCGCAACCAACGCCAAAGAGAAGACCACACCATCGCCAGTGAGCATCTCGTTACGATACCGGGCCGAGCACGAACTCCCTTATCACCTGGGCGTACGTCACATTTCCGACCTCATGTACGTTGGTGTGTCCAGCTCCGTCAACAGCATAAAATCGCTTCGGCTGTGAAGCCAACGTATAAAGATCAGAGCCTTGTCGAAACGGAACCGTCTTGTCGTCTGTCCCATGGATCACCAAAAGCGGCCTTTGCACTTGACTAATTATACGTGCGGAGTTCAAGTCGTGGTCCACTAAAAATGCCAAGGAAGGAAGGCGTAAATTTCCCATGGCCCGTAACGAATAGAACGGAGCCAACAAAATCACTCGGCTCGGAGGGGCCTCGATTGCCAATACCACAACCACGGCTGCCCCCAATGACTCGCCGAAATAAACCACAGGCCTTCCTGATGCCCAGCCGCAGGCGTGCGCTAGGGTAATCGCATCACGCCCATCGGCGAGAATTCCAGCAACCGAGGGCTTTCCCTGACTCTTTCCATATCCTCGATAATCAAACAAAAAGTGACTCCCACCGACGTGCTGGTAGAGAAGACGGAGATGGGATAGCCGATGAGCAATGTTGCCCCCGTTGCCATGAAACCAGATAAAAAGCGGTTCTTGGGAATCAGTAGGCCCTTTCAGGCTTGGGATATACCAACCGTGCAACGTACTCCCATCTCGCCCACCAAATCTGACGTCTCTGTAAGGAAGACCATACTCTGCTGGAGAGGAGTTTACATTGGCATTAGGACGAAACACCAGGGAATTTTTCAACCACTCAACCGGAGATCCAAGGAGTGAACTAAAGAGCGCTCCTAAGGAGAGCCATCCGATTTTTCGGCTAGTGATAGGTGATTCATCAATCATTTGCTTGACAACGTCTCAGACCCAGGTGTCTAATAGCAACCACCTCTGCGGGGAAATTATACCTGTCCTGTGGAGAATTCACAGCACGGTCCACACTATTCGAATAGGAGAGAGCATGTCTAACAAAGTCATCATCGAGGTGCGCATTAACGAATACGCCATGCGTGGCCATAACCCGAACGTGCCATATAGCCCAGAGGAAATTACTACCCAGGCCTTAGAGTGCTGGCGTGAGGGCGCGTCTATCATCCACTATCATGCCCGCGACCCCAAGAATGGTGCTCCCGCATCAGACCCGAAGCTCTATGCCGAAACCGTTCGTTGTATTAAAGACAAAAGTGACCTGATTACCATGCCCACGCTCGGCGCATGGTGGATGCCCTCTCCTGAGGCACGTATTGCTCATATCATTGAGATGGCCAAGCATCCCACGACTACGCCTGAATTCGGACCGATCGACATGGCGACGAGCAATGTCGATACTTACGACCCAGAAGCCAAACGGTTTACGACAACTGAGACCGTCTACATGAACACGACGAAGACTTGGCAATATTTTGCAGAAACTATGAAGTCAGTCGGGGTTAAACCAATTCCTGCCTTGTGGAATATTCCCTCTATTCGTGCCACTCAGGCGTTTGTTGACATGGGGATTTTTCAAGAGCCCCTGTATTGCGAATTGGTGCTAACAGAAAACTGGCTGTTGGCCGGGCATCCAGGGACGGTGAAAGGAATGGAGGCGTTTCTTGATTTTCTCCCGACCAAGACCAACTGGCAGTGGTCGGTGTTGTGTGTCGGAGGGAATCTGTTTCTTGTCGCCGCCGCCGCAATGGAACGGGGAGGACATATCGCAATTGGTTTGGGCGATTATCCCTACCCGGAGTTAGAATTCCCCACTAATGCTCGTTTGGTTGCCCGGGTCGCACAATTGGCACGCGACATGGGTCGAGAAATCGCAACCCCGGCCGAGGCACGCCAGATTTTGGGCCTGACCTGACGGGTTCTCTTTTTCACCAGAGGGGTCTTCACAGCAGTGAAGCTTACCGTCTTTTATCCTCTGAAGCGACCTCTAGCCTAAAGACGTTCCTTACCCTGCTGACTTCTGAGTATTGACGAATGCCTACTTCTTCCGTGTCTGTCGATACAACTTTTCGCGGTTCCGCCAGAGGTCATCATAGTCAAGCCCTTCCTCTCTTGTCCCCTGGCGAGAAACGAAGCGGTAGCTTGCGAGTGCATACGTATCTACTCGTGCCTCATCCATCAGTGTCTGATCGTTGAGCGCAAGGTACTCGCGCATGCGGAAATCTCCACCTCCAGGATTGAACACACAGCCATCGCCTCGTGCACAGCCATCGCGGAGTCGTTCTGCCGGGAGTTTGAGCGCAAGATCTTCTTCAAGCAGAATCGCGAATGGTTTGCTATCCACATAATAGCAGAGCCCACCGAACATTCGCTTCGTAGTCACATCGCGCAGTTCGAGGCGAGCAACCGATTCTTCCAACGTCCCTTGGTGCAGTGGCGGTGGACGGCGAGGGCGATCTAGTTTTGGTGCGGGAGTGTTCTTCACTATTTCTTCCACGACTCGTTCATAGCATAGGGCAGTTTCAGTTGCATTCCTGCTATAGGGTATGTCACCATATGGGAAAAGACGAATAAAGGAGTTTCATTGTGAAACAGCTTATGCTTTCAGCTCTCTTGAGTTGGTCAATTCTCGTCCCTGTTCCTGCACATGCTCAGGGAACGTTATACAAATGGACCGATTCTCGCGGGAACATCCACTATACTAATACGCCTACGAGCATGGATGCCAAAGCAGTAGACGATGTTCTTCCGCCGGCCGCTAATTTTACCCCCCCCGCCAAACCGACAGTGGCGGCAAAGGCAAAGCCGCAATCTAATCCAGACACGGAAGGAAGACCTTCATCAGAAGGAGACTCCTCCTCCTCCGAGTCACCGGATGACGGCTCGACAGCTCCAGCCGACCAAGAACAAACAGGCGAGGCTCCATCTCTAGTTCCTCCTCAGCCCACTGCTACGGAGCAGCAACCGCTTACGCCTGCCCAGCAGGCACTCAAAGATTCTCCAGCCCCAATGGATTAATATGCCGAGTCTCCCTCCTATAGTGAGATTTGCCTTACGCTGAGAAAAGAGTACACTGCCGCCACACTGCGCACGAGGGAGGACAGATGAAAGCACTGGACCATATTAAGATCCTTGATCTGACTCAGTTTGAGGCAGGACCGTCGTGCACCGAGATCCTTGCTTTTCTGGGCGCCGAAGTAATCAAAGTTGAATCCCCTAAAAGAGGAGACCAAGGCCGTTATCTGATTACAGAGAAGCCAGAACTAGACTCTCCGTATTTTCTTCTTCTTAACGCGAACAAAAAGAGCGTGACCGTAAATCTTAAGAACGAAAAAGGCAAGGCGCTTTTCAAGCAACTCATTCCACACTTCGATGTGATGATCGAGAATTATGGTCCGGGAGCGATTGAGGAATTGGGCTTAGGCTACGAAGTCATCGCACAGGTCAACCCTCGGATTATCTATGCCCAGGTAAAAGGATTTGGCACCTACGGCCCGTATGCCAGTTATAAAAGCTTTGACATGATTGCACAGGCCACCGGCGGAGCCATGAGTGTAACGGGGACCATAGATACCCCGCCACTTAAGCCCGGTCCAACAATTGGGGATACTGGCACCGGTATCCACTGCGCCGTGGGAATCCTTGCCGCCCTTCTTCAACGCGAGAAAACTGGCCGCGGCCAGCATCTAGAAGTATCTATGCAGGACGCTGTCGTCAACCTGAACCGGATTGCTATTCTGGGTCATTATTTCGGTGCGGTTCCGGCACCCCGGATCGGCAATCGAGTTACTGCACTTGCGCCAACCGATCTCTATCCCTGTGCGCCAGGAGGCCCAAACGATTATGTTTTTTTAATTACGACAACGAAAGAGATGTGGGAAAGCTTACTCCAAGCGATTGATCGCACCGATCTTCTGACGGACGTCCGCTTCACCGACCAGCGTGAGCGCAACCAGCATTTCGATGAAATCTTCGCAATCATTGCTCCCTGGACCCGACAACAGAGTAAGTTCGAAGCGATGCGCATTTTAGGAGAAGCTGGAGTACCGTGCGGAGCAGTACTCGATAGTGGTGATATTCTCGCGAATGAACACTTAAAAGCTCGCGGCATGATCAGAACTGTTCAACACTCGACCCGTGGCGCCTTTACGATGCCCGGCTGTGCCGTGCAATTATCCGACTCACCAGTTGAAATTCAGCCTGCACCGCTGCTTGGCCAGCATAGTGCTGAGATTTTTGGCACTCTCCTTGGCCTGACGAGTGCAGATCTAACCGGCTTGAAAAAGGCAGGTATTATATGAAAGGTAGTAGGAAAAGAGCTATCCGAGTAAGGAGCAACTAAGAGGGTCGTCTGTCAAAGATTTAACATCACTGGTTAAATTGCCGTCTCTTTGACGCTTTCCTAAAGGCTAAATGTTGAAATACTGAGAGAATCACTTTCGGCCCTGTTTTTGCTGGGGCCTTTGATTAAGGAAAACCCGTAAAGGGCAAACCACGCCGAAAGGGTGGGACGCAAAACTACTGGCCTACGTCCCAGAGGATCGGGATACGGTCGCAGGGTTGCCGGGCGCACGCAGACCTTCAAAAAACGGCTGCCGGTTGCGCGTGGCAGGGTTAATGGAGGTCGCAATGAAACTACCGATTTTTCCTGTTCATTCCCTCTTTTTTCAGGGGCAAACTTCTCAAGTTGCTCCTGCCCGCTTTCTAGGTCGTGCCAAAAGAGCCTTTTTTCTTTTTCTGTTAGCCTTAATTGTTCCTCAGATAGCTCAAGCCACCCTGGTCATCCCAGTCTCCGAAACTGATCTTGCCCAACAAGCAACCGCCGTTGTCATTGGCAAGGTTACAGAGATCAAAAGTGTATGGGATGATCAGCACCAAAAGATTGTTACTCATATCACTCTCGCTATTCAGGAGGTCTTGAAAGGAGAGGTTACTGAAAAGACGCTGACCATCAAAGAAACCGGTGGGACGGTCGGCAATCTATATGCCTGGATTGATGGCAATCCTGAATTCATTAAGGGTGAGAAAGTTTTACTCTTCTTAGCAAAAAATTCTGATGGCAGCGCGCGCGTCTTACAGCTCTATCTAGGGAAATTCTCGCTTTTCACCGATACTGCCACCGGTAGAGAGTTTGCCTACCGCGAAGCTCATCCCGCCGGGGTCCGCGTTTTACAAAGCGCGCGTGATATGAGAGCGGAGAGCGCCAATGAGGCGCTTACGGATCATGGCTTTTTCGATCTCGAAGAACTGAGAGCAAAGATTCAGTCTGCGGTGACACAGGGTAAACAAGCACGCAGTCTCCAGAGCGGCGAACCTCTATTTACCGCGCCGGCAACTATCAGCAACCTGGTGCAAACACAAGATGCATTTACGTTCCTCGGGGGAAGCACTCCAGCGCGCTGGTTCGAGCCTGATAGCGGGGCCGCGGTGGTTATGAAGATCAACACCAACGCATTCAAAAGTGCACAAGCGTTTGGTAGCTCGACTGTTCCCACCAGTTTAATCAATGCTATCCGTTCTTCGTTTCAGGCGTGGACTAACGTCCCTGGATCAAGCTTCAAATATCAAGACGGGGGAACAACTACCGCCTCTGGGCTTACAAATGACAATGTGAACGCGGTTTCTTTCGGCGATCCTAACAACGAGATTGATAACCCGACCAACTGCACGGGTATCCTTGCCGTCGGTGGTTATTTCCGCAATGGAACGACTAAGGCAATCAACGGAACAACTTTCTACCAGATTTTTGAAGGCGACCTCGTTATTAACGACGGCTGGGGCGGTTGTGGATTCTATGAAGACCCAACCAATATGGCAGAGGTTGCTACTCATGAACTCGGCCATGTTCTTGGCCTTGGGCATTCTTCCGATCCGACCGCCACCATGTATGCGGTTGCTCATTTCGATGGGCGCGGGAACAACATATCGAGCAACCCCTTACTCAGGGCCGACGACATTGCTGGGCTCGTCGCGATCTATCCCTCTTCTACTTCGACCACACCGTCGTGCTCCTATTCCTTGTCATCCACGAGTCTCTCAGTTGGAGCTGGTGCAAACTCAGGCAGCGTCAACGTCACCACCTCCGCTAGCACTTGTAACTGGACGGCGACGAGCAATGCCAGCTGGATTAGCATTACCGCCGGTTCTAGCAAGACCGGTAATGGAACTGTCTCATTTTCGATCGCCGCCAATCCCGGCACCGCGTCTCGCACCGGCACGCTCACCGTCGCTGGCAAAACATTCACCATTACGCAAGCGGGAGCAGCCGCTTCTCCTTGCTCGTTCTCCCTTTCTTCCACGAGTCTTTCAGTTGGGGCAGGAACGCTTTCTACCAATGTGAACGTCACTGCCTCTTCCAGCACTTGCAGTTGGACAGTAACCAGTAATGCAAGCTGGATCTCGATCATCGCTGGCGCGAATGGCATAGGCAATGGAACTGTCTACTTTTCTATCAGCATCAATTTCAGCCCCATCTCTCGCACCGGGACATTGACCATCGCCGGCAAGACCTTCACTGTCACACAGGCAGGAACGGCGAGCGGAAGTGGGGGCTCATCACCAACACCGACGCCTACCCCTTCTTGCACATTTTCTCTGTCTACAACGAGTTCGTCAGTTGGGGCCAGTGCAGCCGCAGTGAGTGTTGGCGTTACCGCCTCGGCCAGTATCTGCAGCCGAACAGCAAACAGTAACGCAAGCTGGATGACTATCACTGCTGGGGCAAATGGGACTGGCAACGGTACCGTTTCGTTCTCGATTGCCGCGAATTCAGCTCTCACCTCCCGTACGGGAACACTCACTATCGCCGGCAAGACCTTTACCGTGACCCAGGCAGGTCAAACATCAACCTCTCCGGGTTTTCCTAGCTCCCCGGGGTTCCCTTCGTTCCCCGGAACACCGAGTTTTCCCTCATTTCCCAGTTTTCCTTCGTTCCCCGGAACACCGAGTTTTCCCTCATTTCCCAGTTTTCCTTCGCTTCCAGGGTTTCCTGGGGCTGGCAGTTAACCAGGGAATGAATAGAGAGGCCGTACACGCTCAGGCAATATCTTAAAACCTCCGCACAAAACTTTCGGTTCCCACACTCGGAGAAAGGGGCAAGAAGAAAATTCTGCCCCTTTTTCTTTGAAACGTTTGTGACCTGCCTGAGGAGGCAAGGTTTCGTAGGTTAACACTGCGAGGGTGACGACACTTGTCAGCCGGACACTTGTCAGAGTATATGTAAGCTGCCGTAGCTAAAAAATACATGGTCAAGACGAGATCACTCTTTGTCAACTTTATTTCGTCCCTTTACTATTCTGCTACTTCCTTTAGTCACCCTGACGTTTCTATCGATCTCTTATTCCTGTACTTCCCCCTCTGGTCCGCAAGTTACCATCCATACTTCCAAAAATACTTTGATTCAGGTCAGCGTCGAAATTGCTAGCACGGAAGAGAAACGGCAACTTGGCCTCATGTACCGGCGAGAACTGCCAGAGTTGCATGGGATGCTTTTTCTTTTCCCCTACGAAGGGGAATTATCTTTCTGGATGAAAAACACCCCTTTTCCTTTGGACATTATCTTCATTAACGCAGCCCGAAGGATTGTCGGCATTGCTGAGAATACCACCCCATTCTCGGAAAAACCTCTCCCATCGAACAAGCCAGCTCAATTTGTTTTGGAAATTCACGGCGGATTTTGCCAACGCTATGGGATCATGATTGGGGATCAGATCGAGTTGCCCAAGAATTTACCGCCTGCTCTCTAACAAAGTGTTTTCTTTCGCAGACGCGCTCACTCCCTCTCTTCCGAGAGCCTCAGCGATGGCTTGGTAAATGTTAGGCGGGTATTCAGCTAAACGATTACACAGATACAGGTACCATGTTTGCCCATAGGGAAGATACACGCGGGTGCGATATCCGAGGTCACGTAGCGCCTGTAGGCGGTCAAGAGTAACCCCCTTCAACATTTCATACTCGATGTGCTCCCGCGGAATATCTTGCGCCTGAACAAACTGCTGGATGGGGTTAAGCAAAGAAGTATCATGGCTGGCAATCGAAAGTGCATGCCCATTTTTGAGTAGGACCTCAACAAACCCTCGATATGCCGCATCAAGGGCTGCACCTCGTGACCGCGCGAGACTAGCAGGTGCTTCATAGGCTCCTTTGACTAGGCGGATTTTACCGGATCGTTGCAAGAGCGCAGTGAGGTCCTCAGGAGTTCGATATAAATAGGCCTGTAGGGTAATACCCACATTGTCAAAGCGTTTGCAGAGTTGTTGGTAAATCTCCAGAATCATGGTGGTGCGGCCTGTACCCTCCATACTAATCATGATTTCGATACCAGCGTCACATGCTGCTTGGGCAAGAAAGGACGCGTTATTATAGGCGAGGCCCGCGTCGATGGTCATGCCAATATGCGATAAGTCTAGCGATACTGAGGAATCAAGTTGTTGTAAAGTTATCGTCTGAATGACGGTGGTAAACTCTTGCGTCGCCTGTGCCGCCATCTCAGCGTCGCGCACGCTCTCGCCCATGTAGTCGATCGTGACAGCGTGTCCTTGTGCATTCAGGACCTTAGCAACTTCCACACATTGAGCCAGAGTCTCACCGCCGATAAAGCGCAGTGCCGCCCGGAGCAGCACTCGATACAGCGGTGGATGCTGAAGGACGTATGCCTTTATCTCTTCGTTGAGAGCGAGGTGTCGAAGCGCGTTGGCAGCGCGCAGTTCCTAGTTCGCTTCGCTCTTCATTCTCTCACGCTAAGCTCATGAAGTACTTACATGTTCGAACCTACGAACCGAGGCGGGCAATCACTTTGATCTCCACCAAGCCTCCAGGAAGCGCCAGCTCGGTAATGCCGATCGCCGTCCACGAGGGATACGGCGCTTGCAGATAGCGGTCTTTCACTTTCATGAACGTGGTCAGATTCGCTTGAAGACCCACATGGAACGTCGTCATCTCGATCACGTCACTGAATGAGACTCCTGCGGTGGTGAGCACTGACTTCAGCATCTCGAAAGCTTGGGTAAACTGCGTTTCTGGATCGGCGGGCGGTTTCCCATCACTGCCAACACCAATCACTCCTGAACAGTACAAACGGTTCCCGTCTTTTACCGCCGGCGCGAAATGGTACTGATCGTAATAGAGCTCCATGCCTTTGGGAATGACGATCGCATTCTTATCCATACAAATTCCTCCTCTGTGGCTCTGGCAATGATTGTGCCTGTAGCGAATTCCTTCGTCGCGTCGCCGCGCGATGGTGTAGCACCACGGTCTAGTCCATTCTGACAAAGCCGTCAATTCGGACTAAAAAACAGCTACCGTGATTTCCTTCTATATGGGCTGTCGGCACGGTCATGCGACTGTACTAAAAGATGAGAGTGGTTACGCCGCCACTAATCGTTTATGTTCTCCATCGAAAGCGGGAGCAATCAATTCCATGAATTTCGCCATTTGCTCCTTGACCAAGGAATGAGCTTTGAGGCCATAATTGAAGTATAGAATGACTTCGCTGACACCTGACTGCTCCACCGTCTTAAGGTCGTCGATGATCTTCTGCGGGCTGCCGACGAGAACAGATCTGGCTGTCAGGCTCTCAGCCTTCATGTTTTTCATAATGTCCACGATCTCGATGAAGTATTTGTAGGTGGGCGGTACTGTGTTGGGATCTGAGGGAAAAGCGCTAATCACCGCCTCGTGAAAATAACGGATCAATGACGCACGGCCATACGCCTCTTCCTGAGGCGTTTCAGCAATATGAATGAAGTAGCTGCACATGCTACGCCGAGGCTCGCGTCCATATTTGCGACACTCATGCTGATACGCCGCGACTGCATTGGCAAGACTTCCGTAAATCATTGCCGCAGCGAATGGCGCGTAGATTATATTCCAGTCATTCTTTGCTGCAAGTTCCATGGTCGGCCGCGAGAAACACGCGATATAAGGACGCAGCGGCTTCTGTACCGGCTTGGGACGGACGTCAACGTTTTCAAACTGGTAGTACCTGCCCTTATGGGTCATTGGCCCATTTTCCGTCCAACAGCGCCAGAGGATCTCCATCGCCTCGGCAAAAATGTCAGCCGATTCGCTAAAAGGTATCCCAAAAGGAGAATATTCTTTGCTGTCGTAACCACGACCAGCGGCAAAATCGACCCGCCCGCCAGATAGCAAGTCAAGCGTCGCCCATCGCTCGGCCACGTGCAGAGGATGATGAATCGGTAGCAATACGACAGCCGGCGCCAAATGAATGCGTTTGGTCGCGCCAGCTAATTGACTCAGCAGAATGTCAGGACTGGCATTAACACCGAGTAGGTTGAAATGATGCTCACCGATCCAGGCTGAGTGCAGACCAATTTCTTCCGCATACAACGCCTCCGCATAAATGTCTTTAATAAACTGTTCAGGAGCACGAGTGTTATTTTTGTAACGATTATCACTAAGAGTGAAATAGCTAAATTCCATAATTTGCTCCTTGTTCCCGCTCTTCGCTGCCCTCCGTACAGCCTACACTCATACGGCAGAGGGCGTTGATCAGTGCTCACGTCGCCGCGCGATCACACTGTGGAAAACGCGCCGGAGTTCGTACTTCACTTTTTATTCATCAACGGTCAGCAATTGACGATTACGCATGATCGTCCGTCCATTGCTGTTCTATGCCCAGAGCAAACACTTGTATAGAGGCACTAACGAGATCGAGAACCATCGATTTACCTCAATTATTACCGAATCGAGCCTCTAAGACTCGCTATCGCGCTACGGGTCACTTGAGGCTCAAGCCGCCAACGTAAGACACACCAGGTGCATCATTCAATCCTCTCAAGATTCCAGGTTGCATTGCGCCTGACAGCCATGTAAGACTTGCGTATTGCGTACTGAACCAAGAAGCACCGTCATGTCTTTGATTTCTGCACGGGTATGACCTGTACGGAAAGGAACCTTACGACCCTCAGGGGGAACGAGTTATGCCTCCTTTCGATTACACCGCCTACTATCGACGCTTGCAGGAAATCAAAAAGTTGCAAATTCCGGCGGGGTCCGCCCGGTGGCAGGAACGGTATGAGCAGCCGGACCGATCATACGACATTGTCTTGTACCTCGGCTGCAATATTCTCCGCACGCCGGATATCGCCGCTGACGTCGTCGCCGTGTTCGAAAAGCTTGGCCTCGACTTTATCGCGGTGGCCGGGGTGCAGTTTTGTTGTGGGATTACGTGGGATCGGTTCGGTGACGTCGCGAAAGGACAGAACGTTTCCGCCAATACTGTTCAGCGCTTGGCCTCATATAACCCACGTTTAGTCGTCCACTGGTGTCCGTCTTGTGACGTCCACTTCTCTGATATTGTCACTGGTCGTGATGCCTCCCCTCTTCCTTTTGACGTGACCAATGCGCCTGCGTTCTTGACCGACTTGAGCAAGCGCGGCTTAATCCCTTGGCGTAACTTTATCTCCGGGCACTTGGGTTTGCACAGCCACACCGGACGGGAGGGTCACGAGACTGGTCAGCGTCGCGCCCAAGCCGACCGCGAGAATGTTAGCTCTCTCTTGCAACAGCTTCCCGGCACGCAATATCTTGGGGCAGTCGACGCGCCTTCCGAGTACGACTACGACTGTGGCCCAAGTTCGCTTCGGCTTGAGCGTTCACGTTGGCTGGAGGTCCGTGCCAAACAGCTTGGGGAAATTCGCCAGCTTGGCGCCGATACGCTCGTGACTGTGTCACATGCATGTCAACGCGAGTGGTGTGACGCGGGGGATGAAGCACTCGCCGTCCGTAACTACATCTCGCTCGTGGCTGAGTCCCTTGGTTGCGCGCGGACCTATGAGACCGACATCCTGGGACAATTAAAACATCTTGAAGATCCGCAAGCTATTAGCAAACGCACGCAAGCCAATTGGTCAAGCCATGGTTTGACTGAACGGCAAGCCTTGCAAATCGCTCGCCGCTACTCTTGGTCGACTCCGTCGCCTCGCTCCAAGGCCCCATAAGCACGTTGAACCACCATCTCGTAGAAGGAACTTCCTACACCCGGTTTTAGTCGTCAATAGTTCTTAAGCGGACTAAGGTGCAGCAACCACACGCAGCGAGAGAGGAGAGTCCGCAGTGCAACAAACACCAGCCACTGTGACGATCGGCATGCTGATCTTTCCGCGCATGACGCAATTGGATTTCACCGGCCCATTTGAGGTGTTTGCGCGAATTCCCGCAGCAAAGGTCTATGTCTTGTGGAAGCAGATCGAACCGGTCATCAGCGACACCGGACTGGCGATCCTGCCAACGACAACACTCCATGATTGCCCACAGCTTGATATCATTTGTATTCCCGGCGGTCCCGGACAAATCGCCGTGATGGATGATGAACAGATCATTACGTTCGTCCGAGAGAGAGGAGAGCGAGCAAAATTCGTCACCTCGGTTTGCACCGGGTCCCTCGTGTTAGGGGCGGCTGGTTTACTGAAAGGCTATAAGGCGGGAACTCATTGGATGTCACGTGAACAACTCACGTATTTCGGCGCGACCCCGGTAGCGAGTCGCATCGTCGTCGACCGCAACCGCATCACCGGAGGCGGAGTAACGGCCGGCATTGACCTGGGGCTTTACCTCGCCAGTCTTCTCACTACTGAACAGATCGCCCGAGCTATCCAACTCAGCCTCGAATACGATCCGGTACCACCTTTTAATAGTGGCTCTCCTGAAAGTGCGGGGCCGGAAATGGTGGCGACAATCCGGCAACGCGCCGCAGCAATGCTTAGTGAACGCCTGGCAGCGACTAAACGGGCGGCAGCACGGCTAGGGATCAGGTGATGTCTCGGAGAGAACCCCCCATGTTCTCAATACTTGCGGCTACGGCAAGCGTAAACTGATTTGACCTCCCCTTGAAGGTCGAATCTTCCTTTGTAGAATTTCACAAGGGCGGCTCTCTGGTGTCAAAAAGAATAGGAGACACCATGGAATTATTTATCGACAAGATCAACTCGGCAATGGGAACGATCCTCCTCGTCTCGGACGGCAACTGTCTGTGTGCTCTCGACTACGCTGGCTACGAAAACCGCATGATGAAACTGCTATGGCGTCATTACCCTCGCTTTCAGTTGCGCCCTACTATCGACCCACAAGGATTCAGTAGTCAGATTCGCGCCTATCTCGCGGGCGATATCGACTGTATCAACGGCATTCCAGTCAGCACTGGAGGGACTGTCTTTCAGCAGCGGGTGTGGTCGGCTTTACGAGCGATTCCGCCAGGAACAGTTCTCACTTATGGTGAGTTAGCGGCAAAACTAGGAAAACCTACCGCCTATCGTGCCGTAGGCATGACGAACGCCCTTAACCCAATCGCCATCGTGGTTCCGTGTCATCGACTGGTGGGGGCAAATGGCGCCCTTACTGGCTACGCTGGTGGCCTGGAGCGCAAACAGTGGCTGCTCCAGCATGAGGGCGTTACCCTTCCACACTAAAGCCTCTAGGCTCAGAGTGCGGAAAGTGCTAAGTCAGCAACGCATTCTTCACTCTCGCCTCACGTCAAGGGAGGAAAACCATGGCTGAACACTCATTTGCGTATCATGACCCGCACGCGCTCGTGCAAACCGCTTGGCTCGAAGCGCATTTGCAAGACCCCACACTCCGCATCTTCGACTGTACCACGCACTTACTTCCAGCCGACGCGACCACCGATGCTCCATATCGCATCAGGTCTGGGAGAGCCGAATACGAACAGGGGCACATTCCTGGTGCCGGTTTTCTGGATCTTCAAGGTGAACTGTCAGACAACACCACCAAGCTTCGGTTCATGTTGCCATCAGTAGAACAGTTTGCCTCGATAATGTCGCATTACGGCGTTGGCGATAACACTCGCGCAATATTGTACAGCGCTGGCGGTATCATGTGGGCAACGCGAGTATGGTGGATGTTGCGCGCCTTCGGGTTCGATAACGCTGCGGTACTCGATGGCGGCTGGGACAAATGGCAAGCGGAAGAGCGACTGGTGTCAATCGCACCGTGCACCTACCCCTCCACTGTTTTCACCCCACGACCACGTCCGGAGTTGTTCGTCGGTAAAAACCAGGTCCTGGCCACAATACAAGACCCCAACACCATTATGGTGAATGCTTTGTCGCCAGATCTTCACCAAGGAACCGGCCCGAGCCGGTATGGTCGCGCTGGACATATACCCGGCAGCGTGAATGTCCCTGCGGCCACGTTGATTGATCAACACAGCAGAGCGTTCGTGTCGTTAGCCGAAGCGCAAAAAAAGTTTACCGCGGCTGGCGTGAAAGAGGACCAGCAGGTCATCGCCTATTGTGGGGGGGGAATTTCAGCGACCGTCGATCTCTATCTGTTGCACCAATTAGGCTATGACAATCTTACCCTCTACGATGGCTCGATGGGTGAATGGGCGAAGGACGAGTCGCTCCCTATCGAGAAAGGGTAATGACAAAGAAGAATGAAAGTAAAATCTACCGTCCAACAAAATAGTCTGGGCACATTTTGCCGAAAAGGACATACCATGGGATTACTCGTCAATGGGGTCTGGTGCGAAGAGGACACGCAGTCACGAGAGGCCACAGGTCGCTACGTCCGCCCCGGCAGTCAATTTCGTCAAGTGGTAACAGCGGACGGCGCTTCGGGGTTTCCCGCCGAAGCTGGACGCTATCACTTGTACATCGCGATTGGTTGCCCGTGGGCGCACCGTACGTGGATTTTTCGCAAATTGAAACGCCTGGAGCAAGTCATTTCGATGTCGATCGTCGCGCCACGACGAACTAGTCAGGGCTGGGTCTTTGACAACAATACCCCCCGGTACCAGGATACACTCCTGGGTATGCGGTATCTCCATGAAATCTATACGCTTGCCCAAAGGGACTATAGTGGTCGTGCCACCGTACCAGTCCTCTGGGACAAGCAACGCCGCACCATCGTCAATAATGAGTCTTCGGAAATTATCCGCATGTTTAACAGCGCTTTCGCTGCCTTTACCGAGGACAAGACAGACTATTACCCAACATCGCTCCGTCCTGAGATTGATGCGCTAAACGACTTGATCTATCGCACGGTGAACAACGGCGTCTATCGGTCAGGCTTCGCCACCACGCAAGAAGCATATGAAGAGGCGGTGGTCGCGCTGTTCGCAACGCTTGACCAGTTGGAGGCTCGTCTCGCCACCCGACGTTATCTTCTCGGCGACAGGCTCACCGAAGCCGACTGGCGACTGTTTCCCACTCTGATGCGTTTCGACGCCGCTTATCATGGTGCCTTCAAATGCAACCTGCGGCAGCTCGTAGACTATCCTAACCTGTGGGCATATACCCGAGAGCTGTACCAGATGCCCGGAATCGCCGAAACCGTGGACGTGGACATATACAAACAAGGCTACTACTCTCCCAGTCCACTGCGTAACCCGTTAGGGATTGTACCTAAAGGTCCGGTGATCGACTTCACCGTCCCGCATGGCCGGTCCTCATTGTGAAGGCGTACAGACTGTGAGATTCTGTTCCCCTCTACAAAAAACGTAGGAGAGCTCATATTCAGACTGCTTCCGCGATAGACAATAAATGGCAAAGGAGGCAACGATGTACAAAGTGATCGGCATTCTCAAGCGCCCTGAAGAGATAAGTCTCGAAGCGTTCCATAAGTGGTGGCTGCAGGAGCACGCCAATTTGGTAAAAAAGTGGCCCGGTCTGAAGAAATATGCCATCAACTTGGCGACGAGCGGCGATCAACGTTACGACGGAGTTGCAGAAGTCTGGTTCGAGCGAAAAGAGGATATAGACAAGATCTTTTCAACTCCCGAAGGACGAACCGCGCGACAAAGCGCCACCAGTCATTCCGGAGAGATCGTTATCGTCTTGACGGAAGAACATGTCATCGTGGAGGGGTAAATGGCAACTGGCAATACACCCTGTGGTATCGCGATTCCGCAAAGCTCTGGTAGCTCCCCGCTCAAGGTGCCCTTCCTTCGTGAGTTCCTTCCCAAGGCCGAAGCGCTGGGGTACGACAGCCTCTGGGTGCAGGAACAGATCATCAGTGACGCGCCTATTTTGGAGCCGGTCACCCTCCTCACTTATGCCGCAGCGCTGACCTCCAAACCGCGTCTTGGCACTTCCGTATTGCTGACGGTAATCCGCAACCCCGTGCAGTTAGCCAAGAGCTTGTCCTCGCTCGACCAGTTGAGCCAGGGACGTCTCACCGTCGGTGTCGGCATCGGCGGCCCGCACGTCCCCGAGGCGGTGTTCGGTGTTTCAAGTGAGAGACGCGCCCGGCGTTTTGTTGAAGGCTTGCAGGTGCTCAAAGCCCTGTGGACGCAGTCACGGGCAACTATCAAAGGCGACTTCTGGCAATTTGAAAATGTAGCGATGGCACCCAAACCAGTGCAGCAGCCCCATCCACCCCTGTGGTTCGGTGCGCGTGAGCCCATAGCGCTCAAACGCGCCGTCCGTCATGGTAACGGCTGGATGGGAGCGGGCAGTTCCTCTTCAAAGGACTTTGTTCAGCAAGTCAAATTTCTGCGGCAGTTCCTAGACGAAGCCCAGCGCGACCCGGCAACCTTTGCGATGTCCAAGCGCGTCTACGTCGCCATTGATACTGACCGGGATCGTGCGGAGCGACGCTTACGCGAGTGGTTTGCCATGCGCTACAAGAATGCGGATATGGCCACGCGTGTCTCTATCTGGGGCAGCCGTGCAGAATGTACCGACAAGTTAGGCGAATTGGTGCAAGCGGGCGCGCGTCATCTACTGCTGAATCCGGTGTTCGATGAACTGGAACATATAGAACTCTTGGCCCGAGAAGTCGTGCCGCATCTATAAATCACTTTGGCACAAGGGAGAGGCATGCCGTTGCAGAATCGCGTTGATCCCTGGGGTCAACTGCAAGCGGTGCCCGAGCGCGGGACATTATTGGGGAACCGTGGAATCTTACACAATGATCGGCGAGAAATCGTCGCACCGTGGAAAACCAAAGCGTGGATCACCTGTCGGCTAGCCTGGAAAGGAAGAAAGCGACCCATCATGCGACCACGCAGTTACACCGAACTCTTCTTCCTTGACGAAGTGACGGCATTCTCGGCCGGCCATCGCCCCTGTGCCGAATGTCGTAGGGAACGATTTCTGGACTTCAAGGGCGCGTGGCTCGCTGCAAACCCTGAGGCTATCGCTTCATCTGCACCGCCCATTTCCGCGATTGATTCCATTATGCATGCGGAACGGGTGCGAAAGGGAGGCGAGAAAGTCACTTCTGAGGCAGAGTTGTCTTCGCTACCGGACGGGACGATGGTTGAAGTCGATGGGGCGGCGTATCTGCTCTGGGAAAAGTCGCTTCTGAAGTGGTCTTTTGCCGGTTACACAGCGAGTGAGGGAGTGCGATCCATGCAGCGAAGAGTACGGGTTTTGACTCCAGCTTCAATCGTGCGAGTATTTCGCCACGGCTTTCGCCCGGAAGTTCATGAAAGCACGCGGATTAGACATGACAGAGAGAGGTCTCTCATGGTTTCGGAGAGGAGCCGTGCGTGAAACTCTATGTTTTCCCGGTCGCCCCTAATCCCACTAAGGTGCGTCTCTATTTAGCCGAGAAAGCGGCAGGTGGAGCAGTCATCGGCTTGCCCTAAGTAATGGTCAACCTCGCGCAAGGAGAGCAAAAAGAGCCGGCGCACTTGGCTCGCAACCCGCTCGGCAAACTTCCGGTGCTTGAACTCGATGACGGAACCCACCTCACCGAGTCCCTTGCCATCATCGAATATCTTGAGGAGCGCTACCCGGACCCGTCAATGATCGGGCGCACTGACATAGAGCGAGCGCGAGTTCGCGAACTCGAACGGATCGCCGAACTCAGGGTTCTGACGCCGGTCGCGCTCGTTATCCACGCCACCAACTCTCCTTTAGGGCTGGCACCGAACCCGGCGCTGGCTACTTACTTTCGCGCCATATTTCTAGAGGCACTTCGGGTATTGGAAGCGCGATTATCCGATGAGCGGCCATTTGTTGCAGGTGCCCGCCCGAGCGTTGCCGATTGCACGCTCGCGGCGGCGTTTCAGTTTGCGCGGTTTGGCTCGGTCGAGATTGAGCCGGAATTCCAGCACCTTCGACAATGGGACGCTCGCTATCGCGAGCGTCCGAGCGCACGGGCGGTGCTCTCTTTATAAGTAGGGGCATGGCGTGCCGTGCCCCTACCACTTCTCTGGACGTTCAGACCTGATATAGTCGTTGGGCTTCGCGCCGCAACTCGGCACGAAAATCCGGATGCGCAATTTCGATGAGCGCCACGGCCCGTTGCTTAAGGCTCTTGCCTCGCAGTGTGGCAATACCGTACTCGGTCACGACATAATCAACAAACGCTCGCGGTGTGGTTACTACCGTGCCCAGTGCAAGGATTGGCACCACGCGCGACAAACGCTCATTTTGCACGATTGAGCTGCTCGGCAGTACGATAATGGACTTGCCTCCTGCTAAGCAAGCGGCAATAGAAAAAGCGGCTTGCCCTCCGGTTCCGGTGAACATCTGCGACCCTATGGACTCTGAGGCGACCTGGCCGGTCACATCGATCGTGAGCGCATTGTTGATCGCCGTGAAGCGCGGGTCCTGACAAAGCAACCGCACGTCGTCGGTGTAGTTGAAGTCGTATAGCTCGAACACCGGGTTGTTATCGATGAAGTCCAACTCCTCACGACTCAGCGCAGCGTGGAACGCCGTCCCTACCACTTTCCCAGTATGGATCTTCTTCCGCTTTCCATTTAGCACTCCGGCCTGCACGAGCGTCACTACGCCAGGAGGAATGACTTCGGTTTGCATACCCAAGTCGTTTTTCCCAAACAGATAGCCAGGCAGCGGACTCGTCATATCGCCAGCACCGATCTGGATCGTGTCCCCATCTTGGACGAGGTCGTTGGCGATCTGCATGCAAATGGTATCAACCGCGTCCTTTTTCTCTTGCGAATAGACTTCCGGTGTCAGGAATACAGGTGAGGTTTCCTGTCGCAGAACAAAGCGGTCAATCTCTGAGATATGAATATGATTCTCACCGCTCGTGCGGATAAAACTTTCGTCGACCTCGGCGATCACTCGCCGCGCCTGACGTACCATCGTGGGCGACATAGCAACGCTAGTCCCGAAGCTGCAAAATCCGTGACGGTCTGGCGGCGAAACGGTCACCAGGTATACGTCGAGATCGTCGATCCCATACGGGAGGGCGCCAGTACGAAAGTAGGAGACCGGGACATAGTCAACCAGGCCTCGCTGCATGAGTGGGCGCTCACGCTTGCTCACATACCAGGATTCAAAGTGAAAGTATTCTTCCAGGCCGGGTTCATCCCAGGGAAAGAAAGAAATCAGGGTGTTGAGGCGTAATCCCCGTAGTGCTTCTTTCTGTTCGAGCAACGCCCGGCACAGAGTAAACGGCGTACTCTGGAGACCGGCAATGAAAACACGGTCGGTGGGCTGGATGATTTTGAGTGCTTGCGCCGGAGCAACCAGTTTCTCACCGCACAGTGTGCGCCAATTCATAGTGTCTTCCCCTCCGTTGTCTGATTTGTCAAGCTTTCTTAGTGGCAACGATCACGCCAGTGGACCACCTCAGTTTCGTGACGACCAAGTCGTTCCGGCTTTCGAGAGCCGAGACGAGCAACGGAACTTTCGCCGCATGCCCTGCCGGCCATGAGGGCTGAGGCAACAGGTCGTCAATAATGTAGAGCCCGCCCGGTTTGAGTAACCGCAGTGCCTCATCGAGATGGGTGTATTTGCCTGGCCACGTATCGGCAAAAATAAAGTCGCAAGTGAGCTCTCGCAGCGTGGCTAGGAAGACAGCCCCGTCAACCGAATGAAACGTCACCCGTCGATCGTGGCCGAGATGGCGCCTGGCAATCGCCGTCACTGCCTCATCGTTGTCGATTGATATCAAGGTCGAAGCCCGATCCATCCCGTCAAGAATCCAGGCGGTAGAGATACCAGTCCCAGTTCCAAGCTCCAGAAATGTTCCTTTAGGTTTCGTCGCCGCCAGGGTTTTCAACAAACAACCGGTTTGGGGATCCGACGCCATGGCAAACCCCAAAGTCGTGGTTTCTTGTTCAAGCGCTTTCAGAACTGCCGGTGGGCGGATATTCTTTGTGTCATTCATAGCGTACTTTCATTCTTTACCGTGAAATGATGGACAACAAAATACGTGAAAGATTCGGTCACGAAAAATTGAGCGGCGGCCCGGAGCGAAACTCGGTCACGCGTAGGCGTAGGAACGTCTTTCTCGGCCAGTACACGATATTGTGGACTGGTCCCTTGGGGCATAGGATTCCTCCTTGCCTACAGTGCCAGAGACGGCCCGTTGAAGAAATAGACAAAGAAAAAGCCAGACTGATCTTCCCCGCAGATCTTTACAGAGCAACTTTGGTCTTTCTATAATCGTCAATCTCTGCGGGAGAAACTGATTTTACTAAACTCACTAGCAGAGATAGACTGCACGTATAAGGAGGACTTCGTCATGAGCGAACAACGTCCCACTCCTCAACCTGCCCTGGATACGCAGAAGGTGCAAACCTTCGCCTTTAAGATGCTTGGCGACATCACCGCCGCCTACATGGGAACCCTCAGTATGGTCGCGGACCGACTCGGTCTGTTCAAGGTCTTGGCTGAGAGCGGATCGGCGTCAGTCACTGAGTTCGCTAAGCACGCCCGGATTAACGAGCGTTATGCCCGCGAATGGCTCTCGGCCATGGCCTGTCACGGGTACATCACCTACGATGAGCGCTCTCAGTGCTTCTCCCTGCCGCCAGAGCACGCCTTTTGTTTGGTCAATCCAGATAGCCCTTTCTATCTCACTAGCCTGATCCCGATGGCTCAGGCCTACTGGACTAATGTGGACCTCTTAACTGATGCTTTTCAACACGGCGGAGGAGTACCGCAGGAGCGGTTCGGAACAGAGTGGCGCTGCGGATTCGAGCGATTTAGCCGTACCGCCTTTCGTAACAATCTCGCGCAAGAGTGGATTCCCGCCATGCCGGAAGTTGAAGCAAAGTTACGCGCGGGCGGAACGGTTGCCGACATCGGGAGCGGTAACGGACAGGCACTGATCTTTCTCGCCCAAGGCTACCCGCAGGCGAGGTTGGTTGGGTATGATAACTATGCGCCGGCCGTCGAGTCAGCCAATGCCAATGCGAAAGCAGCCGGCCTTGCCGACCGGTTGCGTTATGAGGTCTGTGATGTGACCCAAGGGATTCCCAGCACCTACGATTTGATCACCACCTTTGATGTCGTGCATGACATGCCCCGCCCGCGGCCGGCGTTGCAAATGATTCGCCGTGCACTCACTCCCGGCGGAACCTATTTTGTTCAGGAGTTCAACTTCTCCAGTAACCTCCAGGAAAACATCAATCACCCGTTCGGGATTGGCGCGTTTGGATATGCTGCGAGCGTCAACTATTGTATGACCCAAGCGCTGGCAGTGGGCGGTGAAGGAATCGGTACCTGCATGGGTGAAGAGAAGATGCGCGAAATGGTGAAGGAGGCGGGGTTTAGCCATTTCCGTCGGTTGGATTTCCCTAACAATCCCTTCAATCTCTTTTACGAAATCCGCGCGTAAAGCAATCGCGGGGCGAGGCATGCCTCGCCCTGATAAGTGACTATCACAACAAGTTATCGCGTGAAGGCTTCTAACGCCGCCCGCACACTGCGATCTAAGTCTCCCTCAATCGCCATGGGATAGAGAATCACATACGATGCCCCGGCTTTCTCAAAAGCTTCGACCTGTTTGACACACTCTTGTGGCGAACCCATCACGGCACATTCGTCCACCATCCGTTCCGACACCGCAGCCGCCGCCCCAGCCCGATCCCCTTTCATCGCCGCAGCCATGATCTGCTCGGCTTCTCGTTGAAAGCCGTGCCGGGCAAAGATGCGATTGTAGAACGGCATCTGGCCGTAAAAGGCAAGTTGTTGTTGAACCGAGCGCAGTGCGACGCCGCGATCCGGACACACACAACAGTGTACGATGGGTGCAAGCGTCACCTCTTTGGGCGAGCGACCGGCATATTTCGCGCCTTCCGCGAGACCGTCCGCGACCTCTTTGAGCATACGCGGCCCGTATTGAGCCGGAATGCTACCATCAGCGATTCCCCCGGTAAGCTGAATGCTCTTGGGCGAAACTCCAGCCAGAAAAATGGGGATCTTTCGCTCAGCGCGTGGAACCGCCAGTCCTGCGGCTGCCATCTGCGCAAGCCCAGGGTGCTCACCACGAAATACACTCCTCATAGTCTCGACGTACAGGCGCATCGCAGTGAGCGGCTTGTCCATCGGTAGACCGTAGGCCTGATTGAGCATGGCGTGACTGGTGCCAAGCCCCAAGAATAGACGCCCAGGCGCGACCGCGTCGATAGTCAAGGCATGGAGGGCGGCCTGCAAGGGAGGGTGCAAGAAGATATTGAAGATTGCGGTTCCTACCTGAATGCGTGAAGTCACACTGGCTATATGTTGCGTGAGCGCCAGGGCGTCAGAGGCAGCTTCGGTCACGAGAAAATTTCGCCATCTGCGTTCTTCCGCCATCTTCGCATACGTCGCGGCGCGTTGCGGGGCTCCGCCAGCCAGACCGGTAAATAGTAACATTCCGGGTGTTTGCATAGATTCCTCCTCGGAGATCTGTTCCGCAAGAAATACTTCATGCCAGGGGCACGGCACGCCGCACCCCCAGAGTCATTTTTCTCGATGCCGTTTGGGCTAGACCTTCTGGGCGCGCGCGACAATCACGGCAACGCGGTCGATGCATTCGAACGTTTTCCCATCAGCCATCGCCGCAACTATCGGTTGCGAGAAAAGGACGATGCGACTCGCCCCGGCATCCCGGTACGCTTTCAACTCATCAGTCGAGAGGTTGCCGTCTTTGGGGTCGACTAAGGCGGTCATCTGCAAGGTGTCGGGATTCCGCCCCGCTTCTTTGGTGAGTTTGCGAATCGTCGCCACACTTTTTTTATAATCTTCGACATTAAAAGAAAGTGGACACCAGCCATCATAACTCTGCGCGACTCGTTCTAGCGCCTTAGGGACATGCGCGCCAAGAAAGATCGGTGGACCTCCTTTCTGTACCGGCTTAGGCTCACAATAGACGGCGGGAAATCGCACCAGCTCGCCTTCGTAGCTCGCTTCCTTTTGCGTCCACAGCACACGCATCGCCTCTACTGTCTCCCGCAGCCGTTTCCAGCGCAGACGGAAATTAGTGCCCATGACTTCAGTTTCTTCTTTTAACCAGCCCGCGCCGACACCCAACATCACCCGGCCCCCAGAATAGAAATCTAGACTGGCGATGACTTTGGCAGTCAGGATCGGCTCGCGCTCTGGCAGCAAACAAATGCCGGTGGCAAGTTTGAGTTGCTTAGTCGCCGTAGCGGCAGCGGTGAGCGCAATGAATGGATCGGCCCAGCGATTGTAGTGTTCAGGAAGTTTCCCGCCCCCACCGCCGGGGAGAGGAGTTTTGAAGCCGATCGGGATCACTGGATGTTCGGGAATCCACAACGATTCAAACCCGAATCCTTCAACCCGCTTAGCGATATCCGCGGGATTGCCACTCTGTACCGTGGCTGGCACTAAGATACCAATATCCATTACGCTTCCTCCTTTCTGCTCTGTGGGGCCTTCAAGATTTACGGCCACCCCACAGTCGGTTGTATCCGACGAACGGAACTAGTGCCATCCCAGTTTTTGGTAGTGGTGCAGTTCCGTTTTTGTAGGGACGTGGCAGGCTATGCCCTTACGGAAAAGTGCGATAAAGTCACACCGCAGAGAGGTCATATCGAGCGAACCGATCGGTAGATTTTGTCAGTACAAGAAACCTTGACAAAAACGTGGCCACTAGCGAATAGTGCTGTCGGTTCTGTTTTCCTAGAGTCTAGCCACGAGTGCAGTGGCGAGAGAAGGTGATAGGCTGGTGACCGTGGCTCTGTTCATTATCGCGTTCGTTTTGATCGCTGTATACTTCGTGGTTGTCTATGATAACGGTTTCTCCGGCTTTCTTCGCCTTGAGGTATCACCGCGTAGCGAAGAGCAGCGACCGGAGGGCTCGCTACGCACGGTCTACTTTCCTGCAATCGATGGGACAAGATTGGAAGGTTGGTTGCTGCTACCGAAGAAGGCCACGGCGCCGCTCGTGATCATGGCGCCGGGCCTGACCGGAACTAAGGACGGACATCTTGAACCTTTCGCATGGAGGTTCGTGCGACAAGGATTCGCGGCCCTCCTGTTCGACTTTCGTTGCTTCGGCGGATCCGATGGTGAGCCGCGCCACTGGGTCGATCCGTTTCGGCACGCTGATGACTATCGAGCGGCGGTCCGATTTGCGAGGGAGGTGCTTGCCTCGGAAGGGACGATCGATGCGACACGTATCGTTTTGTGGGGATCGAGCTTTTCCGGTGGTACGGTCATCGAGGTTGCCGCCGGCGAACCTGACATCGCCGCAGTTGTCGCCCAAGCACCTTTCGTGGACACCCCTAAGGAGTTGGAGCCGAAGCCACTTGCTCTCCTTCGTTACATCTTCTGGACGACGCTCGATCTCACTCGGCAACACCTGGCTTCCGCCTTCCGCATCAAGGTAGAGCCTGTTTACGTACCAGTCTTCGGTAGGCCGGGCGAGTTCGCCTTCGCGCCGAGTCGTGAGAACCCGTCACGGCTTGATCCATCCGAGCCAGGAGCGCTATTCTGGCGAACCCTACCATCGCCGCCTCGTGGCGGATGGGAGAACAAGCTTCTCGCTCGCCTGTTCACAGAACTCAATCGCTTCAAGCCGATCGACAGAATCGGTTCGATCGGATGCCCTATATACCTGATCGCAGCTGAGTCGGACGATTTGGCGCTCGCTTCGCTGATCAAGCGAGCTTTTGAACGGGTGAGCCACGCGGCGCGTGAGATAACGATCCATCCCTGCGGTCACTTTGACCTATATCTGGAGCCTGTCTTCTCGCACAACGCAGACCTGCAGGCGGAATTCCTCGACCGCTTTGTCGGGTCTGGAATTAGGCCCAGTACTCACGGTCTGCGACAAACACCTGTAGCTGAAAGCGTTTTGCATCGTGGCTGATACATTAGCCCTCAAAGCGCAGCAGCAGGTGTACTTGCGAGAGAGGGCACAATTGCCATAGGTTTTGCCGGTACGCGAAAAGTAAGCAGGGATGACGAAACTCACTTCGCCGGTAAGGAGGAACGATAGGTGCAAAGACACTGGCTTGGTCTCGTGGGAGTGCTGGGAGTAATTCTCGTAGGGTGCGATACAACGCAGGAGACCGCAAAATCAACAGAGACAGCAAAACCAACCTCGCCTTCCAGTGTCGTCACCGGAACCGTAACCTATCTACAACGTATCGCCTTGCCTCCACAGGTGAGCGTCTTAGTCAAACTAGAAGATGTCTCTCTCCAAGATGTGCCGGCAAAACTCATCAGCGAACAACGCATCGAGATGGCAGGAAAGCAAGTTCCTATCCCGTTTACGCTTCAGTATGATCCAGCAAAGATTGACCCGAAGGGCACGTACAACGTCTCGGCACAGATTGTTCTGGGCGATCAGTTGCTGTTCACCTCGGATACCGCGCATCGGGTCATCACCGGTGGCAACCCGACGAACTCGGTGGAAATTATCGTGCAAGCAGTGCCAATGACGGCGCCAAAGTCTCCGTAAGTGTTCTCTCCTTCAGATGGTTTGTGGAGAGGCAGTCCAAAGCTTGTCCTAAGCCCTGGGAGAGGGCACCCACATCGGGGTGCCCCTACACCAGCCCCAGAAAGGGGAGCGTCTCTCTGCTCGTTTCGTCGTTGATTAGGACGCAAGGAACGCAGTCGTCAAACGCACAAACTCGGCCGGCTGCTCATAGGGCACCATGTGCGCGGCCTGATCGATCAGCGCCAGCCGCGAATGCGGGATCAACGCTTGGAAGCGTTCGCCATATACGGGCGGGATTAGTGTATCGTTCTTCCCCCAGATCATCAGCGTAGGAGCGGTTAAGCGATACAGACGCTTCGACAGACGCCGGTTGGGAATCGGGAAAAGAATCTTCCCGGCCATACTGAGGCGCCGCGAGTTGCCAATGTAGAACTCTGCCAGAGCGTCGGGGTTCTTCATATCCAGGCCGCCGGTGAGCAACGCCTCACCCGCGGCACGGTCGTAAAAGAGATGCTGGGCAAACTCGTGCGGCAAGAAGGAAAAGATATCTGGGATGGGTTGCTCAGGAATCCACAGGCCCGCCGGCGCCACCAGCACGAGCTTGGCCAGATCGTTGGGTTGGAGACAGGCCATCTCCGCCGCGATCATCCCCCCCATGGAGTGCCCCATGAGGTGCGGCTTCGTGAGGCCAAGCGCGGCCACCACATCCCAGCCGTGCAAAGTAAAATCCAGCATATCCTCGAGCAGTTCCTCGTTCGTGGACTCGCCATAGCCCGGCAGTTCCGGAGCCAACACATGATAGCGTTCAGCCAGACGATCAAGGAACGGATTCTCAGGAAACAGGCCGCCAGCTCCGTGAAAGAACATCAGCGGTGACCCACTTCCGGCCTCAAACACGCGGACCTTCACTCCGCGTTTGGTCTCAAGCATCCGGCTCTTCATAACGGGAGCCTCCCGTCCTGGCGCGCTTGTTTGAGATTCTCTTCAGGATGCAGCCGTTCTTCCATCGGCTTGCACCACCAACGGTTGTCATCTTTCCATTCCGGCCACATATCGCGGAGATGGGGCATCACTTTCTCTGCGAAGAGCTTACTGGAGTAGCGAGTCTTCCAATCTGGCATATTGCCCACATGGATCAGGCAGAACACGTGCCCGACCCGTAGCCCTTTGATCATTTCTTCCATGCGTTGGCGCACCGTGGCCGGACTACCAGCAATGACATACCCGTCATCGATCAGTTGCTTCCAGGTCAAGGTGGGGAAGAGTTTTTGCACATCCTCACTAATCGCGGTCACGACGTTGGCCTGAAGGGTCTTGATCGTGCGATAGCCTGGTGCGTCAGCAAACCCGCCAGCAACATGGAGGCAGCGATTGTAGAAGTAGCTGACGTGTTCGGCGTAGAGTTTCTCTGCTTCCTGGTCAGTCTCGGCCACACAAATGGTTTGGGCAAAGGCGGCGCGGTAGGGAGACTCGTCTTTGCCGCGTTTGGCCACGCGGTCCCAGTAGCCATCGAGCAGCTTCTTGCCGCGCAGGTAGCCAGTGAACGAGAGGTACGAATAGTTATAGTCGTAATCGAGGCAGAAATCCCAGGTCTCGATCGAACCGCCACCGGGAATGTAAATCGGCGGGTGCGGTTTCTGAATGGGCTTCGGCCAACAGTTCACCCAACGTAACTGATTGTATTTGCCGTCGAACGCGAACGGTTCCTCTTCCGCCCAGGCACGCATAATCAGTTCGTGCGCCTCGGCGTATTTATCACGCGTAAGCGCGGGAATCTGCCCATAGCAATAGTTCGTGTCCATCGAGGTGCCCACCGGGAAACCGGCCAACAGTCGCCCACCGGAGATCACATCGAGCATGGCAAATTCTTCCGCTACACGAATAGGAGGATTATAGAGTGCGATCGAGTTGCCAATGACCGCGATCGCCGCGCGCGACGTACGCCGTGCCAGTCCGGCGGCGATGATGTTGGGAGACGGCATTAGACCGTAACCATTCTGATGATGCTCGTTGCAGCCGATCCCGTCGTAGCCCAGTTCCTCGGCGTATTCGAGTTGGTCCATGTACTCGTGATACACTTGGTGACCCTTCTTCGGGTCATACAAAGTATTGGGAATATCGACCCAGACCGAGCGATGTTTCTCGCGAAAGTCATCCGGCAAATACGGCCAAGGCATGAGGTTGAACCAAGTAAATTTCATACATTCCTCCGGGTAACGTGGTCTACAAGTTTTTGCACGTATGTAACTGATAGTGTCGGCGGCGTAGCCGCTTCACTTTTCTTACTCCTCTTCCTGGGCGTAGTGGCGAATGAGCCACCCGCCCTGGCTACAATTTGTCGCGCCCTCCTTTCGGCCAGACACTATTGAGATTTTTGTCAATAATAGATATTAAGAATCTTGTCAATAAGTCCATTGAGAAAATTATCAATAAGAGCTACCTTTGGTGAATTCCATGAATTATTCAGATTATCAAAGCGGTAAGACTACGCGCCCCCGCGCCCGGCGGCTACTCCCGGCCGAGCGGCGCGCGCAACTCCTCTCCTGCGCACTGCGGGTGTTTGCACGTCGGGGTCTTGGTGAAGCTCGCCACGCTGAGATTGCCAAAGACGCAGGCGTCTCGGTCCCGACCGTATTCGTATATTTCCCTACTCGCGGCGAGCTGGTCAATGCCGTGCTTGATGAGGTGGAGCGCTTTTTTCTTGTTCTAGCGGAGCGTGTGCATGCCTCTGCCCTTCCCGCTCCTCGAGTTTTGCTCGAACACTCCGTGGCGTTTGCTGAGTCGGTAGATTCACACCCTGACTACGCGCGGGTCTGGCTCGATTGGAGCACGGCGATTCGCGATGAGGTCTGGCCCCGCTATCTCGACTTTCAAGAACGTTTGGTGAACATTCTGGAAAAGACCATTCGCCGTGGGCAAGATGAGGGAACCTTTGCTACCGACGTGGATGCCGAAGACGATGCGCGCTTTCTGCTCAGCGCGGCCCATATGCTGGCGCAAATGAAATTTATGCGCCGCGCCCCAGAGAAGGTGGACCGTTTCGTGCGGACGGTGATCCGCGCCGCCACTGGTATTCCCCTGAGCGATAATACGCCCGACACTGACCTCGCGCAGCTGTATCCTGAAATGTCTCGGCCATTGAGTTAGGGACCATTCACCAGCTCTGTAGCTCTTAGTGGCGTGTACTGCGCGCACGTCTGCCTGGACTCCGCTCCTTCTCGTGCGCTACCGTTGGTGTGCCAGGTCTTTCACCAGGGTCTCTACCACCGCGAGGCGTCGCTGTAACTGTCTGTTCTCTCCTTGTAATGTCTGTATGGTTTTTTCTTGTTGCAAGGTGTACAGGGTTAGCTCTTCCACTTTCTTGAGCAATTGCATCTGCAATTCACTCATATTCACCCCCTGCTCTTTGATCTCCCGAGCTGAAGGGACGTCAGGGAGACGCTTCTCTTTCGCCACATACGACCCGAGTTCGGTAAGTGGCATCAGTTGGTAGTCTGGCTCAAACACATAGTCCGGTACGTTCAATGTCGTACCTCCAACCATGATGCTGGTACTCGCCCGAACTGTTCCCACCACGTCGAGAGCCACGCCAGGACTCGTGGTCCCGATCCCCACTCTGCCGGCACTAGTAATAATCACCCGCTGCTGGTTGACCGTGGCAAAGCGCAGCGAGGGATTGACTCCCGAGTTCACCCCCCGCACGTTGAAGAAGCCACTTCCAGGCCCAAAAGAGAAGCCTGAGTAGCCGAAGTTGAAGGCCGGGCCATCATTGAGGTCAGGACCAATGCCATTAAAGACGTCTTCATTGGCTGCGCTAAAGATGTGCAGATTGCCCTGGGGCGTTTCGGTACCGAACCCAATATTGCCGGAGTTTTCCACGAAGATGGAGGCGTTCGGTGCACCGGCCTGGATGATGAGCGGGACGGTAGTGCCATTTGGCACATGGGCCACGCTAAAGGAGAGCGGGTCGGCGATGATCTGCCAATCAATGACACCAGGGGTGATGGTGTCGTCAAAAAAAAACCGACGGAGCGGCACCACTGGCGGTGAGATTGTCTGCCAAGCCAACGCGTTCGAAGCCGTACCAGAGCAGGCCGCAAATCAGCAACGTGGCGGCGAAACGAGAGAAACGGTGAGTGCGGAAGTGTCGCATAAGGTCTCCTTGAGAGATGTCCTGGGGTGAGGCCATACCAGGTTTGCTCCGTAATGGTCAATCACAAAGAGAGATGGAGAAATGAGACAGGGGGAGGAAAAAAAGTGTGGGCGCGACACTGCCGCGCCCGCCCGACTCTTGCTGGAATTCGCTCCGCTCATTCCAGCTTACACACCTCGGAAAGCGCTCGTTTGAGCAACTCTTAGAAGGGGCAGACCTGCGCGCCGCGCACCGAGGCCGGGCGTTCTGCGCAGCGCACGTGCCACGCCACCACGTGAGGGAAATCTTCCTTTAGCTTGAGATCCTCGGTCGCGTGATATCCCCAATCCAAACACCCAACCCAGGGGAATGTGGAGATGTCGGCAATCGTGTACTCGTCACCAGCCAGATAAGGGCGGCTGGTGAGCCGGGTATTGAGCACACCCAGCAGTCGGCGTGTCTCGTTCGTGTACCGTTCAATCGGATATGGGAGTTTTTCTTTGGCGAAGCGATAGAAGTGACCAAACTGGCCAAACATCGGTCCTACGTTGGCCATCTGGAAGAATAGCCACTGGACGCACTCGCTATACCGCCGTGGGTCGGTCGGGAGCAGTTTACCAGCCTTCTCCGCCAGGTGCAACAGAATGGCACCCGATTCAAAGAGCGCGAGCGGCCGCCCGTCAGGACCGTCGGGGTCGACGAGCGCCGGAATCTTGGAATTGGGATTGATTGCCTTGAACTCGTCAGTAAACTGGTCACCCTGCCCAATGTTCACTTTGTGCGCTTCGTAGGGCAAGCCGAGCTCTTCCAGCGCAATGCCCACTTTCTGTCCATTCGGAGTCGCTAGCGAATAGAGCTGTAACCGGTCAGGATGTTCAATCGGCCACTTCGGAGTTATGCTCATTTGTTCTCCCCTCATCGGCAGCGGACTGTTCCTTCCAGCCACGCCGCAAATCATTAATGTTCTGCCCGCCAAGATTCCCTCTCTGCTTATGGACCTCTTCGAGCAGTTGCAACCCCCATTTTGAGACAAAAAGGTGAACTAGAAATGCAGGATTGAGTCCATCTTAAAAACGTGTGCTGGACTCAGTTTTGTGTGCCACGGGCAGCCAGCCGCCCGTGCTCACCACCGCCCACTGGCGGGCAAAGCCGCCAGTGGCACCCGCTGCCAGTCTGCACAGTTTTAGTTGTGGGGTGCGGGCCACACACCGTCCCATTGGCGCACAATGCACGCCCCACGACTCGTCACTGCCATCGCGCAGGATGGTAATCGTTCACAATGAGGTATCTGCTTCTAACGCCTCAAGCGAGCCCGTAGACTTTCGCCGCGGTGTCATGGACGATTTTCCGGCGTTGCTCCTCGGGCAGCGTGCCGAAGCGCTTGGCCACGATCTCCTGCGAGCGCGGAAACGTCGCCGCGGTATGGGGGTAGTCCGATGACCACATGATGTTGTCCGGCCCATAACGATGCAGCGAATCGACAAACACCGGGTCGGCAATGAAGGTCGCGTAGATCTGGCGCTTGATGTATTCACTGGCCCGCAACGGCAGTTTCAGCCCACCAAGCGCGCCGAGCCGGTTCTGTACGGTATCGAGCCGATACATAAGGTATGCCATCCAGCCGGCGTCATTTTCCGCCGAGACAATCCTGAGGCGCGGGAATTTTTCCAGCACGCCGCCGAACACCAACACGGCAAGCGAGCGCTCGATCTGATGATGCAGGGTGGCCAGCGAGAGCAAGAAGTTCTTGCCACCGGCTTGATTCGCGCCGGTGCCGCCACGAGCGGTTAAGATATGTAATGACAGCGGCAGGTTGAGGTCCTGCGCCGCTGCCCAGAAGGGTTCGTACTCGGGATGGCTATACGGACGATCGTCAGGTGGCTCTGCCCAGATCATTGCTCCGCGCATGCCGAGCTTGGCAATCCGTTGCAGCTCCTCGACCGCTGACGGGATATCTTCGAGCGTAATCAGACCCAGCGGAACGAGGCGCTGCAAATCATATTTGCAATAGTCCGTGGCCCAGTCGTTGAAGGCGCGGAAGCAGGCGGAACGTAACCCCGCGTCATCTAGTCCGAACAGTGGCATTCCCATTGAGGGGTAGATGACCTCGGCTTGCACGCCGTCGCGATCCTGATCGGCAATGCGATAAGCCGGGTCCCACACGCTCTTGGGCGCTTGCTCGAAGCCCTTCTTGTTATGCTCCGGCAGTTCTTGCGACGGCACCCCGGCGCCAAAGAAACCGGCGACCGACATGGGCGTGATGTTCTCGCAGACAAACCACTCACCGTCGCGACCGTTGAGCCCTTTGACGGTATGCGGCGCGCGGTCACGAAATTTTTTGTCCATCCGCTCGGCCCACATCGCGGGCGGCTCGACGAAATGAGAATCGGCTGAAATCAATTTGTACGCTGCCATTGCACTCTCCTCCTTTTCATCAGCAAAAATAGTCGAGTGCAGACGTGATTGCAACGCATGAGTACAACGATGACGCGAGGGACTCGCTTCGGAGGTGAGGGGCGTTAGGCAGACTCCAACACCAGCCTAGCGTCGACGCATCAACTCTCGCACTATTTTATCCGTGAAACGGTTTACTTTCCCTTGCGCAACAACTCCATTAACTCATAACGCCGTGGAGAGTCGGCGCGGTTACACGCAGCATCCCCAGCAACAAACTGTGCAGCTCGCTCCTGGGTAAAGTTTATCCACGTCGCTCCTAATGGAACCGGCAGTCCCACGTTGCGTGCGCCAGGTACAGAATCCGGATGGCCGTGGACCATCAACGCCAGCCGCACCACGGCTCCGGTCGTATCGAAACTCAGAAAAGACAGCAGTACATAGGTTTGCGCATCGAAATAGAAGCGGCGCTTACCGTAGGGGTGAGCACCCTTGGGCGTCGCTTCCAACACTACCACCCGGCGTAATTCCCACGGCACGCTCGGATACCAGTTGTGCTTGCCGCCGTAGCTCACCTGTTCCGCCTTAAGAAAGCCGGGCACTAACAGAATCTGCTCGCCCTTGTAGGTCCACTGGTACTCGTGGATGTAGCCGATGAAGAAGAAGGGGGGTTGTTCTTCCATGAGTACGTCGTAACGTCCGCCACCCATACGTTCAAGAAAATTCGCGTGGGCTTTGCGGATGCGCCGATTCTGCGGATTGTAGTTGAGTTCTTCGCGGCTCAGGTGATCGTCATCGTAGAGCGTGAAGATCCGCATACGTCCTTCCTGATCGGCAGGGTACATGAGTTGGAACGACGTCTTCATATACACGCCACGCTCAGACCACTGGGTATCGTTCTCTTCCTCGCCGCTCCGGTGCATGCCATAACGCGTGCGGGCGCGACCAATGTTTTGCCGATCAATCACGCCGGCATTATTTACCCCCTGCATGGTGTTGCGCATTTCGAGCGTCTGCGGCACATCACGATAGCGAAAATTCCACGCGGCTTTTTCTCCTGCTCGCGGGTCTGCGGTATCGAGCTGCGGGAAAGGGCGACCACCCTGGTAATGCTCGACTCGGTTATCGCCATCCAGCATCACACTTTGGAAGCGTTCTGCCGTTGCGGCAATGTACGCAGGGCGAACAGGGAGGTCAGTAGTTTCTTGTATACTGATCGTGAAATCGCCGGCTTGCACGAGACGGAGAAGTTCGGCCGGGAGCACGGGTTCGGTGATCTGCCAATGGTGCTGATCAATAACGACTCCCGGTAAAATTCCCGACTGCTGGGGCAGTCCGGCGCGATAGGGATAAAATGCAGCTGAGATTACTTCTGCAGTATCAGCAGCCGCAGAGGGGAGTTGGGAAGAAAGAATGATACTGAGTATGAAAAGCAGCCGCGTCAGCATTCTTCTTTGCATAGTTCCTGTGTCTCCGTTATCTGTTTTCTCACGCTGATTACACCATATACTTCACCATCCCGCCGTCGATGTCATAGGCCGCGCCGGTGATAAAACTTGCCCGCTCCGACGCCAGGAACACCACCAAGTTGGCGACCTCCTCGGGTCGGCCGAATCGCCCCAGCGGAATGCTCGCCGCGGCAAAGCCGGCCATCATGCCTTCCGGGTCTTGCGGGTTAATGTTCTTCGCCAGCGCTTCCCACAAGGGCGTACGCACTGGCCCCGGACAAACGGCGTTCACCAGGATATTGTCCTTGGCTAACTCGTCAGCCAGGGTCTTGGTCAGGCTGATGACCGCCGCCTTGGTGGCATTGTAGTCAATAGTCCCTGTGCCAGGCTGCTTGCCGAAAATCGAGGAGATATTGAGGATCCGCCCCCACTTCTGCTTGCGCATGTGAGGGATGGCGAGACGCGAGCAGCGAATGACACTGAAGAGGTTGACGTCGATATTTTCTTGCCAAGCTTCGTCGGGCAAATCGAGGAGCTGACTAAGATGAGTTCCCCCGGCATTGTTCACCAGAATATCTACCTTCCCAAACCTTGCCAGCGTTTGGTCGAACAGTGGAACGATGTCCGTTGCCTTGGTCACGTCCGCCTGTATGGCGAGGACATCAGGCCCAAGCTCTTTGGCCGCGTGTTTGACCTGCTCAGCCTGTCTAGCACAGATCGCCACTTTGGCTCCTTCCTGAATCAAGCAGTGCGCAATCGCTCGTCCGATACCATAACTAGCCCCGGTAACGATCGCCACTCGCCCAGTGAGATCGAGATTCATAGATTCCTCCTTTTAACGATGCAAACTCACCATTCGTGATTCTGTCTTACTCGTACACCTTCGGTGACTTTGACCCTGGACACGACGGGCCTACCATACGGTCAACGCCGTGACGTTGACCTTCACTTCCGCGAGCTTGGCTATCCTCTCAACAAGGGCTTCCACTCCCGCTCACTCCTTGGGGAACCCCATCGTGCGAATGCGCGTAGGCGTGAGCTTCAGTACCGTGCGTTTATCCATGACCGCCATCTTGCGCCACTGCGCTAGCCCTTCGCCCTCAAGGTAATGTTCGGCGAGACTGCGATAGAAGGCGGCCGGATCGCGGTTGTCGACCGAGAGCTTGCCATGCACGATCACCCATTTGTACATGTTCGTGGGCTCCAGCACCGTCAGCACTGCACGGGGATCTTTCTGCTGATTGCGGAACTTGACACGGTCAGTGGTGGTTGTAAAGAAGAGCGCACCATCCTCATAGCGAAACCACATGATCGTCACCTGCGGACCACCGCCGGGATTGAGGGTGACGAGAGGAGCGGGCAGTGGGCGCTTGAGAAATTCAGCCGCAGCCGGAGAAAAGGTTTTCGAGGTGAACGTTTCACGGACGATCCGCACCGGGACCTCCTTCTTCGCTTCCGAGTTCGGAGTTTGGTTATCAGCAGCATTTGCGCTGTAAAAGGGCCAGGAGACAAGCAGTCCAATGGCAACCACGACATTCCGACTTGTTCGTCGATAATTCATAAACCCTCCTTTGGGACGCAGGTATAATCGGACAGGGTGACTTCAAGACAAGCGCAGGTTCCACCTGGTGGTCCCCCACCCGTCAGGTCGGTAAGAAAAGCTCAACGCATCGAATCCATAAAAGGATGGATGAAGCAAGACCCTATATGATTAGGGGTAGCGGTGTAGGCTTTTTGTGGAGGGGCGCTGCTTACCGCGCCCGCGCTGGATCCACAGGTCAGCAAGGTGACGATAAAGAGAGAAGAACGGCGCGAGGACGGATGGTTCATAGAGCCTCCTTGTTGGTGTCCGTGGACCCGACCCTAGCAGAGGAGAGCCGGCCGAGTCTTGAGGAAAGTTTGAGATTTCTGTGAGATTTGTGAGAAGTAGAAACGTAGAGGGATCAATTTACCTTGACAGGTTTCGACAAGCGCTGCGCTGCTGAACGTACGCGATGAGCACGTAAGGTCGGGAATTGTCTCACTTTGTTCCCCCTCCGGCATGCCTGCGGTAGGTAGTACAACTCTTGTATTTCCCGGCGCCGTGTGCCAGAACCTAGCAGGGTACGGGAAGCGGAATCACAAGGCAATTGTGAGATTTCTTTGAGATCTTTGGGTGATCTTTTTGTCATGGGGTTGGCGTCATTATGTCACCAATAGATCTGCTGTACTTTGGCGACTTCCTACTGGACTTCTGCAATGAGTGCGTGTGGAAGGACCAAGAACAACTCCAATTAACCCCAAAAGCGTTTGCCGTGCTCCGCTATTTGGTAACACACTTGAACAGAATCGTCGGTAAGACCGAGCTCTTCACCACCGTCTGGCCGGGCGTGGTGGTGAGCGACTGGGCGCTTTCAGCTTGCGTGCGAGAGATCCGTCGAGTGCTCGGAGACGATGCTAAGAACCCGCATATCATCGAGACTGTCCATAGACGGGGATACCGCTTCCTCCCCACCGTTACCATCCAGCCAGTTCGGAGTTCGAAGTTTGGAGTCGAGACTGCAAACCAGCTCTTCGCACCCACTCTCCAACCCCCAACACCCATCCTTGTCGGGCGGGACACTGAACTCGCGCAACTTCACAATCTATTTTCCAAAGCGCTGCACGGCGAGCGCCAAATGGTGTTCGTCACCGGCGAGCCCGGGATCGGCAAGACGACACTGGTTGAAGCCTTTCTATTGGGGATTAGGGGTCAGGGATCAGAGGCTGGTTTCCTCACTCCCATTCACCTTCAGACAGATCTCTCCATAGCTTCTCTTTTCCCTAATCCCCAACCCCCAGCCCCTGGAGTGTGGGTGGGAAGAGGGCAGTGCATTGAGCAATACGGCGCGGGGGAAGCCTATTTGCCGGTGCTCGAAGCGTTGGGACGCTTGGGGCGGAGCGAGGCCGGACCTGCCCTCAAAGCGGTGCTGGAACAGCATGCGCCAACCTGGCTGCTGCACTTGCCTGCCCTGCTGAATGCTGAAGAGGCGACCTTGCTCCAGCCTCGTGTCCTGGGGGTGATGCAAGAGCGGATGGTGCGTGAATTAGCCGAAGCGCTCGAAGTGCTAACCGCCGAGCACCCCCTGATCCTGGTGGTCGAAGATCTCCACTGGGCCGACGCTTCTACACTCATCCTCCTTTCTGTATTAGCCCATCGACAGGAGCCAGCGTGGCTCTTCATTCTGGGGACGTATCGTTCCAGTGAAGCGGTCCGCGAGGGGTCGCCCTTGGCACGCCTGACCCAGGAGCTCACTGGGCGTTACCTCGTGACCGAAGTAGCGGTGCGGTTATTCGATGAGCCCGCCGTAGCGGCGTACCTGGAGGCACGGTTTCCTGTCAGTCTCTTGCCGACTCGGTTAGCGCCGGTGCTCTATCAGCGCACAGAGGGTAATCCCTTATTCGTGGTGAGCATCGTCGACGACTTGGTGACACGAGGAGTCATTGCCCAGACCGAGGGCACGTGGGCCCTGTATGGAGACCTTGAGGTCCTGATTCAGGAGACGCCTGAAGGGATTCGCCAGCTAATGACTAGCCAGCGCACGCGCCTCCACCCGAAGGCACGACGAGTGCTGGAAGCGGCCAGTGTGACGGGGATGGAATTTTCGGCCGCTGAGGTCGCGGCGGCCTTGGAGATCGCGGTGGCGGCGGTAGAAGAGCAATGCGCGCGTTTAGCCGAACAGCAGCAGTTCTTACGACCGGCAGGAATCAGCGAATGGCCGGATCATACACTGGCGGCCAGATACGCCTTCCTTCACGCCTTATATCAACAACATTGGCATGAGCGCGTAAGTCCCAGCCGGCTACAAGAGTGGCATCGGCGCATTGGCGCACGCAAAGAAGTGGCCTATGGCGAGCGAGTGGGGGAGATTGCGGGCGAACTGGCAATACACTTCGAACAGGGGCGCGAGTATGGCAAGGCGCTGCGTTATCTGAGCCAAGCGGCTGGGCTCGCGCTGCGCCGCTCGGCCAATCCCGAGGCCATTAACCATCTGACCAAAGCTCTGGAGATGTTAGTGTTCCTGCCCGACACGCCCGAACGTGCTCAGCAAGAACTGGGCTTACAGGTCGCGCTGGGGGCGCCGCTAATGATGACGCGAGGCTATACCGCGCCAGAAGTGAAAGGGGTGTATGACCGGGCATGGGAGCTGTGTCAGGAAGTCGGGGAGACTCCTCAGCTCTTCCCAGTGCTGGTCGGGCTGAGTCGGTTTTATTACGGAAGGGCTTCCGCACGACGCACGGACGGGGTGGGGGAACAGCTGCTGCGACTCGCTCACCGTAGCCAAGACCCAAGTCTCATGCTCGTGGCGCATATGATGTTGGGGGGGAATTTGTTTTTCCAAGGCGATTTTACCGGGGCGCAAACCCACGCGGAACAAGGTTTGCGCTTGTATGATCCTCAGCAGCATCGTACGCTGATTTTTCTGTATGGCGATGATCCTGAGGTGCTCTGCCTCTGTTGGGCAGCCCTGTCTCTGTGGTATCTTGGCTATCCTGACCAAGCCCTGGACAGAATCTATCAGGCGCTTCGCATCGCTGAGGATCTTGCTCACCCTTTTGGCCTGACGTTCGCCTTATTCTGGACGGCTTTCCTCCACCAATGCCGTGGAGAGATGCAAGGAGTCCAAGAACAGACAGACACGCTCATCACGCGCACGCAGGAACAAGGGATTCCCCAATTTTTGGCGATGGGCACTATTATGCGCGGCTGGATACTGGCGAAGCAGGGCCGCAAGGCCGGGGGAATCGACCAACTCCAGCGGAGCATAACTGAGCTGCGGGCCATGGGGCAAGAGCTGGGACGACCGTATTTTCTCTCGTTGCTGGCTGAGGCGTATCGCGAAGGGGGACAAGTTAAAGAGGGAGTGGAAGTTGTGACCGAAGCGTTGGCTATCACTGACAAAGCGGGAGAGCGCATGCATCAGGCAGAGCTGTATCGACTGCAAGGGAAGCTGTTGCTCGAACAGTTCGGAGTTCGAAGTCAAGGCAAGTCGAAACCAGTCAAGACCAGCCAAAACAAGTCCGCAGTTACCAACCCCCAATCCTTAACCCCTAGCGAGATGGAACAGGGGGCAAAGGGGTATTTTCTGAAGGCTATTGAGATTGCCCGGCGGCAACAGGCGAAGTCGCTGGAGTTGCGGGCGACAATGAGCCTGGCGCGGTTGTGGCAGTGGCAAGGGAGGCAAGCTGAAGCACACAGACTGTTAGCGGAGATCTACGGCTGGTTTACTGAGGGGTTTGCTACGATAGATTTGCGGGAGGCTCAGGTGTTATTGGCGGAGCTGACCGAAGCATAACGCGAGATTCGAGCAGGACAGGGCAGATCTCCACTGTCATCCCCGGAGGAAAAGCGCCAGCGGTGAAGGAAAGGCTGAAGTTCGGTTGACTCATCCCAGCCTACGGGCAACTCATCACAAGGAAAGCGTGCATGCGGACCATAGAAGCATCGAAGATCAGCGACACCATCGCCTAGTTGTGCATGGAAACCAGCTATAATCTTGGCGAAAATATGCCGCAGGCGTTCGATCAAGCGCTCTCCAAAGAGCAGTCTACGACTGGTCATGACGTGCTGGAGATGTTCAAGGAGAATGCGTAAATCGCCCGCGCCCAACGCTTACCCTATTGTCAGGATACCGGCGCTCCACTGTGGCCACCCGGGCCGTGAGGTCAGCTAGGGCCACCAATAGCCGCGTCATTCTTTCTTGTTGGGCTTGATTCGCACGCTGGAGAGTGGCGAGTGTTGCAGCCTGAGACGCAATCGTTTGGTGCTGCTGCTTGATAGTTTTGTCTTGCTCGACCGTGTACAGCGTCAACTCTTCCACCTTCTTGAGGAGTTGCATTTGTAACTCACTCAGGTTCACCCCTTGCTCTTTTATTTCGCGTGCTGAAGGAATCTCCGGTAGATGCTTCTCCTTTGCCACATACGCTCCGAGTTCAGTCAGTGGCATCAAGGGATCAGTGTACTGGCGTCACTGATGGAATAGAGTGTTCCCTATCCCATCAGTGATCTCAAAAAAGGACTCGTTACCGACGATCCGCCATTCAGCCCCAGCGCCGTTGTCGGTGTCATCAAAATCGACTCTTGGCGAATCACTGCTTGCGCCGAGGTTGGCCGCAAAGCTGACGCGTACGAGGCCGCCACAGACCAGGCCACAAGTCAGCAAGGTGACGATAAAGAGAGAAGAACGGCGCGAGGACGGATGGTTCATAGAGCCTCCTTGTTGGTGTCCGTGGACCCGACCCTAGCACAGCAGCGCCCGCCGAATCTTGAGAGAATTGTGAGATTTCTGTGAGATTTGTTTGAGATTGGTGACTGCGGGAGGCAATGTGAGCAGGGGGGAGTGTAGAGCAAGGAGAAATATGACTGGTGTTGTCAGGCAGGTTGCACTTGCTCTCCCCAGGGAGCAGAGCCCACCCTACCATGCTTTAAGCCTCTGCTGCTAGAATTCGCTGCTTCATTTCAGCCCACGATACCGAAGAAGGTGAAAAAGTGACAATACCAAGTAGAGGAAAAGCGAATCACATTGTAGGTGCAGGACTGACAAAGACGTGTACAATAGGTGCAACGGGTGATAGCTAAGGGAGCACGACGATTGCACACAAGTTTTCTGGGCAAAAAGTCTCCGAGATTCTCAAACAGAAACGAGGCAGGATTCAGCAGGCACCGCTCCCGCACGGCTCGCCGAGTTGGCAAGAGTTTAGTGAGATGACTTGGGAGCAAATTGAAGAGGGCGCAGCCGCAGGAAAATCTGGGTTCAAAGTCGTCCGCAAGCTCCTAACTGATAAGAGGTTCGATCGATGAAAAACAAAATCTTCACCAATCTCACCGCATTCTTAGACAAGTTGGAGCAAAAGAAAATCGATTACACGCTCGCGCATCCTCGCGAGGATGCGATTATGGTGCTCGTCGCGGTGCCTGGAGAACGGTGGGAGATCGAGTTTCTGAGTGACGGGTCAATCGAAATAGAGAAATTCATCAGCACTGGGGAGATTTCCGGCGCGGAGAGTCTTGAGGAGATGTTTGCTCGCTATGCCGAGCACGGCGAGCACGCACGAACTCCTTCTCGGATGTCTCAGTGAGGGTTTCCCTCCTCTCTCTGTTCTAGAGCGGTCAGCCGCGTATTAAGTGTATCGAGTTCGGTTAGTGCGGCTTGCAGTGTGGTCACCGTCGCTTGGAGTTTTGTAATGGTCTTCTCTTGGTCTTGGATCATTCGCTCTTGCGCTTTATTGATTGTGTTCTGTTCTACCGCATACAATGTCAACTCTTCGACCTTCTTGAGTAACTGCATCTGTAACGCACTCAGGTTCACCCCTTGTTCCTTGATCTCTTGCGCCGAGGGAATGTCGGGCAAGTGTCTCTCTTTTT
>Ga0187894_10000558_pt1 | contig 50150 bp, 36 predicted proteins | sample GBC1701081metaG_FD_136650 | JGI IMG/M metagenome (GOLD analysis project Ga0187894, IMG submission 136650) | White microbial mat communities from a lava cave in the Kipuka Kanohina Cave System on the Island of Hawaii, USA - GBC170108-1 metaG ... | reverse complement strand
CGCCGGCGCCGGCGACGCCCCCCGCGTTCGTGCCGACGCCCGAGCAGGAGTATGGCGTGCGGGTCGCGAACCTCGACCCGGAGGAGATCCGCAGGGAGCTGGCGGCGGCGGCGGCGCCGTTTCCTGGAGTCGAGATTCGGTCCGTCGCCTGCATCGATCGTCCCTGCCAGGCGGAAGCCGAGGCACCGGACGCCGGCAGCCTCAACGGTTTCATGAACGGCGCCCGGCATCGCTTTCGAGACCACGTCCAGTTCCGCACCGAGCGCCGTGTGACCCCCGACGGCGGCGGCGAACGCTTCCGCGCCACGATGGTCGTCGGAACCCTGAAGCCGGCTCCGACGGTCCGCTGACCGAGCTCGCGGGCTGCTAAACTCCAGCACCGTCGTGCGCGATTTCGACCGGCTTCGGGAGGTGCTGTCGCCGGTGCGGCGTCGCTTGCGGATGGGCCGCGCGATGGAAGGCGCCGTGGCGGGCGGCCTGATCGGGCTGTCCGCCGTCGCGTCGGCTCTCGTGGTGGCCAAGTGGCGAGGGCAGCCGTCGCTCGATGGCTGGTGGGCGGCGCTGGCGATCGGCGGTATCGCGCTCCTGGGCGCGGGCGCGGCATCGTTGCGGCGGATTCCCTGGGGGCGGTGCGCGCGCGCGATCGATCGGACGGCGGCGGTGACAACGTCGGCGTCGGTGTCGGCGACGGCGAGCGGGAACGCGGGCCACGATCGCACGCTGTCGGCGCTGGCATTTGCCGGGGCGGAAGCGTCCACGCCGTTCGCGTGCGCCGCCATTCGGGACGCGCTCCTCCGGGCGCGGGCGGTTGAAGCGTCGTCCGCCGCGCCGATGCGTCGCCCGCGCGGGCTCGAGGCGCTGACCCTGGCCGCCGTGGTGACCGTTGCGCTGGCGCTGATACCAGCCCGGCGGCCGCGCGCGCTGGCATCGCTGCCCCCGGATGATGGGCAGCCGCGGGCGCAGGCCGCGCACGGAGAGCGCCGGCTTCGCTTGCCCCCCGGGAGCCTCGAAGCCGAGCGCGAGGAGGCGGCCATGGCGCGCGCCGCCGCGGCCGCGCAGGGGGATGACGAGCTAAGCAAGCTCGCGGCCGCGCTGGATCAAGCGCTGAGGGAGTTGATGAGCGGCGGCCTGCCGCGCGGCGAGGCGCTGGATCGGCTGGCGGAGCTGCAGCGGAAAGCCGACGAGGCGGCGGCCGAAGCCGAGCGCGCGCGTCGTGCCCTGGATGCCGCCGGCCAAGCTCTGCAGGCTCACGCGGCCACCCGCGACGTGGGCCAGGCGCTCGCGGCGGCAGAGTCGGAAGCGCGCGCCGCCGCCGAGAAGGCCATGCGCGCGCTGGGGGAAAAGACTGCGGCCGCCGGCGCGAGCGAACGGCAGAAGGTGGCGGCCGCGCTGGACAAAGCCGGCGCCGCGGCCGCCGACGTGCAGGGGCCGACCCCCGGGGGTGCCGCCGGCCAGAGCGACGACAAAGACGACGACGAAGGCGACGACAAAGACGGAGAGCGGCAGCGTCGCCTCGCCCGCGACAAACCGCCGGCGGGCGGCGGCGGCTCGGCCAGCGTCACGGGGCGCAGCGATCCGCGTGACCGGCGGCTCCAGCGGCTCGATCGCGAGCTCGGGCAGGCGGCGCAAGCCTGCCGCGAGGACCCTCAGGCGTGTCGGCGTGCGCTCGACAAGACCGCGGACGAGCTGCCGAAGATGGAACGTGAAGCGAGCAAGCTCGAATCGCGGAAGCGCTTTTCCCAAGCGATGCGACAAGCGCGAGAACGGCTGCGCCGTGGTGGCGAAGGAAGCGCCGACGATCAGCGTGTCGAGCGCGCGTTCGGTCGGGCGGCGCAAGGAAAATCCGGTCAAGGGCAACGAGGTGCGTCGGCGCGACAGACGCAGCGAGCGGGGCAGGCCGGGGACAGTGAAGCGGGGGAGGGATCGGAGGCGGCGGGCGACCCGGTCCGCGAAGGAGACGACGGCCAGCCGGGCGGTGAAGGCGACCGCGGCGGCGACGAGATGGCGGGTCTGCTGGCGGGCCAGAACGGCGACGGCGACGGAGGCGGCGAAGCCCCGGCCGCGCAATCAGGAGGGTCGCGCGGCGCCGCCCGCGGCGAGCACGGCAACACGCCCGGCGACGGCATCGGCAGCGGCCCAGGAGCCGATGATCCGTTGGGTGCCGCCGAGGCCACCTTGTCGAGCCGCGGGCGCGAGCGCGAGGCGAAGATCAAGAGCGCGGCGGCGGGTCCGTCACGGTCGCAGGTGATCGAGCGCGCGGCGGGGCGCGGATTCGCGCACGCTCCGTATCGCAACCTGTTCCAGGATTACAGCGCCGCGGTCGAGGAGTCGCTGGATGCTACGGCGGTGCCGCCGGGGCGGCGCTACGTCGTGCGGCGCTACTTCCAGCTCATTAGGCCGAGGACGCAACGGTGAGCGCCCAGGAGACCGCCCCGGTTCCCATCGATGCGGAAGGCGAGGTGGCCGCGTTTCGTCGCGACATCGAGCAGCTGTTCGCCGAGGTGGGCCGCCGTATCGTGGGTCATCAGGCGGTGGTACAGGGCGTGGTGACCGCGCTGTTCGCCGGTGGCCACGTGCTGCTGGAGGGCGTTCCCGGCCTGGGAAAGACCATGCTGGTGCGCACGCTGGCGGAGGCGCTGGATCTGCCATTTTCGCGCGTCCAGTTCACGCCCGACCTGATGCCGTCGGATGTCATCGGCACCAACATGATCGTCGAATCGGCGGGCGAGCGGCGCTTCGAATTCCAGAAGGGGCCCATCTTCGCCGCGCTGGTCCTGGCGGACGAGATCAACCGGGCCACGCCCAAGACCCAGTCGGCTTTGCTGGAGGCCATGCAGGAACAGTCGGTGACCGTCGGCAAACGCAGCTACGCGCTGGACGCGCCGTTCTTCGTGCTGGCGACGCAGAACCCCATCGAGATGGAGGGCACGTATCCGCTGCCCGAGGCGCAGCTCGACCGGTTCTTCTTCAAGCTGCGCGTGGGATCGCCGGAGCGGGGTGAGCTGCACGCCATCCTCGACCGCACCACCGGCGCCGGTGATCCCGGCGTGCGTCCCGTGCTCGGGCGCGCGCGCGTTCTGCAGATGCGGGATCTGGTGCGGCAGGTGCCGGTGGCGCGTCCGGTGCAGGACTTCGCCGTGCGGGTGGTGCTGGGAACGCACCCGGCGACGTCGACGCTGCCGCAGGTCAAGAAGCTGGTGCGCTACGGAAGCTCGCCGCGCGGCGCGCAGGCGGTGCTGCTGGGCGCGAAGATCCGCGCCGTGCGCGACGGCCGATTCGCGCCGTCGTTCGACGATGTGCGGCAGGTGGTGCCGTCCGCCTTGCGCCATCGTGTGCTGCTCAACTTCGAGGGGGAAGCCGAAGGGGTCTCGACGGACGAGATCCTAGCGGCGGTGTTGGCCGCGGTTCCTGAAGAGGAGTAAGCGGTTGGGCGCGGGGCGGTTCGACGAGCGGTTCCTTCGCAAGCTCGAATATCTGTACGTGGTGTCGAAGAAGATCTTCGCGGGGCAGAACCGGGCGGAGCGGCGCACGCGGCAGGTAGGATCGGGCATCGAGTTCGCGGACCACCGCGACTACGTGGCGGGCGACGACCTGCGCACCATCGACTGGAGCGTCTACGGACGGATGGAGCGGCTGCTGGTTCGGCTGTTCGAGGAAGATGAAGACCTGTCCATCTATGTCCTGATCGACGCCAGCGCGTCGATGGCGCTGGGCGCTCCCTCGAAGCTGGACCTGGCCATGCGGGCGGGCGCGGCGCTGGCGTATGTGGGGCTGGCCAACCTGGATCGCGTGGCCGTCTATCCCATCGGCGAGGGGTTGGGCGAGGGCCTGCCGCCGGCGCGAGGGAAGGGACGCATCCTGCCCCTGCTTTCGTGGATGGGGGGCGTCGAAGCGAACGGGCGAACGTCGCTGGCCAAGGCGGCCGCGGCGTTCGTTCACCGGCACCGGCGGCGCGGCATCGTCATCGTCATCTCCGATTTCTACGATCCGGCAGGGTACGCCGAGGCCCTGGACCTGCTGAGGTACAACCGCTTCGAGCCGACGGTGATCCAGGTGACCGGAGCGGACGACGCACGGCCGCCGCTGCGGGGTGACGTGACCATCGTCGACGTGGAGACGGGCGACGAGCGCGAAGTGACGGTGTCGTCGGCGGTGCTCGACGCCTACGCGCGGCGGCACTCGGCGCTGCTGCGCGATCTGGCGCGCTTCTGCCGCGAGCGATCCATCCCGTGCTTTCAAACCACGTCGGACGTGGCGTTCGACGATCTCGTGCTGCGGGCGTTCCGAGGCAGCGGGCTGCTCGCGTGACGGCCGAGCCCGAGGGGCCGGCGGCGGCGGGTGGCGGATGACGATCTTCGGGCTGACGCTCGCGGGACTGCCGGCGGGCGCGGCGGCCGCCATCGCGCTGGTCGGGGCGGCGGCTCTGACGGGACTTTATCTCCTGAAGCTGCGGCGGCGCCGGGTGGTGGTGCCGTTCGCGCCCCTGTGGGCGGCTGCGCTCGGTGAAACGCAGTCGGAGCGTCTGTCCCGTCGGCTCCGTCGCTGGCTGTCGCTGGCGCTACAGATGTTGTTCGGAGCGCTGGTCTTGCTGGCGGCGGTGGATCCGCGTCCGGCGGAGGCCGATCGCGCTGGCCGCAGCGTGCTGATCCTGATCGACCGCTCCGCCTCGATGTCGGCGACGGACGAGCCGGGCTCGCGTCTGGGATCGGCCCGGCGCGTGGCCCGGGGCATCGTCGCCGGCCTGGGCCCGGCGGATCGCGCCATGGTCGCGACGTTCGCGTCGGGGGTGGCGGCGGAGACCGGATTCGAAGCCGATGTGCGGTCGCTCGAGGGCGCCATCGACGAGGTGACGGGCACTGAGGAGCCGGCGGACCTGCCGCGCGCGCTGGGCTTCGCCGCCGCCGCCCTGCGCGGGCGCCCGCACCCGACGCTGATACTGGTCAGCGACGGGGCTTACGGGGCGAACGCGCGCGCCCAGGCGCCGGCGCAGGCGCTGTCCGGCGTCGATGTCCGGTTCGCGCCGGTGGGGACGCGCGGCGACAACGTGGCGATCATCTCTTTCGCGGCGCGCCGCGATCCGGCGGACCGCGGCTCGGTGCAAGCCAGCGTGGTGGTGCAGAGCTTCCGCGACGGGCCGTGCGAGGTCGCGTTGGAGATTGGCACCGTCGCTGACGGCGGCGCGCAGGAGGGTCCGGGCTCGGAAGGCGCCGCCGCGGAGATCGTGGTCGTGGAACGCGCGCGCTTGGGGCTGGCGCCGGGCGAGCGCAAGACCCATGTCCTGCACGAGGTCGCCGCGCCGGGCGCGCGTCTCGTGGCCCGCCTGGTGCGCGCGTCAGGCGGCGGCGGCGGTGGGGATGACCTCGCGGTGGACGATCGGACGTACGCCGTCGTGCCCGCGTTGCCGCGGCGCCGCGTCCTGCGCGTGGGCGGCGGCAACCTGTTCCTCGAGGGCGCGCTCCTCAGTCTCGGCGGTCAGGTCGTGGTGCGCCGCGTGTCCACGGCCGCCGCCGAAAGCACGCGCGCGCGGTGGCCGGACTACGACGCGGTCATCTTCGACGGCGTCGCCCCCGCGCCGGCCCCGACTGCCGGCCGCTTCCTTTACTTCGATCCGGCCGGCGCGGGCAGCCCGTTTCCGGCGCGCGGTGCGCTGCGCGACCCCGTGGTGTCCGACACGCAGAAGCTGCATCCGCTGGTCAAGCACGTGGCGCTCGCCGACCTGAACGTGCGGGAGGCGCAGCGGCTGACCATCGAGCCTGGCGACACCGCCGTCGCGTCGTCCTTCGGATCGCCGCTGATTGTGGCGCGTGTCCGCCCCGGCCTGCGCGTCGCGGCGCTGGCCTTCGACCCACGGCACTCGGACCTCCCCATGCGCACGGCGTTTCCGCTCCTGCTCGCGAACGCCGTCGAGTGGCTGGCGAGCGCCGGCGTCGATACCGACGCCGCCGATGTCGCGACGGGGGGCGTGAGCCTGCGTACGGGCCGCACGTTCCGCGTAGGGGACGCCGACATCCCCGTCGCCCGCGTCGGATTCCATCGGGTGGCGACGGCGGGCGGCGCGGCCGGCGCGCCCGCCGCAGTGGTGGCGGCCAACCTCTCCGACCCGGTCGAGTCGGATACGCACCCGAGCGCGGCGCTGACCTTGGCCGGACGCGCGTGGCCGCGGCCTCCCGATGCGGGGCCGGGGGGGCCGCGCCAGGATCTCTGGGCGGTTGCGCTGATCGCGGCGGTCGCCCTCTCGCTGTTCGAGTGGTGGAGCTACCACCGCCGCTGGACGGTATGAGGCGTGGGTCTCTCCAACGGGCCGCCGTCGCGCGCGCTCTGGGTGCCGTCCTGGGCGGCGGGCTGGTGGCGGCCGGGTTGCTGGGGTGGCTCTCGACGCAGTCGACCGAGACAGATGGAACCCTCGCGTTCGAGCTCGGTAGCCGCGCCGCGCAGCTCGGCGCGCCCGCCTGGTTGCTGCTGCTCGCGGCGGCGCCCGCGGTGTTCGTGGTCCGCCTCGGGTCACTGGCTGATTTCTCGCGCGGACAGCTTCTGCTGCAAGCGGCGGTGCGCACGGCCCTGCTCTTCCTGATGGCGCTGGTCCTGGCGCGGCCTGCCCTGCACAGCGAAGCGGTGGCCGTATCCGTCGTGGCGGTGGCCGACGTCTCGGACAGCGTCACGGATCGCGACCTCGAAGGCGCGCGCGGGTTCCTCGCCGAGGTCGAGCGCGCCGCGGACCCGCGCCGCTTTCGTCTGATCCGCTTTGCGCGCTGGCCGGAGGAAGTGGTCGCCACCCAGCCGCCGACCGCCGCGGCGCTCGGCCGGTTGCCGCCGCTGGCGGGCGCGGGAACCGACATCGCCCTCGGGTTGGGTCTCGGCTACGGCCTCATCGAACCGGGCACCATCCCGCGCATCCTCTTGCTGTCCGACGGACGCGCAACGGGCGGCGACACGTTGGCCGAGGCGGAGCGGGCCGCCGCGCGCGGCGTGCGCATCTTCTTCCGGCACCTCGCCGATGCGTCCCTGGCCGGCGACGTGGCCATCGACGGCCTGACCGCACCCGACGAGATCCGCCCGCACGGATCCTTCGAGATCGAGGTGCGCGTGCTGGCGAGCCACGATGGTCAGGTGACGCTGCGCCTGGAGCAGGACGGCCGCCCGCATCTTCCCGAACCCGAGCGCCGGGTCGCGCTGCGCGCCGGCACGACCACGGTCGCGTGGACGACGCGCATCGACCAACCGGGCACCAGCGTCTACCGCGCGCGGATCGTCGCCGCGGATCGCAATCACCGAACCGAGAACGACGAAGGCACGCTGGCGGTCGCCGCTCAGGGGCGGCCGCGCGTCCTGCTGGTGCAGGACGAACCGGGGGCCGCCGCAGCGTTCGCCCGCGCGCTGGAGGCGGAGTCCATCGACGTGGAGGTGCGCGGTCCGCGCGGCGCTCCCGCGCGCGCCGATCTGGAGCCTGTCGATCTCGTCGTCCTGTCCGACGTACCGCGCTCGGAGCTGACGGACCGGCAGATGCGGGCGCTCGAAAGCTACGTGCGCGACGGGGGCGGTCTGCTCGTCGCCGGAGGGCCCGGCAGCTTTGGGTCGGGCGGCTACGCGGGGACACGCATCGAGCCGTTGTTGCCGGTGCGCATCGACCTGCCGGGACGGCGTGAGGAGGCGACGCTGGCGCTCGCGCTGGTGATCGACAAATCCGGTTCCATGAGCGGCGCGCGCATGGACCTGACGAAGGAGGCGGCGCGCGCCACGGCCGAGATGATGGCGCCCGAAGATCAGATAGCCATCGTCGTGTTCGACAGCCAGGCGGCGCCGCTGGTGCGCCTGCAGCGCGCGGCCAACCGCGGCCACATCCGGACCGGCATCGCGCGTCTGCAGCCGAGCGGCGGGACCAACATCCTGGCGGGGCTGCGCGACGGGCTGGAGGAGCTGTATCCGGCGCAAGCAAAAAAGAAGCACGTGATTTTGCTGTCCGACGGCCAGTCACAGTACGACGACCTTCCCGAGCTGGTCGACGACGCCGTCGCGGCGCACATCACAATCTCGGCGGTCGGCGTGGGCGACGGCGCGGACCAGACCATGCTGCGGACCATCGCCGCGCGCGGCGGGGGCCGCTTCTATCACACCCGCGATCCGGCCAGCATCCCGCGCATCTTCACGCGGGAAACGGCGGAGCTGTCCCGGTCGTCGATCGTCGAGGAGCCGACCACGGCGCGCATCGCGCGGCGCGCCGAGATGCTGGCCGGCATCCCCTTCGAGTCCGCGCCGCCGCTGCGCGGTTACGTGGCGGCACGGCCGCGGCCGTCCGCCGATCTCATCCTGACGACGGGCAAGGGCGAGCCGCTGTTCGCGCGCTGGCAGATCGGGCTGGGGCAGGTGGCGGCATGGACCAGCGACCTCAAGGCGCGCTGGGCGGTGGACTGGATTCGCTGGCCGTCGTTCGGGAAGTTTTGGGCGCAGGCCGCCCGATCCACGATGCGCCGGCGCGCAACCCACCGCCTGCCCATGCGGACCACTCTGGATGGCGAGACGGTGTCGGTGACGATCGATGCCGTAGGACCGGACGATCGCTTCATGACCGGCCTTCGCGGCGACGTGGAAGCGACGCACACCGCTGATCCTCCCGGGCGGCGCAGCTTGCCACTGATGGAGACCGCGCCCGGGCTCTACCAGGCGGCGTTCCCGGCGGGTCCGCCGGGCGCGCTTCTCCTGTCCGCCAAGCTCGCGCGCGCGGATGCTTTGCCGCCCGTGGTCCAAGCGGGCGGGCGTCTGACCATTCCTTTCGCGCCCGAGCTCCGCCCGGCTGCGGCGGCGACCGCGGCCGATGGGGAAGCGGCCAGCGCCGGGGCCGCCGCTCGGCTGTCAAGCCGCCCTCTTCTAGAGGCGATCGCCACGCGGACCGGCGGGCGGGAGGCGTCATCCGCCGCCGCTGTGATGGATCCGGGTCCTGATCGTGTGACCGCGCTGCGCCCCATCCGCACACCGCTGCTGCTGGCGGCGCTGGCGCTGTTCCTTCTCGACGTGCTCCTGCGACGCGTCAGGTTGCCGAAGGCCGGGGCGTCGTTTCACGTTTGACATCGGCGAATCGCCCAGCATAACGTTTCCGACCTTCACATACCGCCACGGGGCGTGGCGCAGTCTGGTAGCGCGTTCGGTTCGGGACCGAAAGGTCGGAGGTTCAAATCCTCTCGCCCCGACGGAAAAACTGAATAGACAGCGAGACCAGACTGGTTCTCTTGCATGCGGCGCTCTTCCGGGGGGTTGGGGGCGTGCCAGAAAGGCGTGATTGGCGCAGGTAAGCATTCTAGTCATTGACGACGATCCCGACGTATGCGGCTACATCGCGGATCTGCTCGTGCATGACGGTTACCGCGTCAAGACGTTGACTGATCCTTCCAAGGCGCTCGACGAGTTCCGCCGCAACGACTACCACGTGGTGGTCATCGACCTCATGATGCCGAAGATGCCGGGGGTCGAGCTGCTGGGACAGATCCGCAGCGTGGACGACGACGTCGCCGTGATCATCCTGACCGGCTACCCGTCGCTCGAGACCGCTACCGCTTCAATCACCCACGACGTTTCGGCCTACATCCGCAAGCCGTTCTCGCTGGACGAGTTCCGCCAGGTGGTTTCCAAGATCGCGAAGCGAAAGGGCCTGGCCGTCAGCCGCGAGGACGAGTTGCATCAGACCATTGGCCATTCCATCCGCGAGTTCCGGCGCGCCCGCTCCCTTACGCTCAAGCAGCTCGCGCGTCGGACCAAGCTGTCCGTCAGCCTGCTGTCGCAGATCGAAAGGGCCGAGTCATCCGCGTCCGTGTCGTCGCTCTATAAGGTCGCCGCGGCCCTCGACGTCAAGATCACGGATCTATTCGGGAACTTGTAGCAGCGCGGCGAGGCCAGCCTCGCGGATCTCATCCATCGCGGCCCGATAGTCGGGCTGGCCAAACACCGCCGAGCCTGCCACCAAGATGTTCGCCCCGGCGGCGGCCACGACGCCCGCCGTGACGCCGCTGATTCCGCCGTCGACCTCGATGTCGAGGGCCGGGTTCACGCGCGATGCTTCCTCGCGCAGCTGGCGGATCTTGGGGACCACGGAGGAGATGAAGCTCTGGCCGCCGAAACCGGGGTTGACCGTCATCAGCAGCACCATGGCGAGATCGGGCAGCACCACGCGCAACCCGTCCACGGGCGAGTGCGGGTTGACGGCCACGGAGGCGCGCTTGCCGAGAGCGCGAATCTGCTGGACCGTGCGGTGCAAGTGCGGGGACGCCTCCAGGTGGACGGATATGACATCGGCGCCCGCGCGCGCGAAGTCGTCCACGTAGCGCTCCGGCTCGACGATCATCAGGTGGACGTCGATGGGCAGCGACGTCGCCGCGCGGACCGCCTTGACCACGGGTGGGCCGATCGTGATGTTGGGGACGAAGCGTCCATCCATCACGTCGATGTGAATGATGTCCGCGCCGGCGGCCTCGACGGTGCGCACCTCGTCCGCCAGTCGGCCGAAGTCGGCGGCCAAGATGGACGGAGCGATGCGCAGGCGGGGCGCGGAGGGGGCTGCGGACGGCATGGCGCATCCTACTCCTGGCGCCGCAGCCGCACGGCGAAGAACGCATCGGCGTCGTGGCGGTGCGGCCAGGTGCGAACGAAGCCGCGCCAGTCCCTCAAGCCATCCCAGCGAGCGCCGGCCGGCGGCTCCACGCGGAAGTCGGCGTGCTCGTCGAGAAACGCGGCGATCACGTCGTCGCATTCGGCGCGGTCGAAGGTGCACACGGCGTAGACCAGGCTGCCCCCCGGCAAGACCGCCGCCGCCGCTGATCCCAGCATCAGACGCTGCCGGGCGGCGAGGGCCGCGATGTCCGCGGGGTCGCGCCGCGCCGCGGCTTCCGGATGCCGCCGCAACACCCCCAGGCCCGAGCACGGCGCGTCCACCAGGACGCGGTGAAAACGCGGAGGTTCGGCGGGCGCGGCCATGAGGTCCCGCGCGCGCGTCGTGACGCCCTTGACGTGCAGCCGACTCCAGGTCTCGCGCGCCTGAGCCAGCTTGCGCGGTGCAATGTCCGTGGCGTCAATCGTGGCTCGGTTGCCGGCCAGCGCCGCGAGGTGCGCCGTCTTGCCCCCGAGCCCGGCGCACGCATCCCAGATGTGCTCGCCCGCCGCCGCTCCGCACAGATCGCCCACCACCTGAGCGCCGACGTCCTCCACGCCGAACAACCCTTCCTTCCACGCGGCGGTGGCGAACGGCGCGTCGATGTGGCGCGCGAGCAGCGCGTCCGCGGCGATGGGCGACGGGTCCAGTGACGCGTTCGGGCGCTCTTGCAGAAGGCGGGCACGCAGCGTCGCGCGGTCGGTGCGCAAGGTGTTCGCGCGCAGCGCCAGCGGCGCCGGCCGCGACAGCGCCTCGACGAACGGTATGGCCTCGCCGTCGGGAAGCTCGGCCAACGCCAGGCGGGCTAGCCACTCGGGCAGCCCGCTCGCCTCCACCAGATGGCCGAGGGGATCTTCGGCGGCGCCCGGCAGCGGCGGCTCTCCCCGGTCCACCAGGCGGCGCAGCAGGGCGTTTGCGAGGCCCGCCATACCGCGTCCCCGCGCCGCCTTGCACGCTTCGACGCCGTCGTTCACGGCCGCGTAAGGCGGCACGCGATCCAGGAACAGCACCTGGTAAGCGGCGACCCGCAGAGCGGTTCGGACGCGCGGATCGAGATCGCGCAGGCCGCGCGTGGCCAGGGATTCGAGCGCCCGGTCGAGTCGCGCCTCCCTTCGCAAGACGCCGTACACCAGCTCCGTAGTCAGCGCACGGTCGGCCGACGACAGGTGCGCGGCGCGATCCAGCGCCGCCGACAGGACGCGGTTCGGGAACGCGCGGGTGCGCGCAATCCGATCGAGCACGGATCGCGCGAGCTGACGCGCGGTCGGAGCGCTCGGCCTCACGTGAGGCGCGCGCCTGGATGGATGGGACGCCCCGCCACGGCCGCCGACACAGCCATACGGCGCCGGCCGGGAAGCTGCATCTCGGCAAAGGCCACTACGCCGCCCGCGCAGGCCACGATCAGGCCGTCGGCGCCGGCGGCCATCACCTCGCCCGGGGCCCCTGCGGCGACGGCCGGCATCGCCCGCGGCGTGAACAGTTTCACCGCCTGACCGTCGAGCAGCGCCCACGCGCCCGGCCACGGGTCCACGCCTCGGGCACGCGCCGACACCTCGGCGGCGGCGCGGCCGAAGTCGAGCCGCCCGGCGTCTTTGTCGAGCGGCGGGGCGAGCGTCGCGCGGGCGTCGTCTTGCGGCGTCAGCCTCACGGCGCCGGACGCGATGTGGATCAGGGTCTCGCTAAGGATCTCGGCGCCCAGCGCGGCCAGGCGATCGGCCAAGGTGCCGGCGGTCTCATCGTCGCGGATGGCGGTCTCGCGCACGGCCGCCACGGAACCGGTGTCGAGGCCGGCCTCCATGCGCATCACCGCCACGCCGGTGCGGGTCTCGCCGCGGATGATGGCCCACTGGATGGGCGCCGCTCCGCGATAGCGCGGCAGCAGCGACGCATGCACGTTCCAGGAACCGAGCCGCGGCACCTCGAGCAGGGCGGCGGGCAGAATGCGGCCGTACGCCACCACCACGAACACGTCGGGAACCAGAGCGGCGAGCTGTGTGCGGACCGCGTCGTCGCGGACCCCGGCCGGCTGCAGCACCTTCAGCCCGAGCCGCGCGGCCGCCTGCTTGACCGCCGGCGGCGTGAGCTGCTTGCCGCGGCCCGCCGGTCGGTCCGGCTGGGTGACGACGGCGGCCACGTCGTGTGTCGCGGCCACCGCCGTCAGAGACGGCACGGCGAACGCGGGCGATCCGAAGAAGACGACGCGCATGATGCGATTCTGGGATATCACACGCCCCAAGCTCCGGCATGGGATCGCACGACTTCCTCGTCCTGTCGCTCATCCTCCTCGGGGCCGCGATGATCGCGGTTCCGCTGTTCAAGCGGCTTGGCCTCGGCTCGGTGCTCGGGTATCTGGCCGCCGGGGCCGTCCTGGGGCCGTTCGGCGTCGGCGTCGTCCAGGACGCCGAGAGCATCCGCCACTTCGCCGAGATCGGCGTCGTTCTCTTGATGTTCGTGATCGGTCTCGAGCTCTTGCCGCGCCGGCTGTGGGAGATGCGCCGCCAGGTCTTCGGGCTCGGCGGCGCGCAGGTGGTGGGGACGGGCCTGCTGCTGGCGGCGGCCGCTGCCGCAGTGTGGGGCGTGAGCGCTCGGGGAGCCGTCGTCGCCGGCCTCGGGCTGGCGCTGTCGTCGACGGCCTTTGCGATGCAGGCGTTGGCGGAACGCAATCAGCTCACCACGCGGCACGGGCGGGACGCCTTCGCGATCCTGTTGTTTCAGGATCTGGCGGTCATCCCTTTACTCGCCATCTTGCCGCTGCTCGCACCCGCGCCGGCCGCGCCGACGAGCGCGGTTGAAACCGCGGTGCCGGGGTGGGTGGCCGCGGCGAAGGGAATGGGGATGCTGGTCGCGGTGATCGCCGGCGGCCGCTATCTCTTGCGGCCGATCTTCCGGGTGGTGGCGGGCGCCCGCAGCCAGGAGGCGCTGACCGCGACGGTGCTGGCCCTGGTGGTGGGGGTGGCCTTGCTGATGGATGCGGTGGGCCTGTCGATGGCGTTCGGCGCCTTCCTCGCCGGCGTGCTCCTCGCCGATTCGGAGTACCGGCACGAGCTGGAGGCGGACATCGAGCCCTTCAAGGGATTGTTGCTGGGGTTGTTCTTCATGGCCGTGGGGATGTCGGTGAGCTTCGGCCTGGTGGCGGCGCGGCCGGTCACCCTGATCGGGCTGGCGGTTGGGCTCTGCGCCTGCAAGATCGCCGTGACCTACGCCATCGCGCGCGCTGTGCGGACGCCGACGCCGGGCGCGCGCACGCTGGCGGTCGCCATCTCCCAGGGCGGAGAATTCGCGTTCGTCCTCTTCGCCGCCGCGGCTGAAAAAAACATTCTCCCGCGCGGCACGGCGGAGGCCCTGGTGGTGATCGTGACCCTGTCCATGGCCGCCACCCCGTTCGGTCTGGCGCTGGTCGATCGTTGTGAGCGGCGCCGCGCGGCCACCCGCCCGGGCGCCGAGGGCGAGGCGCCGCCTCACGAAGAAAGCGGTGTCATCATCGCGGGCTTTGGGCGGTTTGGGCAGATCGTGGGGCGCGTGCTCAGCGTGCGCAACGTCGGGTTCACGGCGCTGGATCGCGATTCCGAACACATCCAGTTCGTGGCCAGGTTCGGCGCCAAGGCCTACTTCGGAGACGTCACCCGGCTGGATCTGCTACGCGCCGCCCGGGCTGACAAGGCCCGCGTGCTGGTGCTCGCCATCGACGAGGTGGAGGCCTCGATGAAGACCGTCCAGCTGGCCAAGCAACATTTCCCCCAGCTCCGGATCTTCGCGCGCGCGCGCAACCGCGGTCACGCTTATCGCCTGCTGGACGCCGGCGTCGAGGTGGTGAGCCGCGAGACGTTCCGCTCCAGCCTGGACGTGGCGCGCGAGGTCCTGACCGCCGTGGGTTTGCCGGACGCCATCGCCAGCGACACCGTCCGCGTTTTCGGAGAGCACGACGAGGAGATGGTCCGGCGGGCGGCGGCGCATCACCAGGACACCGCCAAGCTCATCGAAATAGCCACACACGGACGGCGCGAGCTGCAGAGCCTGTTCGACCAGGATACGGACAAAAACTGAGCGAACCGCCCGTACGTCAACGGGTGGCGGCGAGCGTTCACGGGTTCCGCAGATGGCTCCGGTAACGGATCCGCAGATTGTCGTCTCCCAGGACACGCAGACTTTCGCGGAGCACCTGACGGATGGTGGCGAGCTCAGCGCCGAGCTCGGCAGCGAGCTCGGCGTCGAACGCGTCGGGCGAATGCTCCTCGGTGACCACCTGGTGAGCGCGGCGGATCTCGTGTGCCGCCGCGTCGCGCGACACGCCCAGAATCTGGAAGTAATCGCCCTCGACGCACAGGGCGTGGCGCGACAGCACGCGCTCGCGATCGATGGCCCGGTCCCGCTCGCGGCGGCTCGCGCTCGGCGGCTCGGCCGGTTCGCCGTCCGTAGGTCGGCGAACCGGGATCAACACGCGCAAGGCCAGCAGGCCGCGGGCGATCTGGTAGGCGACCTCCTCCGATACTGCGGCCACACGCCGCACCTCCTCCAGCGGACGGACACCGTCGAACAGCGGGACCAGCCGGTGCTCTATCTCGGTCAGCTCGATGTCGGACAGAAGCTCCGACGTCCCCGGGCTGTCCATCAGCTTGAGCACGGTCGCCGGCGGCCCCACCCGCGCGAGCAGCCGATCGAGCGCGTATCGGCGTCGAAGACCCTCCATGATCAGCGCCGCGGGATGGCGTCCGAGGCGGATCTTCTCGGTAGGAGGCGGATCGCCGGCCCCGATCTTCCAGTCTCCGGTCTCCCACGCGAACAAGGAGAACACCACCTCTTCGTAGTGGCGCCGCACCGCCGAGAACAACTCGCTGGCTTTGAGGAAACCGAGATCCACCAGCACGGCTCCCATGCGGCGGCCGGTGTCGGCGACGATCTCGCGGCTGCGCGCGTGCTGCTCGCGCGAGATCTTGCCTTCACGGAAAAGCATGTCCGCCATGCGATCGTAAGGGACGTTGGACGTGGCCACGACCGGATACCCCCCGTCGAAGAAGACGATCTTTTCGGCGTCGCCCCGGCGCAGCGTCAGGTGTCCCGAGAAGCCCTCCGCGTAAATCGCGGACAGCAACCCCGGCACGTCGTCGTCGATCAAGCTCCCGGCTTTGGTCTCGAAGGTCGCGTCCGCCGGGGCCGCGCTCGCCTGCGTGGCCAGGATCTTGGCCACCAGCGCCACCGGCGCTTCGACCGTCTTGGGGGAGCTCTCGGGCGCGAACTCCGCGGCGGCCTCACGCGCCTCGTGGGCTGCCTCGGCGGAGGTCGACGCCGGCGCGTACGCCAGCGTCGATACAGAGGTGGAAGCCGGGGGCCGGTGGTCGAAGCGGGCCGCGCGTGATACCGCATCCGGCTTGCGATAACTGCCCACCGCGCGTACGGCGTCCTGCATCTCGGCGTCCAGCGCCGCGTCGATGCGCTCAGACAGCCGGCGAAGGAGGGCCGCGCCATCCGCGCCCGCCCGGGTGGCAGGACCGGTCGCCGCCGCCGCCGGCTGCGCGACCAGCGGCCGCAAGGCAAGAGCGCGCGCTCCCATCGGCGCGGGGCCTCCCAGATCCGCCACCACCGCCGCGGCCGAGGACAGCCGCGCGCGCGCGCTGGCGATGAGCTCGTCTGACGAGATGGGACGGACGAAGAATCCGTCCGCCAGCGCTCCCATCCGCTCTCGGTCGCCCGCGTCCCCCAGCAGGAACGTGGGCACCCTGCCGGCGGGGACGGCCCGTACCTTGCCGAGCGCCGCGATCGGGTCGTCCGCCATCACGACTTGCGGCGAAAGCACGATGAGGTCGGGCCGCGACGCGGTGATCCACCCGGAGAGACTCTCGCCCGGCTCCACCGCCACCGCCTCGACCCCGGCCGCCACCGCTGCGCGGCGGATCCGGTCGGCCTCGTAAGGACCAGCGATGATCAGCAGCTTCATGGCGGGTCGACGCAGCGTCGGCTCGCCATCGTAACACCGGGGCCGGCTAGACGAGGTGGCGCAACGCCTCGTCCGCGCTGGCGACAATCGGCCGGTGCTCCTCGTCGCGATGGACGACGGTGATCCGCGCCCGACGCCCGCGTGGATCGGCTAGAATTCGCCGGTGCCACAAGGAACCGACGTCGTCAGCCGTCGCGCGTCCGCCCGGGACGGTACGCGTGTCCTCGAACGGGCGCTGCGCGGGTTTCGCGGAGATCTGACGGTGGCGGATGCCGCGCTCCGTGGCGGGCTGCCGCTGCGCGACGCGGAGACCGCGCTCTTCGCGCTCGCGGGCGAGTATCGCGGCCATATCGCCGCCACCAGCAAGGGGGAGATCGTCTTCTCGTTTCCGCGCGGCTTGCGCCGGCCGGTCGAGCGCGCCGGGGGATGGTGGGCGCGGCCGCTGCGCGCCATCGGGCGAGCGCTCGCAGCCGCCGGACGTTTCGTCATTCGGGCTTGGGTGTCGGCGATGGTGGTGGTCTACGCGCTGATCCTCGGAGGGGTCCTGATCGCGCTGGCGGCCAAGTCAGAGGACGGCATCGGAGATGCGGCGGCCGTCGTGCTCAGGATCATCGCGGAGGCGCTGTTCTGGACATTCCATCCGCTGTCTCCGGTCTTGATGGAACGCGAGCCCGCGTGGATGCGCATCCGGGGCCGCCGCCGCCGCGCGGACACGATTCCGTTCTACGAGAAGGTCAATCAGTTCGTCTTCGGCCCCGCGCGCCGTGGCCCGGATCCGGGCGAACCGGAGCGCACCGTCCTGTCCGAGATTCGACGCCTGCAGGGGCGGGTGGGCCCGGGCGACGTCATGCGGGTGACGGGCGCATCTCGAGAAGAAGCCGAGGCCCTGCTGTGCCGGTTGGTGGTTGACTACGACGGTGACATACAAGTCACCGACGGCGGCGCGATGGTGTACCGGTTCGCCGCGCTCCGCCTGACCGCGCATACACGCTCGGACGAGCCGCGCGCGGTGGCCCCGATCTGGACCAAGGCCGTCACCGCGCCTCCTCTGACCGGCAATCCGTCGAGCTCGAACTGGTTGTTCGGGGCGCTCAATGGATTCAACTTGGCGACCAGCGGTTACGTGCTGGCGAACGGCCTGACCTTCGAGCGCATCGGTCAGCTCCTGAGCGCGCGGCTGGCGGACGATCCGGCGACCGCGACCGCGGCCGCGATGGCCGACGTGTCCTCAGGGACGCCGCTGGTGCTGGGCGCGATTCCGTTTGTGTTCTCGGCGGCCCTTTTCGCGCTGCCTCTCGCGCGCTGGTTGCGGCAGCCGGCCCGCGTGCGGAAGGCCGCGCGCGAGAACGCCCGGCGCGCCCTCTTGCGCAGCGTGCTCGAACGCCTGTCCCGGCCGGCGTCGCCCGCGACGACGGCGACCGAGGTTGCCATCGAGGCGCGGACGTTGTCCGACGTGTGGCGGCAGGCGACCGGCCGCGCGCCGGACGAAGCGGAGCTGACCGGCGCCGTTCGCTCCTGGGGAGGCGAGCCCGACGTCGACGAGCAGGGCTTGCTGGTCTACCGCTTCGCGGACCTGGCGCGGGAGGCGCGCGCTCTGCAAACCGATCGCCGGTTGGCCCCCATCGGCGAGCGCGATGCGGGCGACGTCATTTTTTCTTCGAAGGACTGAGATCCCGAGCCGCCACGACGCGCTCGCGGTGGGCGACGAAGTACGCGGCGCAGGCCTCGCAGCAGAAGTAGAGGCGATCGGCGCCCAGAGCGCGGTGCGGCCGGCGCTGGTCGACGCGAAAGACCACGCCGCTCACGGGGCAATATGTGGATTGTCCTCGCTTCGCTCCGGGCTGGACCAGGACGCCGGCAGACCTGCCGGCCGCGCGCTGGCCTCAGCCGCCTTCGCAGCCGGCAAAGCTCGCGTCGACGGGCAGCCAGGGCGGGACGCGCGCGCCGGGCGCAGGCGAAGGGGAGGGCGCTGATGACGGCGGCGCTGGCGACGGTGCGGCGTCGACCGCCGGCGCCGCTGCGAGATCCGCGCAGGAGGGCGCCGCGACCAGCGAGAGCCAGAAAAGATAGGCCGGGAGGTTCGCGGATCGTGCGCTCATAGGACGCTTTGAGGGTCGACGTCCACGGCCAGCCGGACGTCCCCGGCGAGCTTGATGTCCGCCGCCGCCGCCGCCGCCGCCGCCAGCGACTTGCGGTGGGCGCCCGAGAGCCACACCTGCCATCGCACGCGCCCGCGGACGCGCGCGATGGGCGCCTCAGCGGGGCCGAGCACCCGGACCGACGGCTCGCTGCCGCCCGAGGCGCGCGCTCGGCTTCGGGCTCGATCGGCCGCCGCGGCGGCCACGGCCCGGACCTGGGCCTCGTCAGTACCGTCGATTCGCAGGGCGATCATGCGGGCGAAGGGAGGATAGCCGGCGTCCTTGCGGTGCGCGAGCTCGCCGCGCGCGAAACCGTCATAGTCGTGGGTGCGGGCGCAGGCCACCGCCGGATGGTCGGGGCTGTAGGTCTGGATGATGACGCGGCCAGGACGCTGGCCCCGCCCGGCCCGCCCGGCCACCTGAGCGAGAAGCTGATACGTGCGCTCGGCGGCGCGGAAGTCCGGCAGATGCATTCCCTGATCGGGCTGCAGCACGCCCACCAGGGTCACCCCCGCGAAGTCGTGCCCCTTCGCGATCATCTGCGTCCCCACCAGAATGTCGATGGTGCCGGCCTGCATCGCCGCCAGCACCGCCTGCCAGCCGCCGCCGCGCCGTCCCGCCGCGGCGGCGGCGTCCGCGGTGTCCCGATCCAGGCGCGCCACCCGCGCGTCGGGAAAGCGCTCGCGCACGATGGCTTCCACACGCTCGGTGCCCATGCCGAGACGCTCGAGCCGCGGTGATGCGCAGGCGGCGCAGCGGTCGGGCATCGTCGCGATGCGCGCGCAGTAGTGACAGACCAGCCGATCCCGCCCGCGGTGATAGGTCATGGACACGGCGCAGTTGCCGCATCGGACCCCGTGGCCACACGCATGGCACAGGACCACCGTCGAAAAGCCGCGCCGGTTGAGAAACAGGATGGTCTGCTCTCCCGCGGCGCCGGTGGCGGCGACCGCGTCGGCGAGCGCGGGCGACAGCAGGCCGTCGGGTCCCGGCGGATGGCGGCGCAGGTCGATCACGTCGACGTCCGGGAGCGGTCGCGGCGTGGCGCGGTGAGGTAGACGCAGCCGGCGAAAGCGTCCGATCTCGGCGTTGTGATGGCTTTCCAGCGACGGAGTGGCGGAGCCGAGGACGGCCACTGCGCCCGCTCGCTGGGCGCGCACCACCGCCAGGTCGCGTGCGTGGTAGCGAAAGCCGTCCTCCTGCTTGAACGAACCGTCGTGCTCCTCGTCCACCACCACCACACCCAGCGCTTGGACCGGCGCGAACACGGCGGAGCGCGCGCCGACCGCGATCCTGACCTCGCCCGAGCGCAGCCGACGCCAGGCCGCCAGTCGTTCGGCCGGCGGGAGCGCGCTGTGCAGCACCGCTACGTCGGGGCCGAAGCGGGCTCGGAAGCGCGCGGCGAGCTGGGGCGTCAGCGCGATCTCCGGGACCAGGACCAGCGCGCCGCGGCCGGCCGCCCGCGCGTGCGCGATGAGACGCAGATAGACCTCGGTCTTGCCCGAGCCGGTCACCCCCGCGAGTAGGAATGTGGCGTGGCATCCGGGCGATAGCGCGGCGATCAAGGCGTCGAGCGCCTCCGCTTGCGCGGATGTCAAGGGGGGCGCCGTCACGCCCGCGTCCGTCGGGTCGGCCGCGTCCTCGGAGGGTGCGCGCGGGCGCGGCCGTGCTTCCAGGCGGATGAGCCCTATGGCCGCCAGCGAGCGCAGGTGGACGCGGTCGCGCGGCGGCAGGTCGGCGGCGGGCACGCCCGCCGGGCCCGCGGCGATGCGCTGGTAGACACGGCGCCTGGCGGGCGCGCGCCCGCGCGCCAAGACGGTGACGTCGGCGCCAGGCACCGCGACCGCCACGCGCACGGCGGCGGCCGCTTTGCGGTCGGCGACCGCGTCTCCCCTCTCCACCAGACCCCGGGCCGCCAGCCGCGCCAGCAGGCGGGCCGCGCCCCGGCGCGCGCGCATGAGAGAGCGCAGACGCATCGAGCCCCCGGCTTCACGCAGCGCGGCCAGCAGCGCGGCGTCGGCGCCTCGCGTTCCGTCGAGGTCGGGCGGCGCGGCCGCGGCGCGTTCGCCGTCCGGCGTCAGTCGCACCATCCGCGCGGCGCTGGCTCGCTCGCCCTGGGGCAGCGCGGCACGCAGGACCTCGCCCAGGGGCGCGAAATAATAGTCCGCGGCCCAGCGGCAAAGACCGATCATGTCCGCGTCGAGGGCTGGCTCGGCGCCCACCACGTCTTCGATGTCACGCACCGCCGCCGTCGTCCCGGCGGCGACGTAAGCCGGATGTCCCACCACGAACCCCGTGACGGTCCTTCGTCCGAACGGCACCACCACCTGCGTTCCCAGGGCCGCCGGCGGCCCGGTCCGCGGATCCCGGTAGGTAAACGTGCCAGGCAGCGGCAAAACCACCGCCACCTCCAGCAGCGATCCGTCAGACACGCCGTCGGCTCGCTCGCTCACTATTCCGACGGCGGTGCACTGTCGAGCTCGCGCAGCAGCCTTTCGACCCCCGCCCGCACCTCGGCGCCGATGTCGGCGCGGCGCAGGGCGAAGTGCAAGTTGGCCAGCACGTACCCGGCGCGGTCGCCCGCGTCGAAGCGGCGGCCGTCAATCTCCACGCCAAACAATCCGCGCGCCTCGCACAGCGTCGCGAGCCCATCGGTGAGCTGGATCTCGTCGCCCCGGCCGCGCGGTGTCTTCTCCAGGATGTCGAAGATCTCGGGTGGCAGCACATAGCGCCCGATGACCGCCATGCGGGAGGGAGCGGTCCCCTGGGCCGGCTTTTCGATCAGGCGGCGCAGTTTCCATTCGCGGGCGGCGACGCGGTTGCCTTCGATGATGCCGTAAAGGTGCTCTTGCCCGGGCGGGACTTCTTGCAGACCCACCACGCCCACGCCGTGCCGTTGGTACACGTCCAGGAGCTGTCGGATGCCGGGCGGCTTCGCCTCCACCAGATCGTCGCCCAGAATGACCGCGAACGGCTCGCCGCCCACCGCGGCGCGCGCGCACAGCACGGCATGCCCGAGCCCGTTGGCGACGCCCTGACGGACGCTCGCAAACCGGGCCAGCCCGGTGAGGCGCCTGACGCTGTTCAGGTCGGCGTCTTTCCCTTTGCGCTCGAGGATCGCTTCCAGCCCGGGGGCGCTGTCGAAATGGTTCTCGATGGCCTCCTTGCCGCGCGCCGTGACCAAAATGACTTCCTCGATCCCGCTCTCCACGCACTCTTCGACGATGAGTTGGATGGAGGGGACGTCCACGATGGGCAGCAGCTCTTTGGGGATCGCCTTCGTCACGGGAAGGAAGCGGGTGCCGAGGCCGGCGACGGGAAGCACGGCCTTGCGCACGGCGGGCTTGGGTGGCATGGCGGCGAAGTATAAGTCGGCCTCGCCGGAAGGGGCGGACGGACCCTCCCTGAGGTCCCTCAGGCCCGTTTCCAGAGGGACGCGGGCGCTTGCGGCGGGGCGGGCTCGGCCGCGTCGGGGGCCGGCCCGATGTCCCGATCGGGCGCGCTCGCTCGCTGGACGACGCGCAGGATTTCGGCCACGGCCTGGTACAGCGGCTCCGGGATCTCGTCGCCTTCTTCGACGTCGCGCAGGGAGCGGGCCAGGGCGACGTCATGGAAGATGGGAATTCCCGCCTCGCGCGCGACCGTCTTGATCCGTTCGGCCAGCAGCCGTTCGCCCTTGGCGACGACCACGGGCGCCTCGGCCGGGCCTTCCGGCTGATAGCGCAGCGCGACCGCGATGTGGTCTGGGTTCACCACGACGAAATCTGCCTTTCGGACGTCGGCCACCATGCGTTGCTCGGCGAGATCGCGATGCAGACGCTGGCGCTCGGCCTTGTGGCGGGGATCGCCTTCCGATTCGCGGTGCTCGCGCTTGACTTCATCGCGCGTCATCCGCAGCGACCGGGCGTGGCGCGCGCGCTCGATGAGATAGTCGCCCAGACCCAGCAGCAGCGCCGCGAGGGCGACGCGCAGGCCCAAACGCTGTCCGGCGGCCCCCAGCGCCCCCCAGGCGCGCGCCGGCGTGGCGCCCGCCAGCGCGATGATGTCGGGCGTCAGGGCGCGTAAGGTGATCCACGCGACCGCCGCGACCACCAGGACGCGCAGCAAGGCCTTGCCGATCTCGCCCAGCGCTTCCGCGCCGAAAACGCGGCGCAGCCCAGCGGCCGGCGATAAGCGGCCGAGATCCGGCACCAGGGGGCCGGCCACCAGCAGCCCGCGCGTCTGCAAAAGACCGATGCCGATCGCCGCGGCCAGCAGCATGCCGAGGGGCAGAGCCAGCGTCCGGGCCAGCGTTCGAAAGCCGGCCTCGGCGGCGCCGGCCAGCGCGCGCGCGTCACCAGCGACGCCGCTAGAGCCGGCGGCACCCGCCAGCGCGGAGACGACCAGCCCATGGAGGTCGGCGACCAACCCGGCGCCGCCCGCGGCGAGCACGCCGAAGCCGGCCGCCAGGATCACCGCGCCGCCCAGATCTCGGCTGCGCGCAACCTGGCCACGCCGCCGCGCTTCGTCGAGCCGCCGGGGCGTCGGCTCCTCGGTGGGCTCAGCCGCCGTCGCCACGGACCTGGCCACCGCCGTCGCCCGCCACCAGGCCGTCCGGCCGCGCGAGATCGCCTGGGCCGCCATCGGTTGGTGGCGGCGGCGTCAGGTCGCAGATCCCCGACCCCTGCGGGTTGCGGCACAGGCCGCTGGCCAGGTCGCACGTGTAGCCTTCCGGGCACAGCCGTGTCGGGCTGGCGCACGAGAACGCGCAGGCGGGCTGGCGGGGCTCGAAACAGGAAATCAAGACGGCCGTCGTCCCTGCCAAGGCCAAAGTCGCCACCAGCAGACGGGCGGTGCGCGCGCGCATCAAAAGGTCCACGCCGCGGCCGCCGCCGGCCCGGTGGGGGCGGCGGTCAGCGCTAGCTCGGCGCGCCGGCGCCGGTCCCACGCCGCGTCGACGACGAACAACACCACCCCCAGCGCCACCGTGCCCGCCGATGCCAGGAGCAAAGTCTTGGCGTAGCGGTCGAAGCGGCGGCCATCATCAACTGCCTGCTCATAGCGGCGTGCCACTGTCTCGTATTCCAGAGGGCGCCCGCTCGGATCGACGAAGGTCACCAGTCGGTTGACTTCATCCTTCCGGTCGGACGCTGAGATCGCGTAGAACGCCGCGCTGCCGAGGAGCGCCCCCGCGACTCCCATAGACACCCGCGCCACCACGCCCAGCACGCTCGTGCCAGCCTCCGGCTGGTCCAAGGAGCCAGGCCCGCCGCTTGCCCGGGCGGGGTCGAGCGCGGCACTCCCGGCCGCGGGCATGGCGGGCGGCGCTGCTGCGGGGGCCGTCGATTCCGCGGGCCTGCCGCCGCCGCCCTCGCCGCGCAGATCGCCGGGCGGATCCTCGGGAGGCGACGGCCGCCCGGTCCCCCCGGTCGCTCCCACCGCCGCCGCTCCGGCCGGCGGGGCCAGTCGCGCGATGCGCGCTTCGATGTCATCTCGATCGGCCGCGTCGGGCGCTTCCCGCAGGTACCGGCGGTAGGTCTCCGCCGCCGCGGCAGGGGTGCCAGCCTTCTCCTGGGCTTCGCCGATGCGCACCAGGAACGCAGGATCACGGGCGAGCTGATAGCCGGCGCGCCACGCCGTCTCTGCGGCCCCGGTGTCGCCCCGCGCGTAGGCCGCCATCCCGTCGGCGAACAACTTCTCCTCGTCGGGCGACGGGGCGCGCGGCTCGACCGCGACCGCCAGCGCGAGCAGGGAGGCGAGCACGGCGGTGAGCATGGGTCGGCGATATTATCTCGGTGGTTGACTGCCGCCCTCGAAATCATTTATCGCGACGATTGGATGGTGGCGATCGACAAGCCGCCCGGGCGCATCGTAATTCCCGGACGGGGCTCCGCGGCGGGCGAACGCACGCTGCGCGACGATGTCGCGGAGGCCGTGGGCGCCCCGATCTTCGTGGTCCACCGCCTGGACCGCGGCACGTCCGGCGTCCTCCTGTTCGCGCGCACCGCGGCGGCGCATCGCGCGCTTTCGCTCGCCTTCCAGCGGCACGACGTCGACAAGCGGTACTTGGCGCTGTGCCGCGGCGAGCTGCTCGGCAGCGGAGAGATCGCGCGCGCGCTGATCCCCGTGCGCGGCGGAATCGTACGCCCCGCGCGCCCGGGCGAGGCTGGCGGCAAGCCCAGCCGGACCGCGTGGCGGGCCGCGGAGCGTTTTCGCGGCTACACGCTGGTGGAGCTCCGCCCGCGCTCCGGGCGGCTGCATCAGGTGCGCGCGCACGCGGCCCTCCTCGGGTTTCCGCTGGCGGTGGATCGCGACTACGCGGGGGCCGATCGGCTGCTCCGGCGAGACCTGGACCCGCGCGCCGACGGAGCCGCCGCGGACGATGTCGTGGTCAGCCGCGTGACCCTGCACGCCTGGTCGGCGCGCTTGCGCCACCCGTCGGGGGGCCGCGCGCTGGAGATCACATCGCCTCTGCCCACCGACATGATGAACGCGCTCACCATCCTGCGCGACGCGCGCGCTCGAGGCGCGACGAAGTGACCGCCGCCGCCCGTCGTCTATTTGCTTAGGGTTCCGAGCCGACGACCTTCCAGCCGCCGCCTGGCGTCGATTCGATGAGGAGCCACCAGGAATCGGCGATGCGTACGCGGGCTTTGCCGCCGCTGACTTCGGGCGCGCCGCGCTTCGTCTTCAGGGCTTCGGCGCGCTCGGTGACGGCGCGGGTGATGGGCTCGCGCTGGGCTCCCAGGAGGATCAAGAACGCGTCGGGATCGCGCCGCTCCATATCCTGCAGGAACGCGGCGACGGCTTCCTCGACGGTGGTGTTGCGGCCGCCGAACGGCAGGGTGTTCAAGCGCCAAGCGCCCCCTTCCACCACCATCGGAACGCCGCGCATTCCCGGGGCCTCGGCGCGGATGTGGCGCTCACAGGGCGTTTGTGCGCAGCGGCGCGCCGCCTCCTCGATGGCGACGGCGACGTCCGCCCGATCGGCTGCGGAAATCGGAAGGGCGCCCGCCCCCGCGGCCTGCGCCGCTCGAATCCGTCGCGATGACAGCGCGGCGATGTCGCCGTCGGCGCCCGCGCGCACGGCGGCGGCGTAGGCGAGGGCGGCCGCCGCGGGCGACGGGGGTGCGCCCTGCCGCTGCGCACACGACGCGGCGGCGACCAGCAGCAGCGGGACCACGACGGCCGGCCTGGTCCCCAATTTCCGGGGAGTTGTACTGAGTGCGCCCGGCTCGCGACCGAGACCGCCCGTCTCATCTCGGGCCGCACGCCGCCGCGAGATCCGCACGCGCGCGGCCGTCTTCATGGTGGGCGCCGATGGCACGCATGTTGAATCTGTATTGAGCGATACCCCGCGAACGACAACGGACGGCCAACCGAAGCGGGGGCCCCCGGTCTCAATGGTGAGGCCGGGGGCATCAACTCCTGTTGACCGTGGGGGGACCGCCCGACGGCTTGTACCCGGATTCGGCAGGCGGGCACTGCAGGCCGCCTCTGCGTCCCCCCACACTCCCGCTGCTCGCCGCGGCGGAGCCGCGTCGACCAGCCACCACCTCGAGCGGTACTGAGGAAGACACGGTAAACGGGTACCGCTATTTCACAGCCCCGGGCCATCGCCTCGCGCCAGGATCGTGTCCACCGCGAACCGCGGATCGTGGTCGGGGTGGTCCAGCGTGAAGTGCAGCCCGCGGCTTTCCCGACGTCGCCGCGCGCTCTCGATGATGAGATCGGCGACCAGCGCGATGTTGCGCAGCTCCAGCAGGTCGCCGGTCACCACGACGTTCCAGTAGTAGTCGCGCAGCTCCTCGCGAATCAGGGCGATGCGCCGCCGCGCCCGCTCAAGACGGCGGTCGGTGCGCACGATGCCCACGTAGTTCCACATCAGGCGGCGGATCTCGTCCCAGTTGTGGCTGACGACCACCGCCTCGTCGGACGAGCTGGCCTCCCCGGCGTACCAGGGCGTCACCGTCACAGGGCGGTCAACGCGGACGTCGCGCACGTCGTCGGCGGCGCGCGCGGCCCAGACCATCGCTTCCAGCAGGGAGTTCGACGCCAGCCGGCAAGCGCCGTGGAGGCCCGTCGCCGAGGTTTCGCCGATGGCATAGAGGCCCCGCACGCTGGTCCGGCCGCGCGTGTCGACCACCACCCCGCCGCAGCTATAGTGCGCCGCCGGCACCACCGGGATGGGCGCGGTCCGCATGTCGATGCCCAGCTCCAGGCAGCGCCGGTGGATGTTGGGAAAGCGCTCGGTCAGGAAGTCGGGCGGCAGGTGGGTCATGTCCAGGACGACGTAGTCGTGGCCGGATCGCTTGAGCTCGGCGTCGATGGCGCGGGCCACCACGTCGCGGGGGGCCAGGTCCTTCATCTCGTGGTAGCGGTGCATGAAGGGCGTGCCGTCGACCAGGCGAAGGACGCCGCCCTCGCCGCGCAGCGCTTCGCTGATCAGGTACGATTTCGCCGCCGGGTGATAAAGGCAGGTGGGGTGGAACTGGAAGAACTCCATGTTGGCCACCCGCGCTCCCACGCGGTACGCCATGGCGACGCCGTCGCCCGTGGCCACGTCGGGGTTGGACGTGTAGAGGTACACCTTGCCGGCGCCGCCGGTGGCCAAAACCACGACGCGCGCCGTGATGGTCTTGATCTCGCCGGTGTGCTGATCGAAGACGTAAGCGCCGAACACGGCGTTCGGCCCGCCGTACTTGGCGGTGGTGAGGAGGTCGATCGCCAGGTGATCGGGCAGCAGCGTGATGCGGTCGCCACGCTCGGCCGCGCGCGCGAGCAGCGTCTGTTGGATCGCGGCCCCGGTCATGTCCTTGACGTGCACGATGCGGCGGGCGGTGTGGCCGCCTTCCCGCCCCAGGTCGAACCGGCCGGCGGCGTCGCGGTCGAAGGGTACGCCCAGCTCGTCAGCCAGCCGCCGGATGTGCGCGGGACCCTCGCGCACACAGTCTTCGACCACGTCGCGACGGCAAAGATCATCGCCCGTCCGCAGCGTATCTTCGACATGCCGGGCGTAGTCGTCATCGGGACCCAGGACCCCGGCCACGCCCCCCTGGGCGAAGCTGGTGGCAGACTCGGCGCCGCCGCGCTTGGTCACGATCAGCACGCGACCGTGCTCGGAAGCGCGCAGGGCGAAGTAGAGGCCCGCCAACCCGCTTCCAATCACCAGGTAGTCCGTCTCCATGAGCCTGGGCCATAACCTACCCTGTGTTACGATCAAAGACCTTGTCATGAGAGCGCCTAGGCTGCTGGCGATCGTCGTCGTTGTCATGATCGTGCCGATCGCGGCGCGGGCTGACGTTTGGACGCGCACCCGCCCGGACGGAACGGTGGAGTTCACGAACGGCAGACCGCCGGGCGCGGGCAAGGGGAAAACCGGGGGCTGGAAGGCGTCGCGAGACGCCCGGACTCCGCCGCAGACGCCGGCGGCGCTTTCGAGCGGCGTGGCGGCGGCGGAGTCGGGCGGCGCCGTTGCTTCTCGTGCTGCCCCCGCCCCCGCCCCCGCCCCCGCCCCCGCCCCGGCCGCCGGGAGCGGCGGCACCTTCTGGGCCCGCGAGCGCGAAGGGGGCGTCGTCGAGTTCACCAACATCCAGCCGGTCGGGCGCGCGTGGAAGGTGTGGCTCAAGACCGGCCCCGGGAAAGCCGCCGCCGTCCGCGGTCGAACGGACGTGGTTCCGGCGCGCGACGCTTCGCCCGAGCGCTACGCCCGCTACGACGCCCACATCCGCGATCAGATCGGGTTCTACGGGATCCCGGAGCCGCTGGTCCGCGCCGTCATAAAGACGGAGTCCGACTTCGATCCCCACGTCGTCTCCAGCGCCGGCGCGCGCGGCCTGATGCAGCTGATGCCGGAGACCGCTCGTTCGATGGGGGTGACGGACATCTTCGAGCCGCGCCAGAACATCATGGGCGGGTCGCGCTACCTGCAATTGCTGGCGCGGCGATTTTGCAAGACCCCCGCGGCCGCCGGCGGAGGCGGCGCCGAGACGGTGTGCTCGCGGGACGAGATGATAAAGGTGCTGGCGGGGTACCACGCGGGTCCGGGCGCGGTGGAGAAGTACCGCGGCATGCCGCCCTATGAGACCACGCGTTCGTACGTCACCACGGTGATGCGGCGCTACGACCAGTACGCCCGTCGCCCGGCGGCGGCGAGCGGTCCCGTCGCCGATCGCGGCGCGAATTAGACATTTTCGCCGCGGCATCTAACATGGGCGCCTGTCCTTTTTGGAGGACTCATCGTGCACAACGTCGTGGTCGTCGGAGCGGGGCTGGCCGGGCTCACCGTCGCGAGGGCCTTGCGGGCGCGTGGCTTCGATGTGACCATCCTGGATTCGGCCGAACGGGCGGGCGGCAAGGCGGGGTCCGATCAAGTGGACGGGATCTGGCGCGAGCACGGCTATCACGTGTTCCCGGCCTGGTACGTCAACACGCGCAAGCTGCTGGGAGAGCTGGGAGTACCGCCGCTCGTCGATTTCGACTGCTGGCACACCATCTTGCCGGACCCACGGCACCGGATCGTCACGCATCGCGTGCCGCGTACGTTCACGGGCTTCCTGGACGTCCTGCGCGGCGCCTTGGTGCCATGGCAGCACGCCGCCCTCTACTACTACTTCGTGCTCGATATGCTGGCCGAGCCGCTCGATCACGCGGCGCGGCTGGATCAGGTGAGCCGCGTCGGCCTCATGCGCAGCCGCTGGTACCGGACCGATCGCCTGGCCGAGCTGGAAGAGGAGAACGTCCTGAAGGCCAGCGCCATCCCGGTCTACGACATGTCGGCGATGACGGCGAAGATCATCAGCGCGTACTGGGTGCGCCACCGGCTGCCGTTCCTTTCGATCCTGCCGGGTGATCTGCAGGCCACCTTTATTGCGCCCTTCGTGCGCGACGTCGTCGACGCGGGCGTGCGCATCGAGCTCGGGCACAAGGTGACCGCCATCGAAGCCGATGGCCCGCGGGTCGGGCGGGTCACGGCCGTGGATCGAGGGGGCGCGGCGCGCGCCTTCACGGCGGACGACGTCGTCATCACCACGCCCCTCGAGGTCACGCGCCGCCTGATTGGCGCTGACCTGCAGCGGCTCGATCCTGACCTCGGGAACTTCGAGCACTTGCCGGCGGCTCCCATGGCCGCGCTGCACCTGACGCTCAAGAGCGTGCGGCCCTTTCCGCGCGAGCACGTGTTCCTGCACGGCGGCCGCTACGGGTTGTCGTTCATCGACCAGACCTCGCACTGGTCGGGCTTGGCGACGACCACGCTGTCCTTCATCTCGTCGAACTTCGCGCCGTTGCGCGACCTACCGCCGCGCGATCAATACGAAATGCTGCTGGAGGAGATCACGCAGTACCTGGGAATCACCGCCGCCGACGTCGACAGCCACGCGCTGCGGCCCAACGTGGAGACGCCGCTCTTCATCAACACCATCGGCGCGTGGCACAACCGGCCGCAGGTGGCGTCGAAGCGGATCGAGAACTTGTTCTTCGCGGGCGACTGGGTGCGCAACCCGGTGGATCTGGCCTGCATGGAAGGAGCGATCTCGTCGGCGCTCGAGGCCGCGCGCGCCGTTGGCCAGCGCCACGGCGTCGCCCTTCCCGGCCCGGCCGTCGCCACCACCTACAATCCCACGCACATGAGGATCCTGCGGCGCCTTCTGGCTCCTCTGATGTTCCCGATATGGCTCTACGCCCGCTACGGCCGGGACTGAGCGGCCGCTACCGGATCATCCGGGAGCTCGGCGCCGGCGGCATGGGCACGGTGTACGAAGCCCATGACGAGCGGCGCGACCATCGGGTGGCGCTCAAGACCATGCTCAAGCTCGACTACGGCGGGGCGGCCGACCTCAAGCGTGAGTTCCGCGCGGTCGCGGAGCTGCGGCACCCCAACCTCGTCAACCTCTACGACCTGGTGATCGAGGACGGGGTCTGCTTCTTCACGATGGAGCTGGTGTCGGGCGACGATCTGCGAAGCTGGGCGCGGGCCGTGAACCCGGACGTGATCGCGTCGGCACCGACGGTGAACGTGCCGCTGCCGCGCCGATCCACGACGCCCACGCCGCGGTCCCCGGGCGCCGCGCACGCGCAACCGGCGGTGTCCGCGTCGGGGGCGACACCGGCAACGGGCCATCGGCTCGGCGGCAGTCAGCCCGTCGCCCTCTTCGACGAAGGGCGGGTGCGCCAAGCGGTCGCGCAGCTCGCCGAGGCGCTGGCGTTTCTGCACGACTGCGGCAAGGTCCATCGCGACGTCAAGCCGTCCAACGTCCTGGTGACCGACCGCGGGATGGTCAAGCTGCTGGACTTCGGCCTCGCGCGGGAGTGGCGCGCGGTGGCAGGGCCGGGGGAAGCGGCGGCCGAGCCGTCCATCGCCGGGACCGTGCACTACATGGCACCCGAGTCTTTGACCAGCGGCATCGTCTCGCCAGCGGGCGACGTATACGCCCTCGGCATGCTCTGCTACGAGCTGCTCACCGGAGACACGCCCTTCGTCGGCGGCGTCCACGAGGTGATGCGCGCGCACGTGGAGCAGGCGGCCGCACCCCCAGGACGCGTCAACCCGAATGTGCCGGCCGACATCGATGCGCTGGTCATGGACATGATCGCCAAGTATCCGGCGCAGCGTCCGTCCGCCGCACAGGTCGCTGCCCGGGTGGCAGGCCGGCCGCAGCCTCAGGTTCCGGGGGCGGCCCTCGATCGGCCGCCGCGCTTCGTCGGACGGACGGCGGAGCTCGCGATCCTCGAACAGGCGCTGGCCGCGGCGCAGGACGGCGGAACGTCGCAGCTCGTGCTGATGGGAGGGCGATCGGGTCTGGGGAAGAGCGCCCTCATCGAGCAGTTCCTGAGCCGGGCCGCCCGCGCGCGGCCGCCGTGGCTGGTCTATCGGGGACGCTGCTACGAGCGCGAGGCCATTCCTTACCGCGCCTTCGATCGCATCGTGGAGGACCTGGCTTCCGACTTGGCGCGCGGCGACCGCGGCGCCGTCTTTGCGCCGCGGCATGCGGGGGCGCTGGTGCGTGTCTTTCCCGCGCTGGCGCGGATCACGCAGCTCCGCGGCGAACAAGCGCCATCGCCCGAGCTCGGCATCGAGCGCGAGCGCGCGTTCGAGTCCTTCGTCGAGCTCATCGAGCGTCAGGTGGCCGGTCGAACCGCGATTCTGGCGGTCGACGACCTGCAGTGGGCCGACGCGGCCAGCCTGGAGCTGCTGACCGCGCTGGCGGAGGCCGAGCGGAGGCTGCCCCTGGTCGTCGTGGCAGCTTACCGTGAAGAGGACCTCGGAGGCGCCCGACCCCTGGCAAGCTTCATCAATTCGCACCAACGTCGCGCTCGCGCGGGGGGTGACGAAAAGCGCCCCGGCGGCCGCTCGCCCGCCAACGGGACGCGGGACCGCACATGGCATGTGAGCCTACCGCCTCTCGCCCTCGGCGAGGTCGCCGAGCTTCTGGACGAGTTGGCGCCGAACGCGTCGACGCCGGACCTGGCGGCGCGCATCGCGAACGTCGCCGGCGGGAGCCCGTACTTCGTCGAGGCGTTGGCGCGCGAATTGGCCATGCCCGATCCGACGGCGGCCGGGCGCGCGCTGGACGCGGACCTCATCGAGCTGCGGCGGCTGGGGCGGCTGCCCGCGTCCCAGCGGATCGTGGCCGACGCCGCGTCGGTGGCCGGTGGGGCGTCGTCCTTTCCGGCGCTGCGCGCGGCGACCGGACTGCCGGCGCCCGACCTCATCGAGGCGCTGCGCGAGCTCGAGGCGGCGCGCCTGCTGCGGGCGGCGCCCACCGCGACCGGCGACGTCGCGTACGACTTCTATCACGATCGGCTGCGGGCGGCCTCGTACGAGGCGCTGCCACCCGACCGCCGCCGCTCGTTACATCGCGTCTTTGCGCTGACCCTGGAGCACGGCGATGCGGGCGCGCGCGATCTGGATCGGCTGACCGACCACTGGGCGGGGGCAGACGAGCCGGCGCGCGCCGCGGGATACGCGCAGACCGCGGCGGACGCGGCGATGCGCAAGCTGGCCTTCGAGCACGCCGCCGGTCTTTACGCGCGGGCGCTGCGCTACGGTCTGCCGGCCGCCGCCGCGGCCCGCGTCGAAGAGCATCTGGCGGAAGCTTCCATGCTCAGCGGCGACTATCGGCGGGCGGCCTCCGCGTGCCGAAGCCTCGCCGCCTCGCGCGCGGGGTTGGCCGCCCAGCGCTGGACCCTCCGCTGGGCGGAGGCGGAGATAAAGCTGGGCGAGCTTCCCGACGCTCTGGCCGCCATCGATTCGTTGCTCTCGCGTCGCGGCCTGAAGTTCTCGGGGACGCGCGTGGGCAAAGCCGCGACCGCTGTCGCGCTACACGCCGAAGTGCTGTGGCTGCCGCGCGCCATCCCTGCCTTCCTGCGGCGCCGGGCCGCCCGACCCGACGAAGCCGCCGCCGCCGCCGTTTCGCGCCCCGCGGTCTCCGAAGAAGACCAGTTGCTCACCGACCTCTACCGCGTGGTATCGCGGTTTCTTTCGACGCCCTATCCGTTCGAGTCGTGGGAGTTCGTCCTGCGCTCACTGGGACATGCGCGGCGCCTTGGGGACACCAGCGGGGAAGCCTGCGGGCTGGCCATGGCCGCTGCGTATCTGGAAGCCGCCAGCCTCGGGCGCTACGGCGTCCGTTACATCGACGAGGCGGATGCCATCGCCGGCGCCTCGCGGGATGCCTACGCCCAGCTGGTGGCGGCCGGCTGCCGCATCTTGACCGCCGCCATGGTCGGTGATTTCCCGGTCATGCGCGCCGCCGCTGAGCGGGGCGAAGACCTGTGCGGCGAGATGGGGATGCGGCGGTCGTGGGAGGCGTCGTTCCTCCGTTCTTATCGTGGGCTCGGCGAGTTCTTCGCCGGGGAGCTGGACACAGCACGGGACATCTTAGGACGGATGCTGGCGGACCGCCGGGACGCCACTGACCTGTTCACTCAGGGGATCGCCCGCAGCCACTACGGGCGCGTCCTCACCGTGGCCGGCGCGCTCGACGAGGCCCAGGACATCGCCGCCGAGCTCGACACGTCCCGGGCCAACCAGGCTGGCGCGCCGCGATTCTGGCGCCAGCTCCTCGTGTGCGAGCTTCACCTGGCTCACCGGCGCTGGGCAGACGCGCTGGGCGAGGCCGTGCGCCTTCGGGAGTTGGCCCGCGCATCAGGGCTGGCCTTCCTCCCGGTGTTCACATCGTCGATGGCCGTGGTGTCCGCCACCGCTTTGCTCGGGCTCGCTCGCCAGGCTGCCGCCGCACGCGATCGGGCACGTCTCGCCCGGAAGGCGACCGCCTACGCGGCGCGCCTGGCACGGGTGACTCGCGGCTCGTACCTCGAGCCCACCGCGCTGCGGCTGCTGGGCCAGGCTCACGCCGCCGCTGGGCGTGACGAAGAGGCGGGCCGGACGCTGGATCAGGCGCGAGCGTCGGCGGCGATACGCGGCGGCCGCATCGAGCGCGCCGCCGTCGACGCTCTCACCCGTCGAGCGCCGCCCCCCGCCGACCTCGCCTCGGCGGTGGGTTGGATGACAGCAGGCGCCCTTGGCTGAGGACCCGTCCTCAGGATCCGCGTCCTAACGTCCTACCCCTTGTGGGCCCGCGAGCTGCTCAGGCTGGGCGTCTTGCGGGACGGTTTGGCGCCGCTGGGTTTGGTTTTCTTCGGAAGTCTGACGGCTACCACGCGCGGTGTCTTTGCGCCGACGCGCACGTTCTTGACCTGCGTCAGGTAGCCCGTCTTCAGGAAACGGAGACGATACGTCCCGCCCACGCGAAAGCGCATGGCGATGGGGGTGGGACCAAAAGTGCGGCGATCCGGGAGCCGGACACGGGCTCCGGGCGGCGAGGTGCGGATCCTCACGGAAACGACCGCACGAGCCGGCTTGGGCCGAGCGCCGGGCTCGGAGCGCGCGGACTCTCCCGCGGGCCAGCCAGCCCCCCCCGTCGGGACGTCGGCCGCCGGGCCGGGCTCGCTGTCTTCTTCGCCGACGACGGTTTGCGTTCCATCATCGATGGCTTCTTGCCGCAGGGCGTTCTCGTCGTCGATCTCCTCTTCGTTGGCTTCGTCCACCACCGGCGTCTGGGATGACGGCCCGGGCGCTGCGTCCAGCGCCGAGCGTTCCGCCGCCGCCGTCACCATCGTCGTCGCTGGCACGGCTGCCGGCGGCGGAACGGCAACCGGCGCGTTCCCCGCCGCCCCGGCGGCTGCCTCGGGCGGTGCCGCTCCATCCACTGCCAGCTTCTCGACCAGCGCCTGCCGGGTAGCCCGCACCGCGCGGTCGGCGACATCCGGAACCAGCGCCCGCACGGCGGCCAGAGCCGCCGCGGCGCCGATGGCGACCATCAAGGCCCCACGCAGGGCGCCCCGCCGTTTCGGCAGCCGCTCCACCCGGGTGGGAACGCTGGGGTCGTCGCGCACGACCGAGGCCGCGGCCACCGCCGCCGCCAGGGCAGGCCGTGCGACTATCGCTTCTTGCTCCGCTACGGCGGCCGTCGCCGCGGCGGCCCCCCGTGCGACGCTCGGCGCGTCCGAGTCCTCGAGGACAACGGTCTTTCCTTCAAAGATCTCGCCGCCCTCGTCCTGCCGCCGGGGCGCGCCCGACGCCTTGCCCAGCGACGGCACGCTGTCTTTTCGCGACAGATCCGCCAGCCATCGTTTCAGCTCGGTTTGGCCGGCGGGCCGGAACGCCGTGCGCAGCACCTTCTCTACGTCGAGCAGCATGTCCTCCGCCCCCCGGTACCGTTCCGAGGGTACGAGCTGCATCGCCCGCATCGTGATTCGCGCGGTCTCCGGATCGACGTCGGGCCTGACCTCCCGCGGTGCCGGGAACTCCGCCTTTTGCACCCGCAGCATCGATTCCAGATCCGTGGGGGCCAAGAAAGGCCGACGGCCGGTGGCCATCACATACAGCATCACCCCGACGGAGAAGATGTCCGATCGCGCGTCGAGGGGCGCGCCCGACGCCTGCTCGGGCGACATGAAGTCGAGCTTGCCCTTGATCACGCCAGCGGCCGTCTGCTCGCGGCGGTTGAGCGCTTTGGCGATCCCGAAGTCGGTCAGCTTGACCTCGCCTTGATCGCTCAGCAGCACGTTCTGCGGGCTGATGTCGCGGTGCACGATCCCCATCGCTTTGCCGTTGCGCGTCTTTCCATGGGCGTAGGCGAGCGCCCGGCACACCTCCGCCGTCACATAGAGCGCCAGCTCCGGCGGCCACGGAATCCGGACGGCCTTGGCGCGTTCGAGGACCGCCGCCAAATCCCAACCGTCGACCAGCTCCAGCACCAGAAAATAGCGCCCGTCCGCCTGCCCGAGATCCAGAACCTGGACGATGTTGCTGTGGTTGAGGCTCATGGCGATGTGAGCCTCGTCGAGCAGCATGTTTCGGAACTGAGGGTCGGCGTAAAACGCCGTCAAAATGCGCTTGAGGACCACCACCCGTTCGAACCCCTCAGCTCCGTGCAGGGTGGCGAGGAAGATCTCCGCCATGCCCCCGTCGGCGATCTTGCGGACGATCGTGTAGCGGCCGTGCGACATGATCGCCGCGAAACAGTATCACCGGCGGTCAACGTCTGCCCGGTGGCGCCGTCCGCCTTCGGACCCATGTTGGGGCGATGGGCTCGCTGCATCGTTTCCACGCGGTGGCTTTCGCCGACAACGTCGCCCTCAAGGAGCTGGCGCCTTTGTTTCCGGGCGCCCGTCGTAGCCCGCACGAGCTGACGTTCGCGCTGGATCAGGAAGGCGAGGTCTTCATTTTCCCATTCGGCGTCGTGGTGTTCCGCGACGTACCGTCTGCCCGCCGCGCGCACGAGCTCGCCCGCCTGGGCGCCGCCCATCAGGCGCTTCGCAAACCGGTGGTGGAAGAAGAGCTCGCCGCCCGCGAAGACCCGCAAGCGCGACCCGGGCTGTCCGACGGGGTGCTGGCCATCGATCGCGTGTCGCCGGGACGCGCCGGGATCATCGCGCTGACGGTGGCCCAGAGCGCCGCAATGGAATACTACGAAGGCATCGTCGAGCAGATGTTCGGTCGAACCGGCGCTTTGGTCGACCGCCTTGAACGAGCGGGAACGGTATCGTTGCACACGCGGCCGTTGCACCAGTTCATAGGACAGGCAATCAGCACGCGCAGCGAGGTGCTTTCGGTGCTGCATCTGCTCGACAAACCGGACGCGACCTGGGAAGACCCGGCCATGGATCGCATTTACGCCGAGCTACGCGCGGAGTTCGATCTCGTCGACCGCTATACGGCGTTGGAACAGAAGCTGCGCAGCGTACAAGAAGCCCTGGAGCTCATTCTCGATACGGCGCGCGACAGACGGCTGGTGCTACTGGAAGCATCCATCGTATTTCTCATCATGGTGGAGATCGTTTTCAGCTTCGTTCGTTGAGGCACCAAAAAAAGGCTTTGAAACAACCACCACGGTTGGTAAGGTCCACCAACCAACGAGGGGGTTACCGAACAATGCCACGAACGAAATCGATCCAAAGTACATTGTTGCCGCTGGTCCAGGACTTCACCACGCGCATGGCCTCCTTCATCGAGGAGTACTCGGCGGCGCGTGCCCGCCAGGCCATCATGTCGGCGCTCGGTTCAGCGATCGGCGTTCGACGGGGTCCGGGCCGCCCTCCCAAAGGGGCCAAGGTCAACGGAGTCCGCGCCGGTAAGCCCGGACGAAAGCCCCGCCGCCGGCCCCCCCCGCAGCTTTGCCCGGTCCCCAACTGCAAGAACCGCGCGGCCCCGGTCTTTGGCATGGTCTGCAAGGATCACCGCGGCATCCCCAAGGATCAGATCCGCAAGTATCGCGAAGCGCGTCGCAAGCAGAAAGACAACGCGGGTAACGGGAAGGAGAAGTAACGCCCGGGCCGGCTCTTCTGGAGGCTCGGTTCCGTCGGCGAAACGCTTCGTTCCTCCGCTCCGCACCTGATCACCGCGGTGCGCCCATGATCGCCGGCCGCGGAGTTGGCATGGTACGTGATTAGCCTGGAAGGGTGAGCAGCGCCGCACTCGATAATTTCCTGGAAATTGGCCCAGGTGTCGTCCTTCAAGACACCTACCGAATCACCCGCCTCCTGGGCTGCGGAGGAATGGGGGAAGTGTTCGAGGCGATGCACGCCCGGCTGCCGGCGCGTCACGCTGTCAAGATCCTTAATCGCGATCTGATGGCCAGTTCTGACGCCTACGAGCGTTTTCGGCGCGAGGCGACGGTCATGGCGGCCCTGCGCCACCGCAATATCGTTCAGGTAACGGACTTCAACGTGACGTCCGACGGCCGGCCGTTCCTGGTCATGGAGCTTCTCGAGGGCCGTGACCTCGCCGCACGCCTGGCCAACGAAGGATCGTTGCCGTTGGCGGATGTGGTGTCCCTGGTCAAACAGATCGCGGCAGGACTGGGGGCCGCCCACGACAACGGGATTACACACCGCGATCTGAAACCCGAGAACGTGTTCCTGGTGACGGAGCGCGACGGAAACGGAGAGGAGACGCGCGAGATCGCGAAAATCCTCGACTTCGGGATCTCGAAGGTCAAACAGTCACCCGTTCCTCTTACGCACGGGGACGTCATTTTCGGGACTCCCAACTACATGTCACCTGAACAGGCCCAAGGCCGGCGCGCGGAGATCGACGGGCGCACGGATCAGTTCGCGCTGGCCGCCTTGGCGTTCGAGATGCTGACCGGGTGCGATGCTTTCGAAGGGTCGGATCCCTTGTCCGTCGTCTACAAGGTGGTCCACGCCAGTCCCCGCACGTTGAGCGGCCTGACGTCGTTCGATAGCGCGAAGCTCGATCTGGTGTTGGGCAAAGCACTGTCCAAGGACAAGCGCGAGCGTTGGGAGAGCATCCGCGATCTGTCCGCGGCCTTCGAAGAGGCGGCGCGGCACACGACGATGGAGCTTCGATGAGCCCCGCCGCCGCCGCCGCATGCGTCTTTCTTGCGGCGGCGGCGCCGCCGAGCAACGCCGGGGCTGCGGCGGACGATGGCCCCGAGCGGCAGAAGCGGGCGGGGGCCTTGCTCGACGAAGGCGTCACGCTGTTTCAGGGCGGGGACTGCCAGGGCGCCCTCACGCGGTTCTCGCAAGCCCAGCGCTTGTATCCCAGCTCCGCGATATCGCTGAACCTGGCGGTCGCGCTCGCTGCGCCCGGATACGTCACGCAGGTCAAGACGGTTCAGGTTGCGGCCGGCGGTGCCGAGCCCGTCCCGATCGTCCTCGAGCCGGTTCCCCCGCCCGCTCCCGCTCCGCAGCTCATGCCGCCGAGCCTGTCCGCGCCGCCGTCGCCGCTCCCGTCGCCATCGCCGTCCTCCAGCCCCGGCCCTCCCTCCGAGGAGGACCTTCGCCAGGACGGAAACGCCGAAATGGCCGCGTTTATAACCGGGGTCCTGTTCTTTCTCGGCGCCAACGATCCCGACCGCCCCGCAGGCGCGCGCGTCCGCCTCACGGTCCGCGGCGGGTATCCGCGCCTAGTCTTCAGCTGGCGCTACTGAGCTGTGCGCCGCTCTTCACGACTGACGCTGATCACGCCAGCTTCCGATATACGCCCACCACGATCCCGAGGATGCTGACGCTGCGGAAGTCCCGCTTTTTTATCAGGATAGGCGCCATGCGCGCGTTGGCGGGCTGTAACCGGATGGTGTCACCCTCTGGGTAGTAGCGCTTGACCGTGGCCTCATCGCCGATCATGGCGACGACCGTGTCTCCTCGATTCGCTTGGAGCTGCTTGCGCACGAAGACGAAGTCGCCGTCGAAGATCCCGTCTTCGATCATCGATTCGCCGTGGATACGCAAGGCGAAGACCTCCCGGCTCTGGCCGATGAAGAAGCGGTCCACCTTCACCGTGTCCTCGACGTTCTCCACCGCCAACAGCGGTTGCCCTGCAGCGACCCGCCCCAGCAGCGGGACGCTGACGGTCTGACCAACGGCGCCCACCGGGCGCAGCGCCCGCGACTTCAAATCCTCCCGCTGCAAGTAGCCCTTTTTTTCCAACGCTCGAAGGTGATCGTTGACGCCGTTGGTGGACCGGATGCCGAAATGCTCTCCGATCTCGCGCAGCGTGGGCGGATAGCCGCGATCACCGATGGACTGCGTGATGTACTCGAGCACCTCGCGCTGTCGGTCTGTGAGGACGCCGCGCGAATCGTCTCTGACCAGGGTCAGCGGGCTCATGAGGGACCTCCGTTCAGATGACTGAACGAGTGTAGCGTACGGAACAAGTGTGCGGTGTCAAGTTTTGGGGGCCCGAATGGCCCGAATGCCGACGCCACCGCTATGGGCGGGCGACGAGGCCTTCTAGTTCGGCTTCGGTAGGCGCGGGCGGCGGGGCCGCGGCGATTTGCGCGAGGGCGAAGGCCAATCCCTCGACGAAGGCGTTGCGCATGACGGCTGCTGCCGTCGGCCAAAGGCGGGCCTGGGAATCGGTCGCCTTGCCTCGTATGGGGACGATGCCTGACCCCGGTTCCTGTCCGGGCGCGGCATCCTGCGCAATGGTCAATGATTTGTCGGCCAGCGCCCCTTTCATCTGAACGACCGCAGCCTCGTCGACCGGGGCTCGGACGTCCTGCGTCGACGCCTTCACGCCGCCCGCGATGTCGCCGTCTTCCACCTCGAACGAAGCCAAGACGTCCAGCGTGGCGCGCGCGTTCTGCGGGTCGGAGGCCGCCTGCGCAAGGCCGTAGAGATCGCTGAGCTTGAGGTTTCCAACCTCGAGCCGTCCGGTGAAAGTCAGGCCGTTCTTCCAAGGATCCGCCGACAATGAAAAGCGCACGTCGCCGCTCTTCTGAAGCGTTCCCGTCGCCGCCGCCGTCACTGGCTGGCCGCCCGCCAGGTCCGCGCGCGTGACGACATTGTCCAGGGTCCCTTCGACGTGATGGATCCGCGCGGTGGCGGCGCCGGCCCGCGCCGGATCCACCAGGATGACTTCGCCGCGCCGGACTTCCACGCGGTCCGCGCGCAGCGGCGCAATGCTGTTCAAAGCGGCGGCCGCCGCCTCAGGCAGGCTCCGCCGCGAGGCTTTGCCGCTGCGCGCCCCGTCCGCGCTCGCGGCGACCATGACCGTGGGGTGATCCAGCAGCACGCGCGACGCCACGACTTTCTTATCGAGCAACGGACGCCACGAGACCTCGAACCGGACCTCGTCAGAACGAAAGAACGGCTCGGTTCGTTGCGCGGCCTCCGTGATGGTCAAGCCTCGAATCGCGTAGGACAGAGGCAACACGCCGCTCACGGATACATCAGCAAATGTCGCTTCGTATCCGTCTTCGTTGAGGCCGGCGAGGGCCTTCCTTGCGTAGTGCGTTGCGACCGGGTCCAAAGCCAGGCGCGCCGCGATCAACAGGCCCAACCACGCGAATAGCCAAAAAAAGGGCCGCCTGTGCCACGGTTGGTAGAACGATCGGAGGTGCCTGTATGTTTCCTTGCCATGTGCGCTCATGGTCCAGCTCCCCCGTTATCGGATTGGCGACGGTTCGCACAACCTAAGGACCCCGCGCCTGCAAGCAAGGTCGAGCGTTGCGAAATTGTAGGGATCAACACATCCGATTGCGGCGCTGTTCCGTATACGCAAAACAGAATGATGGGACTTGGGCCGGTGGACGTTGCGGTAGGCGGATCGCCCCTCCATAGTTGGATTGATTTGACGGGTGCAAAAGCCGGCCATTTTCCCCCGCCGGCGGTCTCTGATCCGAATCGGGATCGCGATCGGGAGCTCTTAGGGGGCGTCGCCCGCGGTGAGATTGCGGCGCTGCGCGCCATCTACGATCAGTACAGCGGGCGGGCGATGGCCATCGCGGTGCGCATCCTGAAGAACCCGGTGGAAGCGGAGGACGTGGTGCAAGAGACCTTCATCGAGCTGTGGCGCCGAGCGCCCTCTTACGACCACCTTCGCGGCGGGGTGGTTGCGTGGGTGGTGACCATCGCCCGCAGCCGAGCCATCGATCGCCTGCGGTCGGCTGGCTCCTCCTCGCGCGCGGTCGAAGCGGCCCAAGAAGAGTTGGTTCCTCCCACGTTTCCTCAGCCGCTGGAACTGACCCAGCGACGGCAAGATTACGACCAGATCAATAAGGCGCTGAGCCGCTTGCCGGAAGCCCAACGATGTGCCATCACGCTGTCGTATTTCGACGGCCTTACACAAAGCGAAATCGCCGCCAAGACCGGCGACCCATTGGGGACAGTCAAGATGCGGGTCCGCCTCGGGCTCAAGAAGCTGGCCGAATTGCTCGGAGAGCATAAGGAGACGCTTACATGACGTGCGCAGAATTCCACCAGGCCGTAGCGGCGTTTGCGTTACGGGCGCTGGACCCCGCCGAGCACGCGGAGTGTCAGGCCCACATCGAGGCGGCCGGACCCCACCACGGCTGCCACGAGGCGCTGATCAAGGCGCGCGCGGTGGCCGCGGAATTGGCCCGGGCGCTGCCTTCGGTGTCCCCGGGGCCGAATGTGTGGGCGGCCCTGGAGATTCGCTTGAAGGCAGTGACCGCGGGCACGGGAGCCCACAGCGCTCGGCTGCTGCGCGAGCTAGCGGGCTGGTTCGTCGCCGCCGCCGTCCTCGGCTTCCATCTGTCGACCGCGGAGGCCGCGGTGGCTCTCGACGCCTCAGGGGGAGCGCGCCGCGGCGGGCTCGGGAGATCGCCGCGCTTCGAACACCAGCTCGTCCCCCCGCCGGCCTACTACAATCCGGTCGCCCGGGATCAGGTCGCCGGCCAGGATCTTCTCGGACAGGGGATCGCGCAGGCGCCGCTGGATGCAGCGTTTGACTGGGCGGGCGCCGAACGCCGGATCGTGGCTCTCCGCCACCAATAGATCACGCGCCTCGGGCAAAAGCTCGATGGTCAGCTTCTGTTCGCCGAGCAGCTTCGAGAGCCGCTTCATCTGCAAGTCGACGATGGCCGCGATCTCTTTGGGGCCGAGCGGATTGAAGATCACCATCTCGTCGATGCGGTTCAAGAACTCGGGTCGAAAGTGCGCGCGCACCGCCGCCTTGACCTCGCGGTCCACCGCCTGTTTGTCACGGCCGGCGCCGGTGCCGGCCGCCGCTTCCGTCCTGCCGCCGCCGCCGGCGCCGTCCAGTACAGAGAGGATGGCGGATGATCCGAGGTTCGACGTCATGATGAGGACCACGTTCTGGAACGACACGGTGCGCCCCCGGCTGTCCGTTAGCCGGCCATCATCCAGAAGCGCCAGCAGGACGTTGAACGCGTCGGGGTGGGCCTTTTCGACCTCGTCGAAGAGCACGACCGCGTAGGGCCGCCGCCGCACGGCTTCGGTGAGCTGGCCGCCTTCCTCGAACCCGATGTAGCCGGGTGGCGCGCCGGTCAGCCGCGCCACGGAGTGCTTCTCCATGTACTCGGACATATCGAGCCGGACCATGGCGTTGTCGTCGTCGAACAGGAACTCCGCCAGGGCGCGCGCCAGCTCGGTCTTGCCCACTCCGGTGGGGCCCAGGAAGAGGAACGACCCGATGGGGCGGCTGCCATCCTGCAGTCCGGCGCGCGCGCGCTTGACCGCATGGCCCACCAGCCGAACCGCTTCGTCCTGGCCGATGATGCGCCGGCGCAGGTTGTCCTCGATACCGAGAATCTTCTTGCGCTCGCCTTCGAGCATGCGCGCGACTGGGATGCCGGTCCAGTCGGCCACCACGCGGGCCACATGCACGGGCTCGACGGCGTCTTCCAGCAATCGCTCGGCGCCCTGCACCTCGCGCAGCTTGGTTTCCGCCTCAGCCACAGCCTTTTCCAGCGGCAGTACCCGCCCGTAGCGCGCCTCGGCGGCGGCGGCTAGGTCGCCGCGGCGCTCACCGGCCTCGGCTTCGCTGCGCGCGGTTTCCAGCGCCCCCTCCGCCAGGCGCAAGGCGGTGATGGCGCCGAGCTCCGCATCCCACTTGGCGCGCAACGGCCCCAGGCGATCCGCCAGCGCCGCCAGCTCCTGGTCGATGGCCGCGCGCCGCTGTCCGGAATTGGCATCGGATTCGCGACGCAGCGATTCGAGCTCCACCCGGAGCGACGTGCTCCGCCGCTCCAGGGCGTCCACCTCGTCGGGGTGGGAGTCGAGCTCCAGGCGCAGCCGGCTGGCGGCCTCGTCGAGGAGGTCAATGGCCTTGTCGGGCAGGCAGCGGCCGGCGACGTAGCGCCGTGAGAGGGACACGGCCGCCACGATGGCGGGATCGAGGATGCGCACGCGGTGGCGCTCCTCGTAGGGGCGCTTGATGCCGCGGAGCATAGCCAGACATTCCTCGTCGTTCGGCTCTTCGACCACAACGGGCTGAAAGCGCCGTTCGAAGGCCGGGTCTTTTTCGATGTGCAGGCGGAACTCGTCCAGTGTGGTGGCGCCGATGCACGACAGCTCGCCGCGCGCGAGCGCCGGCTTGAGGAGGCTGGCGGCATCCAGCGATCCCTCGCCCTTGCCGGCCCCGACCAGGGCATGGATCTCGTCGATGAACAGCAGGACCTCGCCGCCGCCGTCCTGAACCTCTTGCAAGACGCTCCGCACCCGCTCCTCGAACTCGCCGCGGAACTTGGCCCCGGCCACCAGAGAGCCGATGTCCAGGGCCAGCAGGCGCTTGCGGCGGAGCCAGACCGGCGCGTCGCCGCGCGCGATGCGGTGGGCCAGCCCCTCGACGACGGCGGTCTTCCCTACGCCCGGGTCGCCCACCACCATGGGGTTGTTCTTTGTGCGCCGCCCCAGGATCTGGATCACGCGCCGGATCTCGTCGTCGCGCCCGATGACGACCTCCAGCTTGCCCTCTGCGGCCAGGCGATGAAGGTCCCGCGTGTAGCGGGCCAGCTGCGGATAGCGCCCGGCGAAATCGCCGCTGGCTGCGCTGGCGTCGGCGTCGCTGCTGTGACCGTCGCGGCGCGCGGCCTCGCGCGACGCCGCTCGCCCACCCCCGCCGCCCGGCGCCGGGCCCAGCATCGCCGCCTCCAGCTTGGGCAAGGTGGCGCCGGCTTCGCGCAGTATCCGCGCCGCCTGCGACCGCGTCTCGAGCGGAATGCCGAGCAGCAGGTGCTCCGGCGCGACCAACTTTTCGCCGCGCTCGCGCGCGTCGACCTGCGCCATGTCCAAGAGGCGAAGAACCTCCGCGGCCAGATAGACGTTGGCGCCTCTGACCTTGGGCAGGGCCGCCAGAGCGTCCTCCAGCGGAGGGCGGAGCGCGTCGGGACTGACGCCGGCCCGGCGGATGATCTCAGCGGTCGCGGGCGTCGCCAGCAGCGCCGTCAGCAGGTGCTCGAGCTGTACTTCCTGCTCGTCACGCCCGCGCGCCAGCTTCTGCGCGGCTACGATCGCGCGCCGGGCTTCGGAAGACAGGAAGTCGAACGTCACCTCTTGCTCGCGCTCACGTAGCGCAGGCGCAGGTCGTAAAGCAGGCTGTCTATCAGCTTCTCCTCGGGCGGCGTCAGATTTCCTTTCGTTTTCTCACCCAGCATGGCGATGATGTCGATCGTCTGCTTCGCCAGCGCGAGGTCGGGTTCGGGCTTGCCGCCGTCGGGCGGGTCGAGCTCGCCCAGGTGGAGCAGCGCTGAGCTCCCGAGGGAGAGGATGAACGTGTGGAAGTCGAGGCCGGGGAGGCCGGGGCCTTCATCGGGCATCGCCTCGGGGGCGGCCGGCCCGGCGGGCTGCGGCGGTGATGGCGCGGTGGGCGGCTCGCTCGCGGCGCGGGGCTGGCCGTCGTCGGCGAAGCCGCGGCGATCCGTGATCGTGAAACCGCTGCTCTTCGAGTCGGATGGCATGGGCGAAGGGTATGCCCCGAACACATGACTTTCAACGCGCGTGCTGTCCGTAATCGGTATGGTGGGCGGCGCGGGGCGACACACTATGATCTTCAAATGACGGGAGAGACCTCGGTGGATCCGGTCTGCGGGATGGCTGTGGATCCGGCGACGGCCGCCGCGCGCCACGAGCACGACGGCGCGACGTACCACTTCTGCTGTCAAGGGTGCCTGGAGCGGTTCCGCGCCGATCCGAAGCAGTTTCTTGCCGTTTCGGCGGTGCCTTCCGCCCCGCCGCCGCGGCTGGTGGAGCACACGTGCCCGATGCACCCGCAGATCGTCCAGCTCGGACCGGGGAGCTGCCCCCTCTGCGGCATGGCGCTCGAGCCACGCGAGCTTACGTCCGCGGAGCCCGAGCGGAACCTCGAGCTGGACGACATGGCGCGGCGGCTGCGGGTGAGCGCGGCCCTCACCGCGCCGCTGCTTATCGTGGCGATGTCGGACCTGATTCCGGGCTTGCCGCTGCAACGGGCGGCGGGGCCGCGCCTGCTCGCGCTGCTTCAGCTCGCGTTGGCGATCCCGGTCGTGCTCTGGGGCGGCGGGCCGTTCTTTGGGCGGGCGTGGCTTTCGGTCCGGAACCGCCGGCCGAACATGTTCACGCTCATCGCCCTGGGGACCGGGGCCGCGTTCGGGTTCAGCGTCGCCGCCGTCGTCGCTCCGTCCCTGCTGCCGCACGCGTTTCGTGGCCACGGCGGAGCAGTGCCGCTCTATTTCGAGGCGGCGGCGGTCATCACCACGCTCGTGCTGGTGGGGCAGGTCCTGGAGCTGCGCGCCCGCGGCCGGACCTCCGCGGCGCTGCGCGCGCTCCTGGGCCTGGCGCCGAAGACCGCGCGCCGTCTGCGGCCGGACGGGACCGAGGAGGACATCCCGGTCGAGCACGCCGCCGTCGGCGATCTCGTGCGCGCGCGCCCCGGCGAGCGCATTCCGGTCGACGGCGTGGTTGTGGACGGCACCAGCGCGGTCGACGAATCGATGGTCACGGGTGAGCCCATCCCCGTCGAGAAGCAGCCGGGCGCGGCGGTCACGGGCGGGACCATCAACGGCGCGGGCGGTCTCGTCATCCGAGCCGAGCGGGTCGGCCGCGCCACGCTGCTCGCGCAGATCGTGCGCATGGTGAGCGAGGCCCAGCGCAGCCGCGCGCCCATCCAGCGGCTGGCGGACACCGTGTCCGTCTATTTCGTACCGACCGTGATCCTGGTCGCCATCGCGACCTTCGTCGTGTGGGCGACGGTCGGTCCCGACCCACGCCTGGCACACGCCCTGGTCAACGCGGTGGCGGTTCTCATCATCGCCTGCCCTTGTGCCCTGGGGCTGGCCACCCCGATGTCCATCATGGTCGCGACCGGCCGCGGCGCGACGGCCGGGGTGCTCGTCCGCGATGCGGAGGCCCTGGAGATGCTCGCGAAAGTCAGCACGCTGGTCGTCGACAAGACCGGGACGCTGACGGAGGGCAAGCCGCGGCTCGTGACCGTGACGGCCATCGGTCCGGCGTCGGAGACCGACGTCTTGCGTCTGGCCGCCGCGGTCGAGCGCGCGAGCGAGCATCCGCTGGCGGCCGCCATCGCGGCAGGCGCCGCCGCACGCGGCGTGACGCCTCCGGCGGTGCGCGACTTCCGGTCCATGACCGGGAAGGGAGCGGTCGCCAGCGTCGAGGGCCGGCGCGTGGCCGTGGGCAGCGCCGCCCTGATGGCGGAGCTGAAGGTCGGGCTCGGCGATGCCGCCGGGGTGGCGGCCGACGAGCTTCGCCGCCACGGCCAGACGGTCCTGTTCGTCGCGGTGGACGGCCGCCCGGCGGGGATCGTGGGCGCCGCCGATCCCGTGCGGGCGTCAACCCCGGAGGCGATCCGCCAGCTTCAGCAGGACGGCGTCCGCATCGTGATGCTGACCGGTGACAGCCGCGTCACCGCGGAGGCGGTCGCGCGCGAGCTCGGCATCCGCGAGATCCACGCCGAAGTCCTGCCCGCGGAGAAGCGAGATCTCGTCGCCCGACTCCAATCCGAGACCGGGGGCGGCGTCGTGGCCATGGCGGGTGACGGTGTCAACGATGCCCCCGCGCTGGCGCAGGCGCACGTCGGCATTGCCATGGGCACCGGCACCGACGTCGCGATGGAGAGCGCCGCCGTGACCCTGGTCAAGGGCGATCTGCGTGGCATCCTCCGCGCCCGGCGCCTGAGCCGCGCCACGATGCGCAACATCCGACAGAATTTGTTTCTCGCTTTCATCTACAACGCCGTCGGCGTCCCGATTGCGGCCGGCGCGCTCTACCCGATCTTCGGCCTCCTTCTGAGCCCCATGATCGCAAGCGCCGCCATGAGCCTCAGCTCGGTCTCAGTGATCGGCAACGCCCTCCGTCTGCGGAAGGTCGGGCTCTGACCGTCAGCTAGTCGCCGATGGGCGTGGTGTTCTTGCCGGGTTGGTGCTCGGCGCCTTCCTGATCCTCGCGGGCGCGACCGTAGTCGGTCCAGTGGTGCCGTTCTTCGCGCACGTCCACGTGTACGAACTTCGACACTGGGTAGTACCCGACGCCCTTGACGCCCAGGGCGCGTACCAGGTCGCGCAACATGAGCGGCGTCATCCCCGGCACCCGGATGTCAGCCGCCATCCCCCGGGTGTGGTAGCTGAGCGCGGCGGTGGAAAACATCGGTGCGCGGAACCCCGACACCAGCTGCACCCGCTGCCGGGTCCGCCGCGCGATGCGATGGAGAAGCTCGATGAGGCGCGGATCGATGGGCGTCTCCGCGCCGGTGCGCAAGCAGCGCAGCATGTGCCGCAGCTCGCGGTAGGATCGTTCGTCGGGCTCGCCGGTGGCCGCGTCGATCACCACGTCCACGGTCTCGCCGGTATTCACGGACTCGAGGGTGAAGCGGCCCTCGCGCCCCGACGGCGTACGCCGCCGCGGGGGATCCGCAGCTTGCGCGCCCGCCTGCTCGTCGTGCCCGCCGGCGGCCCCCGTCCGCGGATCTTCCGGAAGCGGATGGCGCGCCATCTCGTCCGCCACCTTGGTCATGGCGTCCACGCGCCCCTGCAGCCGATGGACGGACGCGTTCATCCGCCACGACGTCCATCCCAGGCCGGCCGCCACCACGAGCAGCGCGCCGGCCATCGCTGCCACCACAGCGGGCAGCCTCCGCGGCATCACGATGGCCCGCACCGGACGCTCGGGATCGCCCGCGATTACGATGCGCAGGGGACCGCGCGGTTTTTCCGCCAGCTCCTTGCGCAGACGCCGCAGCGCCTCTTCCGGCGGCCGCCGCCGCGGGCTCGTCAGCACGGCCGAAACCTAAACCGAGCTCAATCGGCCCGAAGGCTTGCCTGAGGCGGCGCCGGCCGGAGCGGCGTCTTGCTGTCCCATTCGGCTCGTTCCTCGAAAGACACCGCCGGTCTCGATGCGCACGCTTTGCGCGGACTCGATGTCGCCTTCGATGCGGCCCGTCTCCGTGATGTCGAGGTGCCCGGCGGCGCACACGTTCCCCAGCACCTGGCCGGCCACAATCACGTCCCGTCCGCGCACATCGCCGCGCACGACGCCGCCATCACCGATCACCACGGCGCTCCGCGATTCCACGCAACCCTCGACCGTCCCGTCGATGCGAAAGGCTCCGTCCGCCTTCAAGTCACCGCGGACCACCGCAGAGCGGCCGATCAGGTTCTCGATCGTGTCCGACGCGTCATCTCGATTCTTCGAGCGCCAGGCCATGGAGATCCTCCTTCGTATTGGGGATCACCATCATAGCGGCGGACGGCGGTCTGCGGGTGCAGTCCATTGATTTAAATTAGCAATCTAGCCTACATTTTCCTATACTAACTCACCTGCGGCTCGCCCACCGGACAGCGCAAAATAGTGAACCTTCCGCCTCGGCCGTTGAAGAGGATCCTACCCCTACTTTCGTAAGGGGGGTGCCACTGAGTTGATCGCGTCGGGCTTCCCGACTCGCGGGCGTGCACTCCATCGATCAGAGGCGGCTCCCTGATTCGCTCTTGTAGGGAAAAGAATCTCTCTCCGTGTCGAACCGCGCAGAAGGTTCCACGGGGGATCATGGCGACCGCCGGGAGGGTCGTCAAGGCGGCGGCCTTGTGACTATTCGTTCTCACGGGCGCCGGCTTCGATCCAGGCGCGGATGTCGGCCAACTCCGCGTCGGTCAGTCGCCCCTGCCCGGAAAGCGGATTGAGCGGCATGCGCGAGCCCACGATGGCGGGATCGCCCACCAGCTTGAGCCACAGATAGCTGCGGTCCGGGAACCCCGGCTCGGTGAAGGCCAGCGCTGGGACCTGCGTAGACCGGCCGAGCAGGCGCCGGTAGACCTCGCCGTCCTTCAGGTCCAGGCCGGCCTGAGGAGACGGCTGGGAGTGGCAGCCGCCGCAGTTGAATTCGAGGATGTTTCGTACGCGGCGGCTCCAAGTGACGCCCGACCCGAGCAGGTTCAGGTCGTCAGGATTCTTCGCGGTGGTGCACGATGTGTAATCGATCGCGGAGGCAGCCCCTGGCGCGCCCGCCTGGCGCCCGAGGCCCTCCACGAAGCAGAAGAAGGCCAGCATCTCGGGCACGGACAGCGGCTGATTGGCGAGCGGCATGCGCGAGCCCGGAATGCGCTCGCCCAGCATCGTGCCGCGCAGGCGCGCGATGAGGTAGCTCTCGTCGGGCCGCCCCGGCGCGAGCAGCGGCACGGGCGTTCTCCGCAGGGAGCCGAGCACGCCGTTGCGGTTGTGGTCGCCCGGGATAACGCCCACCGCCAGT